>Ga0308414_1002005_pt1 | contig 13241 bp, 12 predicted proteins | sample HotsprSampleOS50_FD_205667 | JGI IMG/M metagenome (GOLD analysis project Ga0308414, IMG submission 205667) | Hot spring phototrophic mat microbial communities from Octopus Spring, Yellowstone National Park, Wyoming, United States - 20090730_OS50 ... | reverse complement strand
GCCATTAGCACACAGGAATACGTCTGTCAAGTGGTGTTGCGCGATGTTTTTGTGAGCGTCGCGACGAGCTTTACGCGGCTTTTCCGTCTTGGCGTGGCAGCCGGCCCTCTGAACCGGTTGCGCTTGCTTGGCTTCTGCTTGGTAAGCACCTGCCGCCGGGCGGGAGTTCGACCACGTGATGGCCAAGACGATCAAGTACGTCCATTGCCGGAATCCCCGAGTGCGGGAGCGCCGTAGCAGGCGCCGGCCGCATCCCGGCTACCGTTTAAACCATGGTACAGTCGGATCATAAGCGATTGAAGTGTTTGATTTATGGACACCTTCCAGGGCAGGCCTGAAGATCTTCCCGACTTCCGAAAACCGCCGCTGGCCGAAACGGTCTTGTCGCTGCAATTCGAGCCCATCTCGGGTTTGACTACTGCACACCTGGGTTTGCTGTGGCTGCGGTTTCGCGAGCAGCTCCCGTTCATCGAGGAGCAGCCGCCATTGCCACCGGTCGTGGAGAAGTTCGGCCCTCCTGCGCCGGCCCAAGTTGAGGTCACCGTTGAAGAGAAGCCGCCGGTGCCGCGCCTGTGGTTCCTCAATCAGGACAAGACTGAGTTGATCCAGGTTCAGGCCGATCGCTTCATCCATAACTGGCGGAAGATGGAGGGGTTAGAGCCGTATCCGCGCTTTGAACCGATTCGGGACAAGTTCCGGAACGAGGTCGACACTCTGGTGCGGTTCCTGAAAGACGAGAGCATGGGTGCGCCTCTTGTGAACCAGTGCGAAGTGACGTATGTCGATCACATCGAGCCATCGGGCGTATGGGAACGTCACGGGCAACTGGAGAAGGTTCTCTCCAACTGGACAGCCGCTCCCGGGCGTCGATTCTTACCGGAGGCCGAGGATGGCAGCGTGAGGTTGCGATTCTTGATGCGAGGTGAATCTGGGAAACCCGTTGGAAGGCTCCACGTCATCTTTCAGCCGGCATGGAAGAAGACGGACAACACGCCGATTATGGTTATGAATCTCACCGCCCGCGGGGCGCCGCTTGGGGAAGGGATCGAGGGCGCTTTTCGCTTCTTTGAACTGGGCCGGCGCTGGATTGTGAAGGGGTTTGCCGAGTTGACGACATCCGATATGCACAAGGCATGGGAGAGGAGCGATGGCTAGCGCGGTGGCCATGCCTGAAAACGAATACGGCCTTGCCGAGAAGGCGATTCTGTCTGAACGACTGCTTTCCGCTTCGACGCTGCCGGACGTCCTCGCGCGGCCGGCCGTCGTGACCGCAGCAGTTGAACCGGCCCCGGCGAAACTGCATAGAGTGGCTATCCGCAAGCGCGGCGCAGAAATCTCGGTCGAGATTCAAGCCACTGGCATCTTGCCTCGCTCCTTCCTTAAGAGCATCGAGGACATTGTGGCCCTGTTAACCCTGCCGCCTAATTGGAACTCATATTCGGCCAGGCCGATCGCGCCCCAGAATGCCATTCGGGCGATTCGCCTCGTTTGGGACTTGCTCCAGCCTGGAATTCCGGCGCCGATGGTGGTGCCCAGAGTGCGGGGCGGAATCCAACTCGAGTGGCACACAAAGGCCGGCGATATCGAGATCTATATCGACTCGCCGGATCAGATCTCGTTCTTTGCCGAACACGCCGAATCGAGTGAAAGCACGGAAGCACCGCTTGCCGGCCATGAGGAAGAACTGAGGGCTTGGGTACAGCGGATCTCTTAGAAAGTGAGATCGCCGGCTTGAGCACTCCCGAAGAATGCGCCCGGAACTTCCCGGACGACCCGACCGTTGCGGATGCGACAGCGCTCCTACGCCGCATTCCCCCTCTGCATTTTTTCTTTGATCAGAAGCTTGGGCGCACAAGGCCCTCATCGGCCGCGTTCGAGGATGACGAGGACAGCGATCCGATGTCCGTGTACCGGCTCGATGTGATCGAGTCCGAGGGCGCCAGCGTGGAACGAGTAATGGTTGGACATGCCGGTTTCGGACTTGCCTCGCTGACCGCGGGCCAGATGCGCTCCAAAAACCAAACCGTTTTTCCCGATCCGTTACCTGACGAGTCCTCACACGCCAAAGTCTGTGGCCCGAAGCCGGACAGCGTGCGGCGCTGGTTCGCCAAACAGGCCATCTGGGTTATTCCTCCTCAAAATGATGCAATGCGGGAATAGATACCCGGAAGCCGCGGCGGATGAGTTCAGCGGCAGGCCGGCGGACCAGGGACTCCTCCCCCGTGCACGAATAGCACGGCAAACTGTTTCTTCCTCCTCTCCCGGGCCAAGCCTTCTCCCACCGGCCCTCCCGATAGCCCCGGCGCCAGGTTCCGGCGACCATAGCGGGCATGGGGCGGAAGCAGACCGCCTCACCATCCGGCACGCCGCCTACCACCGGACGCCGCTGGTCTCGCCAACTTATTTGCGAGACTCGGACTGCTGCTTAGGGTGGCGCCGTCTCCCCCGCCCGGCGTTGCTGCGCAGAGGTTCCCGGCAATCAAACGCTAAAGGCAAGCCGCTTGACGGAACGTGTCGTGCTGCGTTCTGATGACGGGAGGGGGCTCCCCCGCATGGCATTGAGTCTTCATGAACCTGGCCCTGAGAAAAGGCGATCTTCCACCAAACGAAGTTGAGGTTTCCTTCCCTGCGCTCAATGCGGCAGAATTCGTTCCCAAGGAACTTTTGCCCCTCGCCAACCCGCAAACCGACATCCCGCGGATCGCGAAAGATGAGCGGCTCGTCCGCTTGATCGAAGAAGCCGTCCAGCGGGTTCCGACCTGTCACCACCTCTGGCTCGGTGATGCTCGCCGCATGGAGAGCCTAAAGGCGGAGAGCATTCATCTGGTGCTGACCTCGCCACCGTATTGGACTCTGAAGCAATACCGCCGCTCTCCGGCCCAAATGGGGCACATCGAAGACTACGAAGACTTTCTCGCCGAGCTCGATAAGGTCTGGACCCATTGCTACCGGGCATTGGTCCCGGGAGGAAGGATCGTCTGCGTCGTCGGAGACGTCTGCCTGTCCCGGCGCAAGAACGAAGGACGGCACACGGTGGTGCCGCTCCATGCTTCCATTCAGGAGCATTGCCGGCGCATTGGTTTTGACAATCTTGCCCCGATCATCTGGCACAAGATCTCGAACGCTGTATATGAAGTCGAGAACGGATCAAGTTTTCTCGGAAAACCATACGAGCCGAACTCGGTAATCAAGAATGACATCGAGTTCATTCTCATGGAGCGAAAGCCCGGCGGGTATCGCACCCCCGACACCATGACAAGGGTGCTGAGCCTGATTTCCGGGGAGAACCACCGAAAGTGGTTCCAGCAGATCTGGACGGGCTTGCCAGGCGCTTCAACCCGTGACCATCCCGCCCCGTTTCCTCTTGAGTTAGCGGAACGGCTGATCCGTATGTTCAGTTTTGTCGGTGACACCGTTCTCGATCCGTTCCTGGGAACAGGCACAACCGCCGTGGCCGCCGCCAAGACCGGCAGGCACAGCATTGGTTTCGAAGTAGACGAGCACTACTTCGATCTGGCGCACAAAAGGATCGCCAACGAGACCTCCTCGCTGTTCAGCCAGACGGCAATCCTTCTCCGCAGGACGAACTGATCCCCATGGCCATCAGCCCGCGGCTGGACCGCAGATTACGCGCAGCCGTCCGGCACTTCTGGACAACGCGGGAGCGCCAGGCACAAAAACAGGGATCCGTAACAGGGGTGAGGGACGCTGGCGCCCGGGCCGCGGTTACCGGCGGAGCGCAGATGAACGGGTTCATTACCCTCGTCCGAGATCTACTCGTGGAAGGCGGCCTGGCTCAGGCCCACGTGTTCTGCGAGAAAGCTTTAGAACTGCCGGGCTGGTATCGGCCGGAAAAAAAGTGGGACCTGGTGATCGTTGCGGACGGCCAATTCCTTGCCGGAATGGAGTTCAAGTCTCAAGTGGGGTCCTTCGGTAATAACTACAACAATCGAGCCGAGGAGGCCATCGGCAGCGCGACCGATCTTTGGGCCGCCTACCGGGAGGGCGCGTTCAAGCCGTCAGCGCGACCCTGGCTCGGCTATCTGATGTTATTGGAAGAAGCTCCCGGTTCGATGGGCCCCGTCGCGAATCACGAGCCGCACTTCGCCGTGTTTCCCGAATTCAAGGATTCTTCGTACGCCCGGCGATATGAGATCCTGCTCACGAAACTGGTTAGAGAGCGGCTGTACGACGCAGCTTGCTTTCTCTTGTCTGATGCCACGAATGGTCCTGAGGGTATATACCGCGAGCCAGCGGCAGAACTGAGCTTCGAGAACTTCGCAACGTCGCTTCTCGGGCGCGTGATGGCCGCCGCAAAGACCAAGCGATGATTTAGCGGCCTTTCGCTGGACCAGGCACTCCTTCCTAGACACCAATAGCTAGCTAGCTACGGCAAGCCGTTTCTTCCTCCTCTCCCCGGCCAAGCCTTCTCCCACCGGCCCTCCCGATGGCCCCCGCGTTTGATTCCGGCGACAATAGCGGGCATGCGGATTACTGGACTCCAAGATAAGGTCGTGATCGTCACCGGGGGCGCGGCCGGAATCGGCAAAGCGACGGTGGAAGCGTTTGCCGCCGAGGGCGCGAAGGTGGTGGCCTGGGATGTGCGCGGCGGCGCCGGCGTCATGCAGGTGGATGTGACGCAGGCCGGGGCGGTGAACGCGGCCACCGAGGCGGTCCTGGCCGCGCACGGCCGGATTGACGTGCTGGTGAATAACGCCGGCATCGTCCGGGACGCCCAGATCGTGAAGTGGAAAGACGGGGCGGTGGCGGCGGTGATGAGCGACGAGACGTTCGACGCCGTGGTGAACGTGAACCTGAAGGGCGTCTTTTACTGCGCGCGGGCGGTGATCCCGCACCTGATCGCGGCAGGCGGCGGGGTGATCCTCAACGCCTCCTCGGTGGTGGGCCTGTACGGCAATTTCGGGCAGACCAACTACACCGCCACCAAGGCGGGCGTCATCGCCATGACCAAAACCTGGGCGCGCGAGCTGGGCAAATACGGGATCCGGGTCAACGCGGTGGCGCCCGGATTCATCGCCACGGAAATTTTGAGCGCCATGCCGGAAAAGATCGTGCAGACGATGGTGGCGCGCACGCCGCTGGGACGGATGGGGCGGCCCGAGGACATCGCCAACACGTACGTGTGGCTGGCCTCCGACGCGGCCAGCTTCATCCACGGCGCGGTGATCTCCGTGGACGGCGGGCTGGTTCCGGGGACGTAGCCGGCGCCGCCTGTTCGGCGGCTTACAGCGCCAGCCCGGGAATCTTCCGGTCGCCGGTGGGAAACCTGTCGAGCGGCGTGCCGACCAGGTCCGCCGCGACGGTCAGATACAAATCGCCCATGGTGCCGGTGCACTGGGAGTGCAACCCGGTGGCCAGGCGTCCTTTCGCCCCGGCGACGATGGCGGGGAGGCCGTTGTTCTTGTGATCGTTGGCTTCGGCGTGCTCGTGAATGAACAGCAGCGCGGTGTGGTCCAGCAGCGTGCCGTCGCCTTCTGGCGTCGCCTTCAGCTTCGCCAGCAGGTAGGCGAACTCGGCCACATGCCAGCGGCAGATGTCGCGCATGATGCGCTGGCCGTCGGCGGTGTCGGCGCCGGGGGCTTTTCCGTCGCGGTGGGTGTAGTCGTGGTGGCGCGCGGCGGTGTAGCCCAGCCAGGGGAAGCGGGCCAGGCCCTGGCACTTGGTCAGCATATAGGAGGCGACGCGGGTTTGGCCCGTGGCGAGCGCATGCGCCAGCAGGTCGCTTTGCAGGCGCGCAATGCGCGGCCAGTCTTTCATGTCGCCGCCCGTTTCGGGCTCCTCGGCCTGGGCGTACGCGGGCGGCAGCGCGACGATGGAGCGTTCGAGATCGCGAAGGGAAGCCAGGTGCTCGTCCAGGCGGAGGCGGTCGGCCGCGCCGAGCTCCTTTTGCAGCTCGCGCGCGTCCGCCTGGACCGCGTCGAGAATGCTTTTCTTGCGCTGGATCCAGCCGAGTTCGCGCGCGCCGAACAGCCGGTCGAACAGGCGGTGGGGGATCATTTCCGGCGGGAGCGCGCGGTCGCGCCCGGCCCAGCTTAAGTTGCGCTGGATGCTCTCGCCGAACGATTCCTGGGAAACGCCGATCTGGAGCGAGCGGAACCGCGTGTCGCCGCCGATCCGCGCGGCGATCCACTGGTCGATGGACGGCCCGCCCGCGCCCCGCCCGGTAAACGAAGTTCCGGACACCAGGGCGCTCATCGAGCGGTGATGATCGTTGCCGGGGCCCGGCAGGCGGGCCGCCGGATTGTCCAAGCCCGTGATCACGTGAATGTCGTTGCGGAACGGGGCCAGCGGCGCCAGGCAGGGCGTCATTTGGTAGCCGGGACCGGTTTCCCGCGGAATCCAGTATTTCTCGACGATGCCATTGCCGTTGAACCACAGGACAAACCGCATGGGCGGCGCGCCCCCGTCCGCCGCGTAGGCCACCCCGCGGGAGTCGAACATGCATTCGAGCGGCGGCAAGGCCAGCGCCGTGGCGGCGCCGCGCAGCAAGCGGCGCCGGGAGATCGTCCGGGTGCGTAACAGCCGCATAGAGAATGTCCCTATCATACATCGTGGCAAGCGACAATAGAGTGTGTTCCGCGTCCACCTGATCTCCACCGGCGGCACCCTCGAAAAGGTCTACCACGAGTCCTCGGGCGTTCTGCAAAACGCCCAAAGCAAGCTCGGCCGGTACCTGCGCCAATTGCGTCTGCCCGCCACCTGCGTCGAGATCACGCCGCTGATGAATATCGACAGCCTGGAGATGACGGACTTCCACCGCGAGCGTATCCTGGCCGCGGTCCGCGAGAGCCTGCCCCGGGCGGATGCGGTACTGATCACCCACGGCACCGACACGCTGGTCGCCACCGGGCGCTATCTGGAAGCGCGGCTGGAAACCGTGCCGAAGCCCATCGTCTTCACCGGCGCGATGACGCCGCTGGGCTTTGAAGGTTCCGACGGCACGCAGAATCTGACGGAAAGCCTGCTGGCGGCGCGTCTGCTGCCGCCGGGCATCTTCCTGGTGTTTCACAACCAGGTGTTTCCCATCGGGCGGGTGCGCAAAGACCGCGAAACGGCCGAGTTCGTTTGGGCCTGAGCTACTTCTCCACCCAATCCGCCACGAAGATATTGAATTCGTACCGGTTCCGCGCGCCTTTGTCGGAGGAGAACGCCAGCCGCTTGCCGTCCGGCGAAAACTCGGGGAACGAGACGAAGCCGCCGAAATCGGTGAGCTGCGTAAGCCCGGAGCCGTCCGTATGGATGACATACAATTCGAACTTGCGCCCGCCGCAGTCGTGCTTGTTCGACGAGAAGACGATGCGCTTGCCGTCTGGCGTGAAGGTGGGCGCGAAACTGGCGCAGCCGAAACTGGTCAACTGGCGGGGACGGCGTCCGTCGCCGTCGGCGAGGATCAGTTCCATGTTCATGGGCGCGGTCAGGTTTTCTTTGAGCAGGGCGCGGTATTGCGCCAGCGCTTCCGGCGTCGCGGGATAGTCGGCGCGCCAGACGAGTTGTTTGCCGTCGCGGGAGAACACCGCGCCGCCGTCGTAGCCTTCGCGCGTAGTCAGCCGGCGCTTGGAAGAACCATCGGGCCGCATCGTCCACAGGTCCAGGTCCCCTGACGCCAGCGAGGTGTAGACGATGCGGTTGCGCCGCCAGTTCACGGTGGCTTCGGCGTCGTAGCCGGGCGCATCGGTCAGACGGCGAACCAGGCGCCCTTCCAGATCGGCCAGGAAGATGTCGTAGCCGGGGAACACGCCCCATACGTAACCCTTGCTCCGGTCCGGCGGCGGGGGGCAGGCGGGGTCCGCCGCATGGGTGGAAGCGTAGACGATGTGCCGCCCGTCTTTCAGGAAGTAGCCGCAGGTGGTGCGGCCCTTGCCGGTGGAGACCAGGCGCTGCCCGCTGCCGTCCGCGTTCATCACAAAGATCTGGTCGCAGGCGTAGGGCTCGCGCGTCGATTGAAACACCAGCATGGTTCCGTCCGGCGACCAGTAGGCTTCGGCGTTCTGGCCGCCATGCGTCAACTGGCGCAGGTTCTCCAGCCGGGGCGCCTGCGCGCCGAGCGGCAGAGCGCAGCAGAGAGCCAGCCAGGCCGTCCTATACTGAAGCGTGCGGCGCGGACTCGCGGTGTTCATCGGTTCTTTTATTTTGCTTCAAGCCGCGCCCCGGCCGGCGCAGTTCCGGGAACACGTGCTGGCCGAGGATCTGAAGGGCGCCTACCAGGTCGCCGCCGTGGACATGAACCGCGACGGCCGTCCCGACCTGCTGGTGCTGGCCAGCGGCATGGACCACCTGGTGTGGTTTGAAAACCCGGCGGTGGCGGGAAGCGCGTGGCGGCGTCACCGGATCGGCGACGGGTTTCGCCGGATGATTCACCTGGCGGCGCGCGACTGGACGGGCGACGGCGTGCCGGACATTGTGCTGGCGCACGAGTTCGCAAATCAGGCCAAAGCGTCCGCCGGGGTGATCTCGCTGCTCGAGTCGCCCGCCGAACCCGGCGAGGCGTGGAAGGTTGCCGAAATCGACCGGCTGGCCACCTCGCACCGTTTGCAGTGGGCGAACTTCCTGGGGAAGGGAACTCCGGTGGTGGTCAATGCACCCCTGACCGGCGCGCAGGCTGAGCCGCCCGATTATCGGGGACCCGCGCCGCTGGTCTACTACGACACCGAACACTGGATCCGCCATCACATCACTGGCGGAGAACAACGCCTGCCCGCCGACGAAGGTGTGGTGCACGGACTGGCGGTGCTGGACTGGGACGGCGACGGCCGCGACGAGATTCTCACCGCGAGTTTCGCCGGCATTCACCTGTATCGCTTCGATGGCCGCGCCTGGAGCCGGCAGCAACTGGCGGCGGGCGATCCCGCGCCCTGGCCGCGCGGCGGAGCGAGCGACATCGCCGTGGGCCGCCTGCCGGGCGGGCGCTTCCTGGCTTCCCTCGAGCCGTGGCACGGCCACCAGGTGGTGATCTATACGCAACGTCCGCCGCGGCCGGCCTGGGAACGCGCGGTGCTGGATGCCTCGCTGGTGGACGGCCATACGATCCTCACCGCGGACCTGAACGGCGACGGCGCCGACGAGATCGTGGCCGGCTACCGCGGCCAGGGCCGCAGCGTGCATGTATACTACGCGCACGATGCGCGCGGCCGCCGCTGGAGCCGCCACTTTTTGGACGCGGGAGGCATCGCGGCTGCCGCCTGCCAGGCCGCGGATCTGAACGCCGACGGCCGCCTGGACGTGGCGTGCGTCGGCTCGGCGACCGCCAACCTGAAGTGGTATGAGAACCTGGGCGGCCGCCCTGCCCGATAGCCGCACGAAGGGGAGCTTACGCCGCCGCGGCGCGAACAGATACACTGTCGGACATGAATCGCCGTCGCTTTTTGCAGTCGAGCGCCGCGGGTGCGGCTTGGCCCGCCGCCGCGCAGTTGGCCGGGGAGAAACCCAAACGCGTGGGACTCATCGGCGCGGGCTGGTATGGGAAGTGCGACCTGTTCCGGCTCATCCAGGTGGCGCCGGTGGAGGTGGTTTCGGTGTGCGACGTAGACCGCCAGATGCTCAGCCGCGCCGCCGAGCTGATCGCGCAGCGGCAGAGGTCGGGCAAGACGCCGCGCACGTTTGCCGACTATCGCGAGATGCTCCGCCAAAAGGACCTGGACATCGTGCTCATCGCCACGCCGGATCACTGGCATGCGCTGCCGATGATCGAGGCGGTGAAAGCCGGAGCGGACGTTTACGTGCAAAAGCCGATCAGCGTCGACGTGATCGAAGGCCAGAGCATGCTGGCGGCGGCCCGGAAATACGGGCGCGTCGTCCAGGTGGGCACGCAGCGCCGCAGCACCCCCCATCTGATCGAGGCGCGCGACCGCTATCTGCGGGAAGGCAAGCTGGGCAAGATCGGCGTGGTCGAGATTTGCTGCTATTACCACATGCGCCCGCGCCTCAATCCGCCCGACACCCCGCCGCCGCCCCATCTGGATTGGGAAATGTGGACGGGCCCGGCGCCCATGCGCCCCTACAACGAACTGGCCCACCCCGGGCGCTGGCGCTCCTTCATGGAGTATGGCAACGGCATTGTGGGCGACATGTGCATTCACATGCTCGACATGGTGCGTTGGATGCTGGACCTGGGCTGGCCCAAAAGCGTTTCCTCCTCCGGCGGCATCCTGGTCGACAAAAACAGCAAAGCCAATACCACCGACACACAGACCGCCACCTTTGACTTCGGTGACTTGAAGGTGATCTGGCAGCACCGTACCTGGGGCGCGATGCCCGACCCGCAATACCCCTGGGCCGCGACGTTCTATGGCGAAAAGGCCACGCTGAAAGCCAGCGTGTTGAGCTACGACTACGTGCCGCTCGACAAGAACGCCGCGCCCGTGCACCGGGACGTCACCTACGAACTGGATCAGTATCCCGAGGACCAGACCGAAGAGCGGCTGGAAAAGCACGTCGCCCCAGCCATTCGGTATCACATGAAGGATTTTCTGGCCAACATCGCTACGCGCGGCAAGCCGGTGGCGGACATCGAGCAGGGGCACATTTCGTCGGCAAGCTGTATCCTGGCGAACCTCTCGATGCAGGTTGGCCGCACGCTGCACTGGGACCCGGCGCAGCACCGCGTGATCAACGACGACGAGGCCAATCGCCTGCTCCGCCGTCCGTACCGCGCGCCGTGGGTACATCCGGAACCCACGGCGGTGTAGCAGCGGCCGGCCATGCGCGGATTCGGAACAGTCTTGTGCGCGGTGCTCGTCCCCGCGGTCCTTGCGCAGACGGACTGGCCGGTGTTCGGGCACGATCCCGGCGCGGCGAGGTTTTCGCCGCTCGCGCAGATCCACACGGGCAACGTGCACCGGCTGCGGCGGGCCTGGACGTTTCACACAGGCAAGGCCGGTTCGGAAGCGATTCCCCTGGTGGTGGACGGGGTGATGTACACTGCCGCCGCGAACGGCATCTTTGCGCTCGAACCCGAAACCGGCAAGCTGATCTGGCGCTATCCGGCCGAGCAGGTGGCGCTGCGCGGACTGGCCTACTGGCCGGGCGACCGCCGCACGCGCCCGCGCGTCTACGCCGGGGTCCAGGGCGGCATGATCGCCCTCGACGCCGCGACCGGCAAACCCGCGCCTGGATTTGCCCGCGAAGGTCTGCTGGACCTGAAACAGGGCGTGCTGGACGGATTGCCGGACGCGCGGCTGACGCTGCAATCGCCGCCCGCCGTCTTTCGCGATCTGATCATCACCGGCAGCAGCAACGGCGAGGGCGCGCCGAGCGCGGGCGCCTACGGCGACATCCGCGCCTGGGACGCCCGCACCGGCAAGCTGGTCTGGACGTTCCACACCGTGCCGCGGCCGGGCGAACCGGGTTACCAAACCTGGCCGCCGGGCGCCTGGAAAAACCGCTCCGGGACCAACGCCTGGGGCTTTCTCACCGTGGATGCGGAACGGGGTCTGCTCTTCGTTCCGCTGGGTTCGCCGACCACGGATTTCTACGGCGCGGACCGGCACGGGGATAATCTGTACGGCAATTCGCTGGTCGCGCTCGACGCCGCCACGGGCAAGCGCAAGTGGCATGCGCAACTGGTCCATCACGACCTGTGGGATTTCGATCTCGCGGCCGCTCCCATCCTGTTCGACGCCGTGCGCGGCGGGCGCAAGACGCCGGCGGTCGCGCAGATTACCAAGATGGGCCTGCTGTTTATCTTCAACCGGGTGACCGGAGAGCCGCTCTTTGGCCTCGAGGAGCGGCCGGTTCCCCAGAGCGCCGTGCCGGGCGAGAAGACCTCACCGACGCAGCCCTTTCCGTTGAAGCCTCCGCCGCTGGCGCGCATTACGTTCTCTTTGGACGAGATGTATGACCGTACCCCGGAACATGCCGCGTTCTGCCGGGAGTTGTTCGAGCGGAACCGGATGCGGATCAGCCCGCTCTACACGCCCTTCGGCCTCGAGGACAACGTGCTGATGTTTCCCAGCACGCTGGGCGGCGGCGGCTGGGGCGGCCTGGCGCACGATCCGCGCCTCGGCTATCTGTTCACCAACGTCAACCACCTGGGCCAGTGGGGACACATGGAGAAGCGGACCGATCCGAAGACCGGCGAGGAAACATATATCCGGACGTCCGCCTACGGGGCGTACGCCCGGTTCTGGAATCGCGAGAACAAGATCCCCTGCACGAATCCGCCGTTCGGCGAACTGGTGGCCGTGGATACACGCACGGGCGGCATCGCCTGGCGGACGCCGCTGGGAACCATCCCGGAGTTGGAGGAGAAAGGCGTGCGGAACACCGGCGCCCCGAACCTGGGAGGCAGCATCGCCACCGCCGGCGGCCTGGTGTTTATCGCGGCCACCAACGACCGCCGGTTTCGCGCCTTCGCGTCCCGGACCGGCCGGCTTCTCTGGGAGCAGCCCATCGACGCCAACGGCCACACCATTCCCATCACGTACCTGGGCAGGAACGGCAAGCAGTACGTCGCGCTGATGGCGGGAGGGGGCGGCGGCTATTTTGGCGGTACGCCGAGCGATACGGTGATCGCCTTTGCGCTCGGCGAAGAGTCCGCCCCCGCCCTGCCGCTGGTCTCGCGGAGCGAACGGGCGCCCACGCGCGGGACGCTTGCCGCCGGTCTCCCCGAGGGGCCGGCAAGCGCCCTGGTCCGGCGGGCATGCGGCGCTGCCTGTCACGACCTCGAGACGGTCACGGGCGTCCGGCGCGACCACGCCGCGTGGACGGCCGTCGTCGAAACCATGGTCGCCCGCGGCGCACGTCTGGAACGCGGCGAGGTGGAGGAGATTGTCGCCTACCTGGCGCGGCATTTCGGAAAAGAACCGGACCCGAGGTAGCGCCCGGCGGCCCCTGGTAAACTGGGAACTCCGCCTCCGTCATGAAACTGTATCTGCTTCTGCTGCCTGCCGCTTTGCTGCTGTCCTGCGGGCGGCCTGCGGCGCCCGACCTGGGTCCCGCTTTGTCCAGCATCACCGCCGGGGACTTGCTGCGGCGCACCAAAGTCCTGTCGTCGGACGAATTCGAGGGGCGCGCCCCGGGCAGTCCCGGCGAAGAACGCACGGTCGCGTACCTGACCGGGGAGTTTCAGAAACTGGGCCTGGAGCCCGGCAACCCCGATGGCGCCTACGTGCAGCGGGTCCCGCTAGTCGGCCTGACCGCGCAAACAGAAGTGCGTTTGCTGGCTGGCGGCAAGCCGGTGCCCGTCAAGGCCCGCGAGGAGATCGTGGCCCACTCGCGGCGAG
>Ga0308414_1002004_pt1 | contig 13242 bp, 12 predicted proteins | sample HotsprSampleOS50_FD_205667 | JGI IMG/M metagenome (GOLD analysis project Ga0308414, IMG submission 205667) | Hot spring phototrophic mat microbial communities from Octopus Spring, Yellowstone National Park, Wyoming, United States - 20090730_OS50 ... | reverse complement strand
GAAAATGGGTCTCCAGCGCCTCCACGCCAGCACCAATGATGGTTTCGCCTTTAAAGTCCTCGCTTCCCTGCTTGCACTGGCTTTTCATAATGCACTCAAATAGCAATCAAGGTGCTTTCTATCTAAACTCGCTCTACGGAGAAGCGATATGGCACGCAAGGGGGCAGGCAAACTGCTGCGCATAGGGTTGTTTGTGGGTCGCGAGTGGTCGTGGCCGCCTGCATTCATTGAGGAAGTCAACCGACGCGACGCCGGAGTGGTGGCAGAGTACGTGCGCCTGGGTGGAACGCCCATGAATGAGCCATGCCCCTATCGCGTTATAATTGACCGTATTTCGCATGAAGTGCCTTATTACCGCTCTTACCTCAAGAATGCCGTTCTTCAGGGCGTCAAGGTCGTTAACGACCCGTTCATGTGGACGGCCGATGACAAGTTTTTCGGCGCGTCACTGCTCGACCGAATGGGGTTGGCATCGCCGCGAACTGTCGTCTTGCCGAACAAGGATTACGTGCCCGGCATTGTTCACACCGAAAGTCTGCGCAATCTGGAATACCCGCTGAACTGGGATCGGATCATCGAGCTGGTGGGCGGTCTGCCCTGTGTGTTGAAAGACGCGCATGGCGGCGGTTGGAAGGAGGTGTATGTCGTTCACTCGCGTGACGAGCTGATCTGGCGCTACAACAGCACAGGGCTGCTGACGATGATCGTTCAGGAATACATTGCCTGGGAAAACTACGCCCGCTGCATGTGTCTGGGCCAAAGCGAAATCTACGTGATGAAGTACGACCCTGTTCAGCGCCGTTATTTTGATGAACATGATTTCGCGCCAGCCTTGTTGGAGCGCATGGTAGCTGATGCGACAATGATCTGTTCGGCGCTGGGCTATGATATGAACACAGTGGAGTTCGCCATAAAGAACGGCGTGCCATATGCTATTGATTTTATGAACCCAGCCCCTGACATGGATGTTAACTCGCTGGGGCGCAGGCATTTCGAGTGGATGGTTAAACACATGGCTGATCTTGCGATCAGACTGGCCCACTCGAAAGAAGCAACCCTCGATCGTTACTACTGGCGTAAGTTTTTGAGGAAAGCGGCTGTGCCCAGCCGAAAGTCATGATACAGGCCGCTGTAGACTTATATCACAGCCTGCTGGTAGGCGACATAGCTGCGGAGGCGCACGCGGCTTTGCACGCAGCTCAGCGCGCGCGCGGGCTTTACTTCGGCGAACGGCCGCTGTGCAGGGTGCTTCGTCCCCATTTCTATCTATTGGATCAGTGGCTCTATCTACAGCGCGAAACTGAGCTGGTGCTGAGCGCGTTTGCGCGAGCACACGCCGCATGTGTTGAGAATGCTGAGCTGCGCGCCCAGCTTGATCTGGAACCATATGAAGAGGAGCTGCTTACGCTCGACCAGGGTATTGATGTCCCCTGGACAACGTCGAGGCTTGATGCGTTTTTCCAGCCAGAGACGCTGAGCCTGAAGTTTGTAGAGTACAACGCTGAGACGCCTGCCGGAATCGGCTATGGCGACCTGCTCGGTGAAGTATTTATGACGCTTGAGCCGATGAAACGCTTCCAGCAGTACTATCATATGGAGCGGTTTCCCGGTTTGGGCCACCTGCTGGGCGCGATCCTGCACGGCTACCGCGTGTGGGGCGGACGGGAAAACCCGCAGATCGCGGTCGTGGACTGGCTGGAAGTGCCCACGCATAACGAGCACGAAATCACACGAGATTACTTCGACCGCAACGGCTTTCGCAGTGTTGTTGCCGATCCGCGCGACCTAGAGTATCGAAATGGCGCGCTGTGGGCCGGAGATTTCCGGGTAGACTTGGTCTACAAGCGCGTGCTCATCAGCGAGCTTATCAGCCGAACAGGGATGGATAACCCGATTGTCCAAGCGATGCGCGACCGCGCAGCGCTGATGACGAACTCGTTCAGCGCGAAGCTCATGGCCAAGAAAGCCAGTCTTGCGTTCCTGAGCGACGAGCAGAATGCCTGGCTTTTCAGCGACGCGCAGCGAGCGGCGATTGCTGCGCACATTCCGTGGACACGCCGCGTGAGTGAGCGTAAGACGCTTTTTCATGGACGCGAGATTGACCTGCTGCCATTTATCGCAGATAACCGCGACAAGCTGGTGCTCAAACCCAACGATGAGTACGGTGGCAAGGGTGTGGTAATTGGCTGGGAGGCAACGCAAGAGGAATGGAACGCGGCCATCCGCGATGCGCTTGCAAACCCCTATGTCGTGCAGGAGCGCGTGGCCGTTGTGCACCGCGAGTTTCCAATGCTCCTCGATGATGGCACTCTCGATATCAGCCCGCGCTATGTGGATGCAAATCCCTACGTATTCTACGGCAAGACGGTTGGCGGTGTGCTCACCCGGCTGTCGTCGGCGGCGCTGCTCAACGTCACTGCAGGCGCAGGATCAGTCGTGCCGATGTTTGTCTTGCAGAAACGCGAATAGCGCCCACTGCGCTTCAGGCTTTACGGCGCTGTGGACGCTTGTCATGCGGTTGATCTGGCGCGCAAACGTGTTTGATCGTTTTCTGAACCTGGACATTCCGGCACGTCAGACGGCCTATCCCTAAGCGCCAGAGCGCAGCCGCACCTGTTCTTCAAGCTGGCCAAGGTAGGCGACTGCCTCAGGGCTGTGTTCAGGCGGCGCCCAGTCAGCGAACTGTTTGTGCGATGCGGCGTCATAAGGCCCTTGGATGATTTCAATCAGCGCGGATGGCTGCAGTGCCACTATGCTGTGATAGACACGCGGGGGGATATCAACGACGCGGATGGGGCCGCTGGCGTCCAACGTAACGACCATATCAAGCACACCGGTATTGGTGAACTGTAGACAAGCCACCTGCCCCTGTAGAACCGCGAACAGCTCAACCTTGTCAGGATTTTCGTGTTTGTGTGGCTGCACGTAGCTGCCCGGCATGATGGCGTTGATCATGCGCTGCACGGGTTCTTGGTGTTCATGCAGACGATAGATGGCGCGCCTGCGCGGGGACTCTGCGGCCTGGCGCAGAAGCTCAGCGAGCATGGCCTGGTCAATGACGCGCATACTTGCTGACATTCAAACCCCTCCGTAAGCGCTGAATCCGCCGTCTACAGGCACGACAATTCCGGTCACGAACTGGGCTGCGTCAGACACCAGCCAGAGCGCCGCGCCAATTAAGTCTTCTGGGAGGCCAAAACGCCCCATTGGTGTGTGGTCAATGATCTGCTGACCGCGAGCGGTGAGGCTGCCATCAGCGTTGCTGAGCAGGTAGCGGTTCTGATCAGTGAGAAAGAAACCTGGCGCAATGGCGTTGACACGTATTGCCGCGCTGTGTTCGCGTGCCATGTATACAGCCAGCCACTGCGTAAAATTCGCAGCCGCTGCTTTGGCAGCGCTGTAGGCCGCCACACGAGTGAGAGGGCGCAGCGCGCTCATGGATGCGATATTGAGGATGACCCCCTCACCTTGTTGAGCCATAACTCTTCCAAACACCTGTGAGGGGAGCAGCGTGCCCATCAGGTTCAAGTCTATCACATGCTCCAGAGCTTCACGCGGAAGGTCGAAAAAGCTTTGGCTTGGCCCAGTGGTAGCGCTGGGGTTGTTGCCGCCGGCGCAGTTAATGAGCATGTCAGCGCGCCCGAAGATGGACAGAACTGTGCGTGCCGTTTCTGCGATGGTGTTTGTGTCGAGGACGTCAATGTGTAGGCCGACAGCTTGGCCGCCGAGCGCTACAAGTGCCTCAGCGCTACGCTTTGCTCTTTCTGCGTTTCGATCAGCGATCACAACAGTGGCGCCAGCCTGCAGCAAACCGCGACACAGCGCTGTGCCCAGGTAACCGCTGCCCCCAGTGACTACCGCGACCCTGCCCGATAGGTCTATGGTGTAGGCCACCCCCGTTTCTCCCGAAAGCTTACGCCGGGACAGAGAGGTAGTTCTCTGCCCCGGCGTTAATGGACAGAGTCTAGCGGATATCGGCGTAAAGAACGCTGGTCAAGAGCGGTTCGTAAATCTGCTGCGCTACAAACTCGCTGAGCACCATATCCATCGTGATCTCTGGCGGCAGCGCGTCAGATGGAACAACGGCCTCCATCGTTATCAGGAAGCGCCCGCGCTGACGGTGGGCACGTGCCTGTGTCGAGGCTACATCACAGGCCGTCACAGATTTAGTGTATAGAACTGCGCCACCCAGTGTCTCGACAGGGCCGGACTCGACGAAACCATCAGCTAGGGCGATCTCTGTTAGAGCCGGATCGGCCAGCGCGGCCTGAGCATCTTCGGCCGTGGGAAAAGCGTCGAGTGTGTAGCTGATGGACACGAAGAAGACATTGTCGAGGTCGCAGCCTGTGTTGACCAGCTTGTTCGCTGCGCGGAACTCAAGCTGATGTGCGTTGAACAGCTGAACGAGATCGTCACGTGCGGACTCAGGCGCTTGTTCCAGCACCTCATCAGGAGTGAATATGCCGCTAACTGTCTCGTCAAAAGCCAGTAGATCGGGCGGTATCAGATCGGCCAGTGTGTCGAACGCTGCCTGCACATCGTCAGTTGTGGCCGCAGCGGGGGTGTAAGTCACACTAGCGGGATCAGTAACGATGACGATTGTGTCGAGAGCTGCCCCCGGTGTGGTGGCTGTTTGTGGGTCGCGCAGGGGAAGCGCCTCAACGTTGTCCTGGCCGTTGAGGACCACACCGAAGATAGTGTGACGGCCGTTCAGGTGCGGAGTTGGTACAGTGGTAATGAAGAACTGCGAGCCGTTGGTGTTGGGGCCTGCGTTCGCCATCGCCAGCAGGCCAGGCCGGTCGAAGACGCGGCCGCTGCTGAATTCATCCTCGAACTGATAGCCGGGGCCTCCAGTTCCTGTGCCAGTGGGATCGCCGCCCTGTGCCATGAAGTTAGCGATCACACGGTGGAAAGTGGTGTTGTTGTAAAAGCCGCTCCTGGCGAGAAAGACGAGGTTGTTCACGGCTATTGGCGCTTCTGTCTCCAGCAGATCAATGTAAACAGCGCCCGCAGCGGTGCAGAAAACCGCCCGGTAGTCTACATCCGGATCAAGCACCTGCTCAGGCTGAGCAAATGAGCGCGTATCCGGTTCGTCAGCGGGGACCGCTGCAGCGCAGATCGCATCGGGCGTCTGTGCTTCCTGAGCGCTGGCCGAGGGAGTAACAAGCGCGCTGGCGAGCAGCACCCCTGCTGCTAACAGTGTGACGGTTTTCATCGGATTCTCCTTGTTCGTAAGGCTGTTGCCGCTATTCTACATGGGCGCCGCCAATGAGAGTATCGGCATTATGCACACAGAGCGTCGGGTCTGCGATCCAGCCTTCCAGTTTGTCAGTGCCCATAGGGAACCCCCAATTTTGCTCGCGCTGTAACCATGACCAAGCTGCCTGAAGGGCACAAATCACAGCGTCTAGATGATCGCCAGTAGGATCATCAGCGACCAGTTCTGTCACACCCTGCGCCAGCACAACGCGCACACCGTAAGGGCGGGTAACTGCTTTGTTGCATAGGGCGCGGATGATCGTGTTTCTATTCCGCGCCTGCTGCGAGGTTTGCTTTCGCGGAGAGTCGTTCTTGTAGCTGTCTGCGCACACTCGACGCGCGAAGAGAGCAGGGTACGCTTCAACGGCGACGCGATCTGATCGCAGGGGAAAAGACGGCAAGACGCTGACGCCAGCTCGCAGCAATCGCGGCGCGCCTTCATAAAACATCTTGGCTACCGGCACGCCCACCAGCATCATCGGGCTGACAGCGCCGGCAGCGCGATCAGTGGCGCGCAGATGATGGCGGTCACCAGCCGGACGGCTGGCGCGGTAGGTATCGAGCAGCGCTGCGAACTCGGCTTTAGTTAGGCGTGCGATCTCGCCGACGCAGCTCTCCCATGCGAGCGGCCAGCCCAGGTTTTCGATCAGACGGCGCGGCTGTCCGAATGGAAAGTCCATGCCTGCAACCCACGGGCCGGGTGTGACAAGGGCTGCCTCAAACGCGGCCCAACTGTTAAGCGACGCAAAGCCGCTAACTATTAAGGTTGTGCCGTCAAGATATGCTTCTGCGCAAACGATCTGCTTGCGTGAGCTAGGGGCGCTGGTGAAATCAATACCGTTGACGCGCACGTAGGTATGCGGCTCTAGCGCAGGCAGACTTCGAGAGTCATCATAGCGCAATAGTATCCGAACCGATATCGAAAGGCGAAAACGCATGCTCGCAGCACGTTTGTATGGCCCGCGCGATGTGCGAATTGACGAAGTGCCTGCCCCGCCTGCTCCCGGGCCGGATGCAGTGCTGCTACGTGTGCGTGCTGTCGGTATTTGTGGATCAGACCTGCACACTTACACCGATGGCCGCATTGGGGATACCCAGGTGCAGTCACCTTTGGTGCTGGGCCATGAGTTTAGCGGCATTGTGCTGGATGCCGGCCCAGAAGCATGTGACGGTTTCGGCCAGCCGCTCAGAGCTGGGCAGCGCGTCGCGGTTGATCCTGCCACACCCTGCCGCCGCTGCGAGATGTGCGAAGCGGGCCACCCTAACCTCTGCCACAGGCTGCATTTCTGCGGTTTATGGCCAGATGACGGCGCATTGCAAGAGCAGATGATCGTAAAAGGGCACACGTGTTTCCCCGTGCCGGACACATTGTCAGACGCAGACGCCGCGCTGCTTGAGCCGCTCGGCGTGGCGATCCACGCGGTTGATCTTGGCAAGCTGAGAGTGGCGTGCAGCGCTGCGGTGCTGGGCTGCGGGCCGATTGGGCTGCTCATTATCAAGCTGGCCCGCTTGTCTGGCGCTGACCCGATCTACGCTTTTGACTGCTTTAACTGGCGCGCAGAAGCCGCCGCTGCTTGGGGCGCGACGATGACCTGGACATTGGGCGAAGGCGACCCGGCGGCGCTTATCCAGCGCGAAACGGCGGGTCGTGGTGTAGACGTGGTGTTTGAGGCAGCGTGGGCTGACCACTCGATTGCGCAGGCCGCTGAGATGGCGCGGTTGGGGGGCCGGCTGGTGCTGGTAGGCATCCCATCTGACGATGAACTGAGGATGCGGCATTCAGTTGCCCGTCGCAAAGGTCTCACGATTGTGATGGCGCGGCGCATGAAACACACGTACCCGCGGGCAATCCGACTGGCCGTATCTCACCCAGGCCGTATTGCTTTAAGTGACCTAATCTCACACCGGTTTCCTCTGCGCGAGGCTAACCGCGCGTTTGCGCTGAACGCGGCTTATGATGACAACGTGAACAAAGTTATCATTGACGTATGACATGAAGATAGTTAACTGGCTGCGTATTCTTTATATCAATTATTTGCAAGTACTTTATAAGCAAATTACATCACGGAGAGTGCGGCATGGCCTATTTTGATATGCCGCTGGACGAGCTGGAGTCTCACCGGCCACCGCGCGACGAACCAGCTACAACAACCACGAAGGCAGTGGCAGCCACCACACGCTGGAGAAAATCCGGTTTCTAGCGGAACTGTGGGCTTAGCGCTGGCAGCCGGTAGGCCTGCAGCGCAAGCCGGTAAGCGCAGTCGTGCATCATCTCGGCAGCATCGTAAATGTCAACGACACCGCGCGCTACCAACCCTGCCAGCCAGTTGGCTGCCGCTCGACGCCACAAATCGTGACGGGCAGGGATCGAGAGAAACGCCCGCGTGTCGTCGTTGAAGCCTGCTGTGTTGTAAAGCCCCGCTGTCTCGATAACCTGGTCGAAGTAGCGCTGCATGCCGTTGAGGCTGTCCAAAAACCACCACGGCGGCCCAAGTCTTACCGCGGGGTAGTGGCCGGCCAACGGCGCGAGTTCCCGGCTGTAGGTTGACTCATCGAGGGTGAACAGGATCAACGTCAGCCGTGGATCAGAGCCGAAGCGGTTGAGCAAGGGGCGCAGGTTCTGCGTGAATTCGACAGCGACAGGAATGTCAGCGCCGCGATCGGGGCCAAACTGCTGATACAAGCTGACGTTGTGATTGCGCAGCGAACCGGCGTGAAGCTGCATCACTAGGCCATCTTCAACGCTCATGCGGGCCATTTCAACCAGCATGTGACCTGTGAAACGCGCGGCATCCGTTGGTGTCGCTGAGTTGCGCAGTGCGCGCTGGAACAGCGTCTCGACCTCTGAAGCTGACAAGACCTCGGTGTAAGGCGTTAGCGCGGCGTGGTCTGTGGCCACAGCGCCCCGGGCCTTAAAGGCGGTTCGGCGCGCTTCGAGCGCACGGATAAAAGCGTTAAAATTGTTGACCTCGAACCCAACACATTGTTCCAGTTTGGCGACATGGGTGCGCCAGTTCGGGGTATCAATGTTCAGAAGCGCGTCCGGGCGGAAGGTCGGAATCATCTGTCCTGGCCAGCCGGAAACACGCAGCGCGTCATGGTATTCGAGGGTGTCGGTTGCTGCATCCGTTGTGGCCAGAACCGCGATGTTAAAGCGCTGATACAGCGCGCGTGGTTGAAACTCTGGTGTGGTGAGACATTCTGCAATACGGTCATAGATGCGCTGCGCGCTGCTCGGTGTAAACTTTTCAGCGATGCCGAAAACGATATACAGTTGATAGGCCAGCCACAAGCTCGTTGGGGTTGCGCGAAACAGGTGCCAATGATCTGCAAATGTCTGCCAAATGCGACGGTGATCGTGTTCAACTGGCGCGCCGCTGTGGCCCGAAATGCCAAGCGTCTCCAAGGGCACGCCTTTTGAGTACAACATCCGGTAGATGTAATGATCGGGCATGATGATCAACTCTACTGGAGACCCAAAGCTGTAATTGGGGTCAGCCAGCGCTCTTGGCTCAACGTGACCGTGGGGGCAGATAAGAGGCATCGCAGCCACCTGGCTGTAGAGTTCGCGCGCAATGGATAACTGACGCGCGTCAGGGCCAAAGCAGCGATCAGGAGATAGAAGAGGCGAGTCGTTATGGGTCATAAATAAGCTCACGCGTCCCCGGTCAAATTGCGGGATTACGCACAGTGGATAATATTAACACGTAAGCCTGACATTCCTCACTACTGAGTGACTGTGCCGGGGTGTATCATTCTTTCAGCGCCCCAAACAGCGAGGTGATGTTCGCGCCGAGGTGTGCCAACCACAACCCGTTGGATCGTGCTTCACTGCTTTTCAAGGAAGTCACAAATGTATACAATAGGCATTGATTTCGGAACTGAGTCAGGGCGTGCTGTGCTGGTAGATGTGCGCGATGGTCGCGAAGTGGCCACCGCCGTGCACGAGTACAGCAATGGCGTGATTGATCAGCATTTGCCTGGCAGCAGCAAGCCACTTCCGCCTGATTGGGCGCTGCAAGACCCGCTGGACTATATTGAAGTGATCAAACAGACAGTGCCTGCTGTCTTCAAACAGAGTGGGGTCAACCCGTCGGAGGTGGTGGGAATAGGGATTGATTTCACTGCCTGCACCATGATGCCTGTGAAAGCTGACGGCACACCGCTTCGCGCCCTGCCAGAGTGGGTGAACCACCCGCACGCATGGGTGAAACTGTGGAAACACCATGCTTCGCAGCCCCAGGCTGACCAGATTAACGACACTGCGCGGCGTATGGGCCAGGCCTGGCTGGAGCGCTACGGCGGCAAGATTTCGTCGGAGTGGTTTTTCAGCAAAGCGCTGCAGATCTTGCAGGAAGCGCCAGAAGTATACCACGCTGCTGATCGCTTGATAGAGGCCGCAGATTGGGTTGTGTGGCAGCTCACCGGCCAGGAAACGCGTAACACCTGCACCGCCGGCTACAAAGCGATGGTTCAGGATGGTGATTACCCCCCGCGCGACTATTTCGCAGCGCTGCACCCAGATTTTGCTGATGTTGTGGACACCAAGATGAGCCGGACGTTTGCGCGACTGGGCGATCGCGCCGGGGGCCTGACTCAGCAGTTCGCGGAGTGGACCGGGCTGCCAGCCGGCATCGCTGTGGCTGTAGCCAATGTGGACGCACATGTCACGGCGCCGGCGGTCAAAGCGGTCAAGCCTGGTCAGATGGTAATGATTATGGGCACGTCAATCTGTCATATGATGATTGACGACCAGCTTCAGCCTGTAGAGGGCATGTGCGGCGTTGTGCGCGACGGCATCATCCCAGGTTACTACGGCTATGAGGCCGGGCAGAGCGGGGTTGGCGACATTTTCGCCTGGTTTGTGGACAACGCCGTGCCACCTGAATATCATGACGCAGCACGCGCTGCCGGTGTGGACCTACATCAGTATCTTGAATACGAGGCTGCCAAGCAAAAACCGGGCGAACATGGCTTGATTGCGCTTGACTGGTGGAATGGCAACCGCTCAGTTCTTGTTGACGCGGAGCTTTCGGGCTTGCTGGTGGGCGCTACATTGGCAACACGCGCACCGGATATTTACCGAGCGCTGATTGAAGCAACCGCCTTTGGCACGCGCGTGATTATTGAGGCGTTCGAGGAACGCGGACTGCGCGTGAGCGAACTAATCGCAGCCGGCGGCTTGCCGGAGAAGAACGCCCTACTGCGGCAGATTTACGCTGACGTAACCGGTCGCACGCTCAAGCTGGCTGGCTCAGCTCAAGCGCCAGCGTTAGGTTCAGCAATGCATGCGGCAGTGGCCGCCGGTGTTTACCCCGATATCCAAGCAGCGGCAGAGCGAATGGGCAAGCTCAAGGATACCGTCGTAGAACCTGATATGACCGCCAAAGCGATCTACGACCAGCTCTATGCCGATTACAAAGTTCTCTACGATTATTTCGGGCGCGGCGACAACGATGTGATGAAGCGTCTGAAGCGCATCCGCCGGGAAGCTAGAGGAGGTACAGCCGAATGATGCTGGAAGCCCTGCGCGCTGAAGTGTGCGCGCTGCACGCTGAACTGCCGCGCAACAACCTGGTTGCTTGGACCAGCGGCAACGTCAGCGCGCGCGACCCGGAAAGTGGACTGGTAGTCATTAAGCCGAGCGGCGTCAAGTTTGCGGACCTGACGCCCCAGAGCATGGTTGTCGTGGATTTGAACGGTCGGATCGTCGAGGGCGATCTCAAGCCGTCGTCGGACACTGCGTCACACTGTTACATCTACCGGCACATGCAGCACGTGAATGGGATCGTGCACACCCATTCACGCTTTGCTACTGCATTCGCGACATTGGGACGCGATATCCCGTGCGTCACAACCGCCATGGCTGACGAATTTGGCGGTCCGATCCCGTGCGGCGGGTTTGCTTTGATCGGTGGGGAGGAAATCGGCGAGCAGGTGGTGCGTGCGCTGACTGGCTCGCGCAGCCCGGCATGCATTCTGCAAAGCCATGGAGTCTTTGCCACCGGCCCTTCTGCGGAAAAGGCTGTACAGGCAGCGGTGATGACAGAGGACAACGCGGCCATTGTGTGGGCTGCTCTCCAGATTGGCCAGCCTCTGCCGATTGCTCAGTCCGATATTGACCGGCTCAACGACCGTTATCAGAACGTGTATGGCCAGCGCTAGGATTGGGATGAAGTTGCACGTGTTGGCCGGCAGGCTGACACCTGTAGGGCTGCCTGCCTGCAGCTCGCAGAAATGGTTCTGTTTTTCGCACGCATCTGCTTACCGAGGAGTTTCTTATGGCTTTGGCACAGGTTCAACCAACTCCCGCATCCGCTCTCAACGCGCGTCCGGTTACGCTGGCGGTTATTGTGGGCAATCGAGGCTTCTTTCCTGATCACCTGGCAGTGACCGGACGCCAGGTTGTTCTGGATGTTATGCGGCAGGCTGGGATTAACGCTGTCATTCCACCCGAAGACGCGACAAGCGTGGGCGCGATCACCACTACTCCAGAGGCACGCATCTGGGCCGACTTTGTGAAAGCGCGCCGCGACGAAGTTGACGGCGTGCTCATCACGCTGCCGAATTTCGGCGAGGAATACGCCATTGCGGACGCAATACGCTTTGCTGGTTTAGATGTGCCTGTGCTGGTTCACGCTTTTCCTGATGATGTCACGAAAATGGACATTAAGAACAGGCGTGACAGTTTCTGCGGCAAGATGAGCGCCTGCAACAACCTGTTCCAGTATGGAATCAAGTACAGCCTCACCAGCCAGCACACGATGGACCCGACTACGCCGGCGTTCATGAAGGACCTAGTTGATTTCGCCGCTGTGTGCCGAGTGACTCGCGGTATGCGAACAGCGCGGCTGGGCATGATGGGGGCGCGCCCGTGGGCGTTCAAGACGGTGCGCTACAGCGAAAAGCTGTTGGAGATGGCTGGTATCAGCGTCGAAACGCTTGACTTGAGTGAGGTATTTGGGCGCATTGAGCGTCTGCAGGACAGCGATCCGCTGGTGCAGGACAAGTTGAGCGCCATAAGAAGCTACGCCCGCACAGCCGGCGTGCCTGAAACGTCGCTGTATCGCATGGCAAAGTTCGGTGTGGTACTGGACAACTGGATGGCCGAGAAGGCGCTCGATGCGACCGCAATTCAGTGTTGGACGAGCATGGAAGAGTACTTTGGCATCGTGCCATGCACGCTCATGAGCATGAGCAGCAATAAGCTCAATCCGTCAGCATGCGAGACAGACATTGTTGGGGCGCTGGCTATGCTGGCTATGCAGCTCGCGTCTGGTCGTCCGTCCGCGCTGGTTGACTGGAACAACAACTACGGCGATGACCCAGACAAAGGTGTCGTTTTCCACTGTTCGAACTTGCCGAAGGATGTGTTCGTTGACGACATTCCAGTCATGGACTATCAGGAGATTATTGCCGGGACCGTAGGGCGTGAGAACACGTATGGGACGATCTACGGCAAGGTGAAGCAAAACCCATTCACCTATCTGCGCATTTCCACAGACGATTTTAACGGCAAAATCGTCGCTTATGCCGGCGAGGGAGAATTCACCGACGACCCGATTGACACGTTTGGCGGCTACGGCGTGGTCAAAGTGCCGCGCTACCAAGACCTGCTGGCCTATATCTGCGCGAACGGCTTCGAGCATCATGTTGCCGTCAATCAGTCCAGAGTGGCAGCGCCAATTGTCGAGGCGTTCAACAAGTATCTCGGCTGGCCCACGTACTATCACAAGTAATGATGCCCGCTTGTCAGGCCGGGTGGCAGCGGAACAGTCTGCTATCCGGCCTGTTTTATGCCGCCGCTGCAGGGAGCAGATGATTGTGATCCACAAGATGCGATGGACGGCTGAAAATATCGCGCATCGCCTGGCGCTGATCGAGCCATTGGTGTACCGGCGGCGCGCTGTTCTGCCGTCTTTCCGGTTTACGGAACTGCCTGATCCTTCACCTGATCCGGTGCAGATGCCGCCTGTTGCGCCT
>Ga0308414_1002002_pt1 | contig 13247 bp, 9 predicted proteins | sample HotsprSampleOS50_FD_205667 | JGI IMG/M metagenome (GOLD analysis project Ga0308414, IMG submission 205667) | Hot spring phototrophic mat microbial communities from Octopus Spring, Yellowstone National Park, Wyoming, United States - 20090730_OS50 ... | reverse complement strand
TTAAAACTCCTCTAAATAAGTCAGTAAAATGAAAATTAGTTTGAGTTTGATCTTGATAAACAAATTTAGTATCTTCGTAAAATTCATAAAGATTTATAATATATGTAAACTTATTATCTTTAAAGTCTCCATACCATTTTGATTCCCTATCTTTTTGATTTAATGCCTCATCCTTGGGATTTGGTTTAGAAAATTTTTGAGAAATTACATCATAAAGTGAATTAAATTCATCTCTATTAAATATTAAATTTACTTTAAATAATCGATCATTGTAGAAGGTCAAGATAGCCTTTTTAGGTTTTTTTTCAAAGAGGAAAATACTTTCAGGATTAGAAATTTCAAACTCTGTCTCTTCCCAACTGTTAGGATTAGAAATATCTTTACCGATTGATTTGATTTCTTTAGAACTCATACCCATTTTTAATCCTCTTAAAAACTCTTCTGCAAATAGATTATTAAAAAAAAAGAAAACTAAAAAAATGATAAAAAATTTTTTCATGACTAAAATACCCTCATTATCCAATAAAATAAAAAATAAATATTTTTTGTAAAATTTTTTTTAAATAAAATATTATTATTCTAGAAAAAAATCTAAATTTTATTTCCTATAAAAAATATTATTTATGATTTAGAATATTAGAAAGCACTGAAGGAAAAATTTTTACAAAAAACTAGATAGGTTGTTGTTATATATTCTTTTGTAAAAATCTTTTCAAGAAATAATAATTTTACTAAGAAATACTTTTTTAATAAAATTGACTTTTAGTTTTTTATTATTCTAGTTGTTGATTTTTAAAAATTTTTAAATCTGACTTATGGAGGAATCTTGAAAGTAAACACTCAAAATTTAGATCTTTGGACAAGCCTAAAAGAAGCACTAAAAGGTACAGAAGTAGATTATACTAGCTTGCCATTAGAAAAAGCAATTTTTTTACTAGCTGTCCCTATGGTGTTAGAACTTTTTATGGAATCTCTGTTTGCAATAGTAGATATTTACTTTGTAGGTAGTTTAGGAGCTTCTGCTGTAGCAGCCGTAGGACTTACAGAAACATATCTTTTTCTACTTTACTCTTTTGCCATTGGGCTTTCTATGGGAGTTACTGCAATTGTAGCAAGGAGAATAGGAGAAAAAGAGCTTGAAAAAGCTGGCACTACTTCTCTTCAAGCTATACTCATTGGAATTATTTTTTCTATACCTTTTTCAATCGCAGGACTTTTTTACTCTAGAGAACTACTTAGTTTCATGGGTGCAGATGAAAAAGTATTAACAGAAGGTTCTTTTTATATCCAGTGGGCTTTGGGTGGTAATGTTGTAATTATGTTACTTTTTATTTTAAATGCGGTATTTCGAGGAGTAGGCGATCCAGCTATAGCTATGAAAGTATTGTGGATATCTAATGGAGTAAACATCATTTTAGATCCTATTTTAATTTATGGATTTGGATTTATCCCGGCTTTAGGCTTAGAAGGTGCTTCTATTGCAACCATAATAGGACGTGGAATTGGAGTAGTTAGTCAGATGTGGGTGTTATTTCACGGAAGCCAACATTTACAAATTGTCAAAAAAAAGTTTTTTCTAAAAATAGAAATAATTTATTTAATAATTCAAACATCTATTGGTGGAATAGCTCAAGTACTAATAGGAACAAGCTCTTGGATTTTTATAATGAGAATTCTTGCAGAGTTTGGAAGTGAGGTTATAGCAGGAGCTACTATTGCTCTTCGGATTATGATGTTTACAATGTTACCTGCTTGGGGTTTATCTAACGCAGTGGCTACTATGGTAGGTCAAAACTTAGGTGCTGGAAACTTAGAACGTGCTGAAAAATCGGTTTGGATAACTGGATTTTGGAATATGGGTTATTTATTATTTGTAGCAATAATTTATTTTTTATTTTGTGAAAAATTAATAGGATTTTTTTCATCTGATGCTAAAGTAATTTCAATTGGTAGTGAATGGCTAAAAATAGTTTCTTATTCTTATTTTGTATACGCTTGGTGGATGGTTTCTGCACAAGCTTTCAATGGTGCAGGAGATACCATGACTCCAACTAAAATTAACCTTGTATTTTTTTGGATTCTTCAAATTCCTCTATGCTATATTTTAGGAAAATACTTTGAACTTGCTCAAACAGGGGTTTTTTGGGGCATTTTTTTTACTGAGACTTCAGTAGGTCTATTTACACTGTGGTTGTTTTCTAAAGGTAAGTGGAAAGAGTTTAAAGTTTAAATTAGTTTGTAGCGCCAATTCAAATTTTAATAATTTCACAGAGCAATTAGAAGTTAGAAATTAAATATTTACAAATCATGTAATAATGGTACTAGTGGAGTATGGGATTTTTTAATTAGTTAGACGGGTGCAGTAACTGGTGACTTTTTATAGGCTTTTTTCTACAGTCGAAAGTGTAAAATCCTCTGTATAAACCGTCGTTTTCCAAAAACCTATTGAATTAGCCTGGCCTGCTGACATCAACTGAAGTAACTCCCATCATCACCTTCGCGATATCTATAAAATCTGCCATCAACGATAAGTCTAACTCTACTAAAAAGCTAAACAACCAACACCGGGAGACTCCACATCGCAAGAAGTCCCAGCTCATACCAATCCGCATCATCCGGCCTAAAACAAAACTTCTGTATATCCAAACCTTCCTCTGGATACGTAAGTTTTGGCTTCTCCTGAAACAGCAGATACGTGAGCAAACCCCTACTTCTCCAAGAGTTTTTTCAGACCCTCTTTCAATTTACAAGACTTCCTTTTAGTTTTAGAATTTTCCGCATAAGTGATCACTAAATCCAGCTTTTCTACCAAGTGTTTTGGTATAAGCAAAGTTGAAACCGTTGATCATTCAAATTTTTTTAGGTCTACTTTTTTGTTATATCTACGTTGAAAATAACTTAGCCTTAAAGTTGTAATTTTAAATAATTTCAGAAAAAAATTTGAATTTATCCCTCAACTTTTAAAAAAAGAGGGATTTACCAGTAGATCCTAAAGATAGAAATTAGAAGAAAAAAACATTAGTTTATTTGAATATTATAATATATTTATATACTATTTATACCAATTGCCACAAGTATTTTCCTATTTTGTTGAAAAGGAAGCTTATTTGATAAAGTTTAAATTTAATTGATTAGGAATTTTTTTTGACGTTTGGTATAAATTCTAAAAAAGTTTACTTTTTTAGGAGATTTATGGATATTTAGCTAATATAACAATTACAGAAGCTTTAAGATTTAGCTTTTTAATATCTTTTTTAAAGCATTATAAATAATAGTTTATCAACTAATTATTTAATTGTCTTAGTAGAGTTATTTATTAATTTTTTCAAGTACTGTTTTTAACTTCTTCTTTTGACCTTCTTCTTGTAAAAAAAATTGACATCCAATCCGAAAAGAAGTTTCTGTAGGAGAAATATTACGAATGATTGCTTTAAAAGTATAACCTTCTGTTTCATTTACAAACAAATCAAAAATCAAGGTTCCACCCATAAAAAAAGTCTTTGAAAAATTTTTAGAATTTGCTCGTAAAAAGCTAAAACCTTCTTCTGAAATATCAGACACATAAGACTTGTCCCGAATTTCTCCAATGAAATTATAAAAAATTAAATCTTTTACAATAGAATCAGCAGTAAGTTGAACCAGTTTAAAATGATTTAAGTCCATAGGATTAGAATTCCAAACAACTATATACCCTAAGACAAATATATCTTTGTACTTTAATGGAACACAAATTTCAGAAGAATAATGAGCAATATCTTTTGTTATTTTCATTACTCCAAAGTATTCTTGAAAAGGAATAAAATCTTCAGTTACACTTTCAGGGTCCCTTCGATTGGGAACAAAAATAGGCTTTTCATAGTCCAAAAGAAGCCTCATACGAGTATCTACTCTGTCATTTATGTAAACTTCCATATTAGTAAATTTATTTTTTAGTTTATCTGTATGATTTTCGATGAGATTGTTTAATTTAGTTTGATCAAACAAAAGAGACTTACAAATTTCTATTTGATTGACAATATTGGAAATAAACACTTTTGAATAAACGGGAATTCTATCTCCAGCTCTACTGGCTTTTCCTATAAACATTTTAGTTGGAAATAAAATTTCTAAATCTCCCTTAGAACCTTTATATTCAAACATAAATTGAAAGAAATTTCCTGAATTCGTAAGAAACAAAACCCTAGGTTCGTGGTCTCTTCTTCCAATGGAACGTATAACTAAACCTTGTTTTGTAAACATCACTGGTTTAATTGGATAATGTTTACTTTGATAAAGCATAAATACAGGAATCTGGAAAAAATAGGATTCAATAACTTTTTGAATTGTAGGTATATCTGCAACTTCTTGTAAACTACTCATATTATTTTTTCAAAAGCATATCTCGACTTATATTTTTTAAATTTGCACAACCTGTTATACTCATACTATTTTTTAACTCTGTAGTCAACTGATTATATAAATATTTTACTCCACCAACTCCACCCCCTACTGCATAAATAGCTATAGGCCTTCCAATTAAAACACCCTCTGCACCTAACGCTAACATCTTAAATACATCCATCCCACTACGAACTCCACCGTCTACTAAAATAGGTAGTTTACCTTTTATTTTTTCTACAATCATAGGTAAAACTCTAGCTGTACCGGGCATTTCATCTAAAACTCGCCCTCCATGATTGGAAACTACAATTGCACTAGCTCCTAATTCTAAGCTAAGTTCAGCATCTTGCACAGTCATAACTCCCTTTACAATAAAAGGTAAATTAGTATATGAACGAATTCTTGCTAAGTCTTTTACAGTTCTACTTCCTGCTTGTTGGTTTTTTTGAACTAAAGTTTTAAACTGAAAGGCGTCGATGTCCATACCTAAAGCAAAAATACCTTGTATTTCTGCTTCTTTAAATCTCTCACGAATTAAACCTTCATCTGCTCTAGGCTTACAAATTAGTATCCCTTCCCCATTTACACTCCTAAGTGCCTCTAACATAACTTTATATTTATCGGGGGTAGCTCCATCACCTAGCCAAGCTATACTTCCTACTTGTAAAGAACCTTGTAAAACAGTGAGAGCATACTCGTATTCACTAATAGCATTATTCATATTAGTAGTTGCACCTGTCATAGGAGCAGCCATTATAGGAATTAAAAATTTTTTTCCAAATAATTCAAAGCTAGTATCAACTTCTACAGGCTCTCTTATGTATTGTGGTAAAATAGTATACTCTTTTAAAGCCTTAGTATTGTCCTGAAAGGTTTCCATTCGTCCTACACCACCCATTCCCGGTACACCTGATGCACAATCTGTCCCATCACATACTTTACAAACCCAACAGATTTCTCTTCCAAATTTTTGACGTGCTGTTTGCGATATGATTTTGTCGTTAAGAGTGTAATAATTGTCTGTTTCAATTTGAATTGTATTCTTTACTTGTTGAAAGATTTTTTCTGCTTCTTCTAATGTATCTGCTGTAATAATAACATGACCTGACTTTTCAATATTATTTGTAGGTTCACTAATTATATCTCCAATCTTATTGTAAAAGAAAAGCTCATTTACACCTGGTATTTTTTTTGCCTCCTCAAGACCTGATATAGAAATTAATTTACCCGGTGGAGCAAGAATAGCTCTTTCAATGGAAACTTTTTGAAAACGTGGAATAAGCTCTTCTTCGTCAGGAATTTCACCTAACGCTAGTAAAATAGCTAATTTGTTTAAGTTTACACCTGTAGAAAGAGGATAAGTATAAGCAGACATAAATCCACCTGAAAGACGAGCTGCAATTTCTCCTACCTTTACTCCGCTTGGTGTAACTTTTATATCTCCTTTTCCAGCACCTAAAACAATACCTAAAGCTTTCATTCCCTTTCGCATAACGTCACAGACGTCCTCTAAAACTTCTTTAGGTAAACTAGAAGGCATAGTATGTCCAATTTCAATAAAATAAGGCTCTCTTTCTATTAGTCTGTCTGCAACTCCAGTAATAAAAATTTTTCCATCCCAACTAAGAGCATCTACTGAAAGTTCGGGACCTGGCATATATTCTTCTAAGATAATTTCCCCTGAAGGAGAATATTTTTTAGCATGTTTAAAAGCTGCTTGTAATTCTTCACGATTGGTTACTTTAATAACTCCTCTAGCTCCCATATTGTCAGCAGGCTTCATAACTAAAGGAAAAGAAAGATGGTCTAGGGCATCTCTTGCATCCTGAATAGTCCACACTTCATGGAATTTTGGGATAGGGACTCCATGTTCTTTTAGACGTTTACGCATTTTAACTTTATTAGTTGCTGCTTCAGCATCTTGAAAACGTATACCGGGTAGTTCTAAGGCATTAGCTACTGCTGCTACTGTCATACTGGCATCGGTTCCAGCAGTAATTACTCCATGAATAGGATTTTTTTCTGCATAGTGCTTAGCTTCTCTAACCATCCCTTCTATGTCTTTTGTACTCATTAAAATTTTTTCATCTGCATATTGAAATCCTAAGGCTTGTGGATTCATATCTGCAACAATTACTTTTAACTTTAAAGACTTAGCAACTTGAATTATGGGACACTGTAAAAGCCCTCCCCCAATGATAAGTAAAGTTTTTCCTTCTATATTTTTCAAACTAATTAGCCCTCTATTTTTGTAAATTCTAGCTCTCTCAAATATGTATTTTGGATACTACCTTTTTTGATGATACCTCCACATAATATATAATCTCCTTCTATAGGATAAAATACTGCAGACTGACCAGGAGTTACTGAATACACGGGCTCTTTCATTTCTACTTTGTAAATTTCTTTTTGATAAGTCAAAGTAGCTAACGCTGGAGTATGGCGATAGCGTATTTGAACTTTGCAATTTACACTTTCTCCATCTTTTAGAGGTAAAAGACCTTGAAAATTAATAGATTCTACTTCAAAAGACTCACAGACAGTTTCTTCCTCTTGTCCTAAATAAACTGTCCCATCGTCTTCTATAGAAATTACATAGAGAGGAGTTTTCCAAGAAATTCCAAGTCCTTTTCTTTGACCTATTGTAAAAGCTTCTTTTCCATTGTGCTTACCTATAATGTTTCCATTTCTCAGTTTAAAAAAGCCTGGAGTAAAGGAAACATTTTTTTTCCTCAAAAAACTACGATAGTCATTTTCAGGTATAAAACATATTTCTTGGGATTCTTTTTTCTCTGCAACTGAAAGCCCAAACCGACGAGCATGTTCTCTGACTTGAGATTTTTCCATTTCACCTAAAGGAAATATTGTATTAGCTAAATTTTCTTGACTAAGCCCATACAGATAGTAAGCTTGATTTTTCTTTTTATCCAAAGCATTTGCAATTGCATAACGTCCGTTTATAAATTTTATTTTTGCGTAGTGTCCTGTAGCAATTTTAGAAATCCCTAAGGCTTTTGCTTTTTCAAACAAGGCTCCAAACTTTACAAAAGTATTGCACTCTACGCAAGGATTAGGAGTCATTCCATTTTTATAGTCATTTATAAATCTATCAATAACTTTTTCACCAAAAACTTTTTCCATTTTAATTACATAAAAAGGAATTTTAAACTTTAATCCTACATCTCTAGCATCTTTAATGTCTTCAGGTGAACAACAGGATTTTTTAGTAGTATCGCAACTAGTAGAATCATATTCCCAAGTTCTTAAATTGACCCCTATAACCTCATAACCTTGTTCTAAAAGTAAACCTGCTGTAACAGCACTGTCAACCCCCCCACTCATAGCAACTATGATTTTATTTGACATAGAACCCCTCTTTGGAAACTTATAAAATTTCTTCTAATTTTTCTATCATTATTTTTTTGATTGAACTTTCTTCAAACTTCTTCATAAAATCTAATAAAAATTTTAAATCTAATTTCAATAAGTCTAAAATTTTTTCTTTTATTTGCTTTTGTTTCATCCAGTCTAAAATTTCTTTCTCATCGTCTTGAGATTTTTCTGGCTTAGTTATCAAGTGTATTACTTGTTTTTTTTCTGAACTGTTGCAATTTTCTAAAAGAAGGATTACTGGATATGTAAAAAGTCCATTTTGAAAATCTTTTAAAGAAGTTTTTCCTGAATCTTTAGATTCTTGAAAGTAATCAATAAAGTCATCTTTTTTTTGAAATAACATACCTAATGTAATCCCAAATTTATAAAGGATTGAAATTTCTTTACTAGAAAGTTCACATAATATGCCTGCAGTTTGTCCTACTGCTCCAAATAAAGAAGCTGTTTTTCCGTAAATAATTTTATTATAAATTTCCATAGTAATTTTGGGACTTTTTTCCCATTCCATTTGAATGAGTTCACCTACAGCTAAATCTCGAATCACTTGTGTAAAAGAGTCCATGAGTGCAGGTGAATGCAATTGGTTTAAATGGTGAATTCCACAAGCAAGTAAATAGTCTCCGGCTAAAATTGCTGTTTTATTTCCATAAAGCTTTCCAACTGTAGGTTTGCCTCGACGTAGTTCTGCCAAGTCCACTACATCATCATGTAGTAAACTTGCCCCATGAATAAGTTCTGCAATAGCGCCTACATCTAACCAATACTTTCCCTTATAGCCATATAGTTGGGTTAGAAAATAATGTATGAGTGGACGAATCCTCTTTCCACCTGATTCAATTACATGGATTTTAATTTTTTTTAGAATAGGAAGATCTTCTTGAATGATTTGTTCTAATTTTTTGTCAAACTTTTTTATGATTAAAGAAATTTCTATTTTTGTTGGCATGCTTTTGAAATTTTCAAATAACAGATTTGTAACTAGCCTTTTTTCTTTAAACTAAAATATTTTTATATTTGACATATCTTAAAGATAGTATTAACTTTCCTTGAGTATTTAAGTTTCAAGAGATAAAAAAATGTATCGTAAATTAGAAGCTCCTGATCATGATAATGAAGAACACTCTAGTGATTTATTAGATCTAGAGTCTTTTAAAAAATCTATTATTGATTCTCATCGGGGTCGCCCTGTTTTTTTGATACGTTTTGAAAATCTTCAAGGCATAACCTTAATAGACTTCATTTCAATTTTAAAACGAGAGATAAAAAACATATTAGAGTCAGTAGAAATCGAAGTAGGGTTTTATTTTATAGAAGCTAAGCAAAGCTTACTTATGGGAGTTGTATCTATTTCTGATTTATCTTTAGAACATCTTCCCAATATTGACAACTCTTTAGGAAAATTTCATCAAGAATGTATCAGGAAAAAAATTTGTGGCTTTGATTATGGGATTGCAAGAACTCAAAGTAACTTCCTCTCTACTATGAATGAAATTTACAATGATCTATATAAAACAGCAGAAAAAAACTTAAACGACAATTTAGTTCGTTGGAGTTGGACCTATTTTAATAGAGCTAATACATACATCTCTGGAAGTGGACAAGAGGCTATGATTCAGCCTACTGTTTTTTATGACTATAAAAACAAAACTTTTTCAGTAAAAGGTGGAGAGGTTTTTGTAGGCGGAGGAGCTTATAGAGGTTACAAAGAACTTATAAGTGATATACCAAGCTATCAAGATTTACAGAGAATTGAATTACTTATTTTGGAGAAATTAATTATTGCATGTGAGAAAGCTCCTGGACTTTTAAAATTTAATATTTCTCCACAGTCTCTTTTAGATACTTTTTCAAACTATGAAAAAGTTAGTAGACTAAACATGCTCATCCGTTCTAAAGGACTTGAGCCATCTCACGTACGTTTTGAACTTATTGAAAAGCACTATGAGGAATCTGAATATTTACTAAAAGATGTCTGTCAATGTTTTTGGGATTATGGATTTAGTTTTGCTGCAGATGACTTTGGAGTAAAAAGTTCTAGTCATCAAATTGTATTAGACTTAGGAGTTATGATTCAAGAATTTAAGCTAGATCCTATTTCTTTTAAGTTTAAAGTTCAAGAAGATAAAGTTAAGTTTTTAGATAACTTAGCTTTTATTGACTATTGTAAAAAATTAGCTGACAACCGAGAAGCAGTAATTACAGCTGAGGCTGTAGAGGATATTGAAACACTTAGGTTTTTAATAGAGCATCAGATTTGGCAGTACCAAGCTTTTATTTTATTTAAAAAAATTCCTATTTCACAGTATAAGGAAGAATTTGATTCATTAAAAAATTTACCAGATAAAGTAGTATTTGAAATATTAGAAAATCCTAATTTAATTAAAGAGCAGAAAAAACATGGACACATATTTCAAGTTGCAAGAAAAAATGGTTTATTTTAAGAATGAGTGATTTCTTTAACAAAACTTTTCAGCTTAGGCGAGAGAAGTTTGAGGAGTTTTTTCGTAAAAAAATTTTTGAAGAAATCCAAGAGACTTTTCATCCTGAACTAGCTAAAGCTTGTATTTATAGTTTAAGTGCTGGTGGGAAAAGAATTCGTCCTATTTTACTTATTTCTGCTTATTTATCTCGCTCACAGGAGGAATTAAATTTTGATGTCTTTTACTTAGCTAGTGCTTTAGAGTGTATACACACTTATTCTTTAATTCATGACGATCTACCCTCTATGGACAATGATGACTACAGACGAGGAGTTTTAACTTGTCATAAAAAATTTTCTGAAGCTACTGCTATCTTAGCCGGAGATGCTTTAAATTCTTATAGCTTTTTTCTGTTATCTAAAATATCTAAAAAAGCAGATCTCAATTTAATTTCAGATCTTATAGTCCTCTTGCACTCGGGAGGTGGTGGACCTGGGATGATTTCAGGTCAAATAGAAGATTTAAATGAATTAAAACAAAACCAGTTTTCACTAGAATTATTAGAAAAGGTTCATAGACAAAAAACAGGAGCGTTAATTACTTCTTCTTTGCTTATGGGAAACAGGTTACTAGAAGACTACAAAGACTATGAAAAATTGTTTCAAGAATATGGTCAAAAACTGGGTATCTTATTTCAAATTACAGATGACATTATTGACTTTGAAGGAAGTTTTGAAGAAATTGGTAAAACTCCACAAAAAGACGAAGCACAAGGAAAACTTACTTATCCTAGGCTTTTAGGAATGGAGAGAACAAAAAAAATCCGAGATGAACTTACAGAAGAACTTCAAAACTTAGGAAGCAAATTATCAAAAAATTCTTTCTTTCAAGATTTACCTGAATACATTGCAAAAAGAAAAGCTTAAAATTTGGAAATTATTAATTGAAAGAGGATTTGCAAGAGATAAGTCTCATGCCGAGTCTTTGCTTTTATCTGGTTCTGTACTCATACAAGATAAGGTCATAAATAAATTAGGTTTGCTTGTAGAAAAAAATGTAAATATTCGCATACGACAAAAAATTCCCGACTATGTAAGTAGAGGTGCATTAAAGATAAAGCCTATATTAGAAAAATGGAATATTTCTATTAAAGGAAAGGTTTGTATTGACTTAGGGGCATCAACAGGAGGCTTTACCCAAGTACTTTTAGAAAAAGGAGCTAGTTTAGTTTATGCTGTAGATGTAGGATATGGACAACTAGCAGGTAAACTACAAAACCATCCTAAAGTAAAAGTATTAGACAGAACTCACTATAAAAATTTAAACTTAGACCTTATAAAAATCTTAGGAGAAGAAATTTTTGTTACAATGGATTTGAGTTTTACCTCTGTTATTCCAGCCTTAAAAAAAATTCAAGAACTTTTTTACAAAACAAACAAAAGAGTAGAGGGTTTAAGTTTAATAAAACCACAGTTTGAAGCTAAAACAGAAGAGCTAGAAAAAGGTATTGTAAAAAATTCTTCTACACGCTTTAAAATCTTAAAACGTACATTAGGAGAAAGTAAAAAAATCCATACCCTCAACTTACTAAAGCTTACACAGTCCCCATTAGAAGGTACTAAGGGAAATATAGAATACTTTCTCTATTGGAAATTATTTTAACTTGCAGAATAAAATCCAAAAATCAACATTTTATTTTTTCCTTCTGACTTTGCCTTGTTTAAGGCAGACTTTGCTTGCTGAATATAAGCTTCTGCATTTAATCTAGGACTTAAGATACGTGAACATCCTATAGAAACTGTAACTGTTTTAGTAGGCTCTGCTTCAATAAGTCCTTTTAGTTTAGAAATCTCTACACGGATTTTATCTAAAAAGTGCACTGCATCTGAAAGGTTTGTAGTGGGCATCAGCACACTCAAAGCACTTCCTTCCCATCTACCAAAGATATCTTTTACACGTAAATTGGTTTGTATATCTTTACAAATTTTACGTAATACATCATCTCCTATTTCCCAACCATACTTTTGATTGACTGCATTTAACTGATCAACATCTATAAAAGCTAAAACTCCTTCATGTTGCACAGACTCTATGTAAGATTCTAAACGATACTGAAAATACTTTTGGCTTGGAATATGAGTAACAGAATCTATATATCCCATATCTTCTAATCCATATAAAAGGCGATCATACTCATAGGCAATTCTCAATCGATCTCGTAAATCTCTTATGATTCCAGCGAAATATCTCTTGTGACCATTTGAGGGGAGTTCAAAAGCCTTTAGTTCAATAGGAATAAACCCACCCGATTTATGCTTGATTTCTAATTTTCTAACTTTCCCAAGTACTTTAGAAATCCCACCTTCTTTGACATACTTTTGGATAAACTCTTTGTGCATGGGAGCAATTTCAGGGGGAAGGACTAAGGAAAAATCTTTCAAAAGAATTTCATCTAATTCAAATCCAACTAATTCTAAAAAAGCTGGATTTACATACTCTACTATGTTGTATTCATTTAAAACATAAATGGCATCTACAGCATTTTCAATAATATCTTTAAAGTTCATATCTTTCTTCCGTCTCAGAGTATTATTTATTTAGGGAAGCTAAGCGGTGGGAGAATGACGGGGGTCGAACCCGCGACAGCCAGAACCACAATCTGGAGCTCTACCAACTGAGCTACATTCTCCATTTCAGAAGTGACCTCGACCCGAGAGGGATTCGAACCCACGACCGACTGCTTAGAAGGCAGTTGCTCTATCCAGCTGAGCTACCGGGTCTAAAATCGGGATGATAGGATTTGAACCTACGACCCTCTGCTCCCAAGGCAGATGCGCTACCCCTGCGCTACATCCCGTATGTGCCACACTATTTTAACCTCAATTAGAGTCAAGTTTTTCTTTTCAAGGCTTTTTCCAGCTTAAAATTCCTTCCATTCTAAAGTCTGTTATAATGGCATTACAGCGGTCAATGATTTTATTTATCGCTGCAAAATTATTTAAGCCTTCGTAGAGAGCTTTTAAACGAGGAGAATCTTTTTCATCGATATATACA
>Ga0308414_1001999_pt1 | contig 13256 bp, 6 predicted proteins | sample HotsprSampleOS50_FD_205667 | JGI IMG/M metagenome (GOLD analysis project Ga0308414, IMG submission 205667) | Hot spring phototrophic mat microbial communities from Octopus Spring, Yellowstone National Park, Wyoming, United States - 20090730_OS50 ... | reverse complement strand
CAGAATCTGGCTTAATTTTAAAATCAATCTATCCTCCAAGTTTAAAGGCTCCTAAACTTGTAAATTTACCTAATAAAGCTTTCGATGTTCCAAATAATCCTACTCTTTCTTGGAATAAAGTAAATGATGCAGAATTTTATCAATTACAAGTTTCTAAAGATGAAGAATTTATTTTTAGATTTGAATTTGTTACTTTAGGAGATACATCTTACCAATTAAATCAAATTTTTGAACCAAACACTAAATATTATTGGCGTGTAAGAGCAAAAAATAATTCAGTTGTTAGTGATTGGTCTGAAGTAAGAACATTTAATACTAAATTGGCTACTCCAGTTTTGCATTTACCATCTAATAATGCTACAGGAGTAAGAGTCTATGCACAATTACATTGGTACCCCGTAATTGATGCTATAAAATATGAAGTATTAGTTTCTAAAAGCAACAATTTCAAAGATACAGTATTTTATAAAAATAATGTAACCGACACTACAATTACTACTTCTATTTTAGAAGGATTGACAAAGTATTATTGGAAAGTTAGAGCCTTAAATGATAAATCTTCGAGTTTATGGTCTGAAACTTGGAGTTTTAATACTGTACTCGGTCCTCCAAAATTAATATCACCAAAAGATAATCAAAATGGAGTTAGCATTAATGTAAATTTAGTTTGGAATAAAGCAATACAAGCAGAAAGTTACAAAATTATTTTAGCAGAAGATGAGAATTTTTCAATAAACAAACAAGAGCTAACTTCTAACGACACAACTATTTTAGTAAGTAATTTAGCTTACGATAAATGGTATTGGTGGAAAGTATCATCTAAAAACAAAGATGGAGAAAGTGAATATTCTACTTTTTGGAAATTTAGAACAGCATATTCTCCTGTAATACTTTTATCTCCTGAAAATAATAAAAGAAATTTAAAAATACCAGTCACATTAAAGTGGGAAAAACATGTTTCACAAAATAAATACGAATTACAAATTGCTGAAAGTATAGATTTTAAACTAAATTCTAAAGTTATAGATAATTTAGAAGAAAAAACAGATACTGTTTTTAATTCATTAAAATATTATACTGATTATTATTGGAAAGTTAGAGTATTTAGCAACGAAAATATAGGTGAATGGAGCGAAACATTTAATTTTAGAACTACTTTAGGTAAAGCTGGATTACGTTTACCATTAGATAAATCTAAAGGATTACCAACAGAAATATCATTTTTATGGTTTAATTTGAATGGTGCTACTAAATATCATTTGCAAATATCGAGAGATATAAATTTCGAAGACCTGGTATTCTCTCAAGATACTTTAACTTCAGTAAATATAATTATCAGTAATTTACCACCTAACCAAGATATGTATTGGAGAGTGCGTGGTGTTAGCAATGATGGTTATGGTGAATGGTCTGATGTTTGGACTTTCTCTACTGCTGGCAATGCACCTAAGTTATATTTACCAAAAAATGGACAAACAAATGTAAAATTACCATTAAAATTTGAATGGGAAAGATTTGCTAATACAAAATCATTTAAATTATATGTTTCCGAAAATTCTAATTTCGATGTGTTAGTAATTAAAGAAGATGAACTTGTTGAAAATCAGTATTATCTTAATGAATTGTTATTAAAACCTAATACTACTTATTACTGGAAAGTACAAGTTAATTTAGAAAATGGAGAAACTTCAAATTGGTCTCAAACTTGGACATTTGTAACAGATGTTTCATTAGATATAGATATCAATGATATTATTTCAAAAATTTTACTTAGTCCAAATCCTGCAAATAATATGATAAAATTATCCTTTAATATAGAGAATGAAGGATATTATAAATTGTATATTTATGATATGACAGGTAGAATAGTTAATATAGATAATTTTGGTTATTTAGAGCAAGGGAACTATGATAAATATATTAAATTGGATAAATTAATTTCAGGTAAATATTTTATTTCAATTATTTCTAATAATATTAAATACGAATCTGAATTTATTATTGAAAAATAAAAGAAAATTTATATTTAGATGGGGCTATCTCACAACTTGAAAATTTAAATATTTAGTCATTCCCGCGAAAGCAGGAATCCAGTCTGGGAGAAGAATTATGGATTCCCGATTAGTCGGGAATGACATCAATTGGAATTTTTGAAACAGCCCCTTTTTATTTTTCTCTTAGGTAAAAAATATAATCTGATTTTGGTGGTTCTATTTCTAATTGTCTCATCAACAAACTAATTTGAGCACGATGGTGAGTAGAATGATTTAGTAAATGTGTAAGACAATCTTTAATTGTATTTTCAAAAGTTTCGCCTTTAGTATTCAAATATTTAATAATTCCTTCAAAGTCTAATAATGACAGCGTATTTAAAAAATAATGCATCTCTATGTGTAATTGTAAATTAATTTCTAATAAAAGATCGTTAGAATGTACTTCCCATGCTGAGAATCTTGCTACTCTTTTTTGGATTCTTGCTAACCAGATTTCGTGAGCATTTAAAATATGACTAATTAAGTTATTAATTTTTGTCTTTTCTATATTGAATTGAATTATTTGATTAATAAATAAATTATTAGCATATTTATTATAATCAAACATATCGTGAAAATATTTATTCATATGAACCTCATTTTATTAAAATGAACTTACCAAATTTTGGCTCTGTGTAAAAGTCACTAATTATAGATATTTTGTAAAAAAATAAATTCGAAGATAAAGAATTTTTATAAAAATCATTAGTAAAAAAGTTTATGATATTTTCTCCTATGAATATTTTTTTATAAAAAGTATTTAAAAATTTTCCATTTATATCAAAAATATCAATTTTTGCTTCAGCATTAGAATTTGGAGCTATATAATTAAATTTAATATTTAATTTATCATAAGCAGGATTTGGATAAATTTCACTATTCTCGATATAAGCATTATAAAGCGAAAGCTTTGCAAATGTCCTTAATGTATCTTTATTCCCCTCTGCATCATTATAATATACAATTATAGAAACATCCTCAAATTCTAAGCTATCAGGAATAAACGTAAATTTAGCTTTTAGATTACCTTCATTTAAAAAAGATTCGAATTTACTATATTTTGTTCTTTGGTATGGATGTAAATATCCGTTTACTCTTACTGTAATAGAATTAGAATCCAAAATTTTCAATGGAGAATTATCATATAATTCAACAGTAAAAACAGGTTGAATAGATATATAATCATAGTCTTTATGTATTTTATCATCTATTTTTAGAATTATATATGGCTTTACTGTATCTGGCTTTATTGTTAATAATCTTTTGGTTTTGTTGTTATACAAGTAATTTTCAGGAAATTGATTATTATAGTTAACATTTATTTCAGTATTTGTATTTCTTAAAAAATCAGAAGTTTCGATTTTAATTTTTTTTATTACAGTTTCATCTTGATTAATATTATTAAAATTATAAACAAAATCTCTACGGAAACCATTATCGTTTGTAAACGAAGTTAATAAAAAGACTGAATCAATAGAATTCCTTAAAGACAAATTCTTTATTCCTATATTAAGTTCGGTTTCTTCGCCTCGTAATATTCCATTCTTACTATAGTTGGTAATATCTTCTACTATTGCTACTTCATCAGCAGGTATATATTCTACAAATATAGATGATAATCCATAATCTTTTTGCTTTAAGAAACCAACTATAGATGTATCTTTTCTTTCAAAATATGATTCCACAATTATTCTTTGAGTATAAATTAAATTTAAAAAATTTAAATCAATTAAACTCTGATTTTTAATTTCTTTTAGTAAATTAACATTTCCATTATCTTTTATATGATAAATTTTAATAATAAAATCTACATAATTAGTATCGAAATTTGTATTTAACTTAAGATTTTTCCATTGTTTTGCTTTGCCAATCGGCTTAGTTCTAAAATACCCATTATTTTTATAAACATATAACTTTCCTGATATTTGTGCTGAATCTCCATTAAAATGAATTGCCTCGGGAATTGTTCCGATAGGTGCTCCACGATATCCCATCATAGCAAAAGAAGTTTCAAATCCTTGATTGTTTTCATCAAATACAGTTGTATCGGCAATTAATGAACCAAATTTACGCAATTCACTAAATAATGTATCAATAGAACCTTCACAAGGCTCTTTAGCAAATATTTTAAAGTAAACAGGTAATCTAAAGCAGGAATTAGAAGTTGCAATCAATAAATAGTCATCATTTTTAACAGAATCTCTAATAAATCTAACTAATTCAACTGAAACAGAATCTTTATACCAATTTTCTTCGGGATGACTTTCGTCTTTACCCCAAGTATCGAACAGTCTATATTTTGTATTTATTCCATCTTCATTTGCACTAAAAACTACAATATTGAAACCTCTATCGTGAAAACCTTGCACAAATACTCTATTACCAACTTCAATATGAGAATAGGGATTAATTTTCCAATTAAAATTACTATCTCTTATTCCACGAACACCTAAAGAATAAAATGGAATTTCTTTATAACTAATACTTAATTGTTCTAAATCCTTACTTTTTTTCTCAATTAAATTTTCTTTGATAGCAAAATTGTAATTTTTAATATTAATTTTTTCTATTAAATTATTTTTTATTTCATAATTTGATGCATAAAATGGAATAACTAGCCATTCACTAATTTTTTCATTTAATTTGGAAATATACTTTGCTTTGAAAATATAATGTTTATTATTAATTAAATTCAAATTAGGTTTCCAATCTATATATTCATTAGTAACTTTTATTTCCTGTAACCCTTTATCAATTGTATTACTTTCATAAATTTTAGTATTGTTGCTTTCATCAACTATTTCAAAGAAATAATCGTAGTCATTATTATTACCTATAGGATTTAAAACTCTAAAAATTGGTTTATTTGCATCTACATTCCAATTTTCTTGTGGTTCTAATTTCGATAAACCCGCTGAAAATACTTCGAAATCATAAAAATAAATATTATTAGTTTGATTACTATCATTTAAGTAATTTTCGGAATCAATTATAATTTTTAATTTATGTAATCCAGCTTTATTATTTATGTCAAGTTTAAAATTAAAAAATTGCTCATTACAAATAGAATTGAACTTTATGCTTAGAGTATCCGTTAAATTTTTCCATTCCCTAATTAAATAAAGATAATAAACCGTATCTTTGTTATATCCATAATTATTAAATTTTCCTTGAATATAAACATAATTGTCATCTTCAACGGGTTGTTCGGAATTATTTTCTGTAATTAATCTTATACTTTCTTTTACAAAATACGCATCTGTATTGGTTCCAAATCTAATCCTTGTGGTAGGATCTCCTAATAAACAAAAATGATATAAAGTAAATAATTGAAATGATATCGGACTTAATTTTGATTTCCCATAATTAAAAATTTCTCCCAAATTTCTTTGCTTTTTTGATGAATCTAATAGAAGTTCCATTGCTGAATATACTATATAATTATGTTCGAAAACAAATCCTAAGGTTGTAGAACCAAGCACAGCAATAAATCCTTTATCAGGAACTTTAAGATATTCTTCATTTCTACAATTTATAAGATTAGGCTCTGCAAATGCACCTGTATTACAAGAAATTGTAGCTAAAATACCGTATCTTCCTTTATTATTTAAACTATTTGCATTCCATCCATCTAATTCGAATATTTCAGATGCAGCGTGGCCTAAGTAAATAGTCCATAAAGCACCGTTATTAATTTTTTCTCTTATTTCAGTACCTTGACTAGAAGCACTTGGTAAATTTTCTTTTTTTCTAACATAATCAATTGTTCCACATACAATATTATTTATAATTATATCTTCATAGTAATTTCTAACCATCATATAAAATCTATTTCTTTCTTGGCTATCCAATCCACCTGTTAAAAACAAAAAATTTTTCATCCATTTTTCAGGAGATAAAGTATCATATTCTATTAATTTATCTACTACAGCATAAGCTTCGTTAATTGTATTGCAAGGTATTCTGCCCGCAATTATATCAGGAGCGAAATCATTATCGCCATCTAACAAGCAATACCACCAATCACTAACTGGATTCCCATAAACAGGCAAAAAATTCTTACTGATAGACTTAGGTAGTAAATTTCTTGCATCCCAATTTGCATCTCCAAAAAGAAGTAGAAAACGTGGAATATTTTTATTAGATTTATATAAATTTTTAAGATAATTTTTTATAGCGTGAGGGCTTTCGTTACCATAATTAAATTGATTATATATACTTTCTACATCAATTAATTTAATTTTTAAATTTTGCGTGTTTTCTCTATATTTTTTTAATTTCGATGCAGCATCATAAAAATTTTTGTGCGTAATAAAAATAGCATCATATTCAGAATTATCATCTAATTTTTCGAATTTAGCTTTTTCTAAATAAGGTTTTTCAAACGATTTATCATCTACTATTAAAATTTCAGAATTAGGATTTAGATTAACTTTAAATTTTAGATTATAGCTATTTCCTAATTCGTTTTCATCAAAAACTGTCAGTTTCACAAGATTATTAGTTTCTAATTTTTCGTAACTTAAGTCAGACCCAATTATTTTCCCAAATATCCAATTCCCATTCAAATTTGACAGATTTGCTTTTACACCTAATTTTATTAATTCATTATTTAATACACTTACTTTATTATTTCCTGAAGCAGCAATTAAAATTACTGAACCTTTATTTAATTTTTGAATTTCTTGAACTATTTGTGCTTCATTATTGTTTGAATTTAAATAAATAAATTTGTTATAATCAGGAGCAGAATTAATAAAGAAATGTAATCCATTACCATAAGCACTAACAATTGAGTCATTAATTCCTAATGAAACAAAATTTGTATCAAATGAGTTTGCTGAAATTCTAATTAAATGCCCTTTTATGGATTCAATTTTATTTGTATTTATAATTTTGTTATTAGTTTTATCTATTAAAATTGCATTAGGACTTTTAAAATTATAAGTACTTAAAATAACATTTTTTTCTTCTTTATTATAAAAATTCAATATACCATTTTCCGCTATTGGCTTTACAAAGCCTGTTAATTTAAAATAATCAATTAATATTCTTTCTGAATTAGCAGGATCTATTTCTTCTGATATAATTTTGATTAAATTGTTACCGTCTAAAATTTTATTTGGTTCAATAATTAATTCCAAACTATCTTTTAGAAATCCATTAAATACTTTTTCTTTCTGAGATAATCCATTAATTTCGTATTTCAATTTAAATTTAGTTTCTCTATCGGGATATTTAGTATCTGCATTTATAGAATCTTGTGCAGATTGATAAAACATCTTAACGCTTATATTTTCATTATCGACAGAATTTATATTAATAATATTATTAAACTTTTCAGATTTATAATTATCATTCTCGTACCATTTCTTTTTAGGAAAAAGAATTTTCCAAAACCAACCTTCTCCCATTACTGTTCTTGTATCAAAATGATTACTCTGCTCTACCTTATTTTCAAAATAATTCCTGATAAAAAGTGAACCTGTTGAGTATTCTACTTCTCTTTCTATATGTTTCTCTATATAAATTTTATCTGTAAAATCGATAGGATTATTATTTTCTTCAAATAACTCAAATCTTTTACCTATTTTCATAGGTTCATATGTTAGGAAAAATGCTTCATTATTTGTATAATTTTCGTAATATGTAGTATCTCCAAAAGCTCTACTACTTAAAAAAATTATTGTATCATTAACATCTAAACTATAATTGTTATCAACTATATAAATTGGTATTTCTTTTCCTCTTTGATATAATATTAAATTTTGGAGGTTGATATTTTCCCAATTAGGTTGAATTTTTAAAATATCATTACCTGTTATTATTCCTATACCATCTTGCTTAGTATAGAATTTTAGATATTCTAAATTATAATTTATCCAATTATTATTTTCTAATAATTTATCAGCTAAAATATTTGCTTTTTCTTTTAAAAATATAATATGTTCTTTATTTATAACATTTTCAAAAAAGGCAATATCTTTTAGTTTATCAAATTGATAATTTAATTTATAATTAAAAGGAAATTTAATTTCTATTTTAATTATAGAATCAGAATTTTCGATATAATTTTTATTAATTAATAATTGAAATGTATTTAATTTTCTTATAATGCCAGAATTTTGAACTTTGATATAATCGTTTAAAGTATTAATTTTTGGTAAATTACCATCATAAACGAAAGTTAAGACAAAATTTTCATCTGTATTATTATTTTTATTTAAAGGTTTATAATTTGATAATTGGTTTTTACTAATTTTTAGAATAATATTTGATTCAGAAAGATCTACGGAATAAAAACTTCCAAAAACACTTATTGGAATAAAAATTAAAATTAAGTTAAATAATTTTTTTATTACATTCATACATTTCAATATATTTTTTAAATAGACAATTAAATATATTACTAATTGTAATAATTTATATAAACAAAACAAGCCATAGATTAGTTACATCTATGGCTTGTTTTTAATATTATAATTAATTAGTTATCTACGTGTTTCGCCACCAAAAGTTTTATATTTTGATTGATGATTATCATCTTTTAAATTAATTAAAATTTTATCCGCTATGGCTGCAGCAACCTCTTTTTGGATATTATCACCAGTAGTCATATATTCTTCGATTGCTTGTTGGACTCTAGTACGAATTATTTCAGCAGTTTGTCCTACTAATGCATTAGATAATTGGTGTATATCTGCTTGTTGCCCACGTAAAGCTTCTAATTGGCTACGATTAGCATCTTCCATTTTCTTTAACATTTTATCCATTCTTTCTTCTTCTTCAGTATACATTAAAGTAAGAGCTAATAATGAAAGCATTGTAAATTCTAATGTAATTGCCAATAATATAAATGAAGGTCTTGTGGCAGGTATAAACTTCAAACCTCTAATCCCTACAGCAACAATTAGAAGTGCAGCACCACCATAAGCTAAGCCTGTTACTAAATTTGAATACTTTTCAGTAAAATAATGAGACATATATAGCCTAAAGCCTTTGGGAACGTGAAGTCTATTTCTTCTCCATAGAAGAGCATTTTTAATATCAATTATTTCTATTACTACGAAATCCGAGAAAAATTCCTTAATTCTAGTATAAATTGCTTCATTTCTAAAGAATACGATATCAGTATCATCATCAAATACATCTTCGAAACGTGCTGATTGGAATGGAGAAGCAATATCTTCGGTCATTGTTCTATCCCAAATTAATCTAAAAGCACTTCTTACTTCGTGAATTTCTTTTTCAGCTAATTTATCATCGGGCATTATTAATAGTTCAATTACATCATCACTAAAACCAGTCTGAAGACGTAATTTTACTTTAGTGTTTTCGATTTGTCTATCGAATAATACAGCCATTATACCTATGCTTGATGGCATAAACATAGTAATTATTAAAGCAGTTACCATTGCAAAAACTGCTGCTAAGAAAGCAAAACCTATCCAAGGTTCCAAAATTATCGCTTCTTCGCCTAATACAGGTGCTTTAGCATACCATTCTCCACTTGTTTTTACATAACCGTGGTCTTGTTCATTTCTAGAATTAAAAGTAAAATCAAATATATATTCTTTATTAATCAATTTTGCAGTGATTTGTTTTCCAGATGCTTGGGCAACATTTTCTTTTGCCGTCGAAGCCCAAACTAATCCATCAAATTTAACGAAACCAATTTTTAACTGTTGTTCTGATGAAGGTTGAAATAATGGAACAACAAACCCTGCTATTAAGTTTGGCATTATTGAAAAGAAATAAAACCAGAAGAAAGCAATAAACATTACAAATAAAATTATAACGTGCTGAATGCTTACTTTGAACTTTTTAGTTCTGGTTGAAAAATTTTTTATAGTCATTAGAGTAATACTCCTTTAATATTATTATAATATTTTTTTCGTTTCTATTTTGCAAATTCAATTTTTTAAAATTACAAAATATTTTTAAATAAAAATCAATTTTTTTAACAAATTATTAATTTTTTTAAATTTTTTTTTAACATTAAAATCATTTTTATAAATAATCTTTATTTAATTATTATTTATTACTTTTAATTATGAGATTAAAAGCAACATCAGCTAAGTTTTGTAATTTCGATGTAGGTACCATTAGGGGTAATTCCTTCATTTCTTTTACTATTCTATATTTAACGCTTATTTCTTTTATCATTTTTAAAAGTCATCTCTCTTAGAAATAAAGACGTAAAAATTAATTTTTGTTAATTTATTAATAATTAAACTTATTTTTTTTTAAATAATTAAGGAAATTACGATGGAATTATTAAAAAATATTAATGTAAATTTTTATAACATTAAACCTGAGGATGTTCATTCTATTTTGAACAAGTATATGCTTGTAGATGGATTTGATTTTGTATTGGATTTAAATAAAAGCAAAGGTTCTTATTTAATAGATGCCAGAACAGGAAAGAAATACATTGATTTCTTTTCTTTTTTTGCATCTGTTCCATTAGGACTTAATCATCCCGAATTTTTAAAAGAAGAAACTATAAATTATTTAGGTAAAATCGCTATAAATAAACCTTCTAATTCTGATGTTTATACAACCGAAATGGCTTCGTTTGTAAAGACTTTGTTTGAGATTGCTGTTCCTAATTATTTCAAATATGTTTTTTTTATTAGTGGCGGTGCTTTGGCAGTAGAAAATGCCTTAAAAACTGCTTTCGATTGGAAAATACGTCAAAATTTCCGCAAGGGATATCAATCAGAGAAAGGGACTAAAATTATCCACTTTAAAGAAGCTTTTCACGGAAGGAGTGGATATACAATGTCTTTAACTAATACCGATCCCAATAAAGTAAAATTCTTCCCCAAATTTGATTGGCCAAGAATTATCAATCCTAAATTAAAATTTCCATTAACAAGCGAAAATATCGAAAATACTATTAAAACTGAAGAGATTGCAATATCACAAATTAAACAAGTGTTAATTGATAATAAAGATGATATTGCAGCGATAATAATAGAACCTATTCAAGGCGAAGGTGGGGATAATCATTTCAGAAGTGAATTTTTAAAAAAATTAAGAGAAATAGCCGATGAAAATAATATATTACTTATATTCGATGAAATCCAAACTGGAGTAGGAATTACAGGAACTTGGTGGGTACACGAACAATTAGATGTAAAACCTGATATAATGTGCTTCGGTAAGAAAATGCAAGTTTGCGGTATTTTGGTAACTGATAGAATTGATACTGAACCCGAAAACGTTTTTAAAGTATCAAGTAGAATAAATTCTACTTGGGGCGGGAGTTTAATTGATATGGTAAGATCGAGAATTTATTTAGAGATTATTGAAAGTGAAAAGATTTTAGAGAATGTTAGGGAATTAGGTTTATTTTTAAATAATAAATTAAATGAACTTGTATTAAAATATCCCGAAATATTAGAAAATCCTAGAAATAAAGGTTTATTCGGAGCTATTGATTTTAAAGAAAAAGCTAAAAGGAAGGAATTTTTAAAAAAATGTTTTGACCGTGGATTGTTTATTTTGCCTTGTGGAGAAAAATCAGTACGATTTAGACCAGTATTAGATATAAAAAAAGAGGTTTTAGAAGAAGGATTTTTTATATTTGAAGAATGTTTAATTCATTAAAGTTTAGATTATGAAAATTAAAATATTAATAATATTTTTTCTATCAATTTTGATATCAAAATTATATTCAAATGAAACCGAAAATGATAATTCATACATTATAATTTCATTAGCACAAGACCCATCATTTGGTTTTTATCCATTTATAAATGGAGGTTTGCAGATTGCTGAAAACAAATTTTTACGTATTACGGTATATTTTGGACGCAAGATGCATTAGCAGGAAATCAAGGTGGAATTGGATTATTGACAGAATTTGGAATCGGATTAAATTTTTCATTTTTAGATGGTAATTTAAATATTAATCCTAGTTTAGGATTAGGAAATGGTAAGTTTCAATCGGGTGGAGCTCGCTATGTAATTGGTGATAATATAGTCCCAGCAATATATTTTAACGTTATTACAGGACAAATAAATCATACAATTGGCTTTATTTATTGGAAAGGTTTACGTAGAGAAGAATTAATTGATAAATATAGAGACCAAATACAATACTTTTACAATTTATGGTATCAAATTAATAAAAATATTGATCTTGGATTATATTATGATCATTTTTTACTAAAAGAAGAGGATAAATATATTAATTCTATAAATACTATTTATCATTGGATAGGTCCTTCTATTAAATTCAAAACAAAATCTATTGCTGAACTTTGGTTTTCTTGTGGTTTTGATTTATATCAATATACAAACGGATTAGAAAATCCAAGTATAAAAGATTTTTATAAATTAGTTTTTAGTTTAAAATTTTGAAATTTATTTAATAAATATTAATTGAACTAATATAAAAATTGGTAATAATACAATTAATGAGAATTTAAAAACATAAGCAAAGAAATCAGGCATTTTAATTCCTTGATTTTCTGCTATTGCCTTTACCATAAAATTTGGTCCGTTTCCTATATAAGTCATCGAACCAAATAGTACTGCAGCAAGGCATATTGCCGACATAATATTCTCGGGAATTCCTGCTACTATATCTAATCCATTCTTAATTAATTCAGGGTGAGTTTTAACCAATCCAACTTCTAGGTAGTAAAAAGTAACAGCAGTAGGTGTATTGTCTAAGAATGAACTTAATATACCTGTAAAATAATAAAATTGATGTGCTAATTCTATTCCTATATTGTCTGCATTTATTTTTAAATACTCAAGTGCAGGAACCATTGTAATAAATATACCAAAAAATAGGTATGCTACTTCTTCGATTGGTTCCCAATTAAATTTGTTTTCTTTCCTAAGCTCTTTAGTAGTAAAAATTAAAGATAAAATAGCCATTATTATTAATAATAATTCTCTAATAAAAGTTAAATTGTGATTTTCTTTAATAATAGATAAAGTATTTGGATTGATAAATGCAACTGATAAAACAACTCCTATTAAAAATATAAAATTGATTTTCCCCGAAATAGTAATTGGTTCTTTTTTAGAAATATCCAATATCTTTGCTTTGTCACTTTCTTTCTTCCAATAGTAACTATCTACAAAAAAATATATAATAATCAATAAAGAATTTACAAACAACCATTCTTTCCATAATTCAAAAAACCATTCAAAGCTTGCGCCACGTAAATACATCATAAATAACGGTGGATCGCCCAATGG
>Ga0308414_1001998_pt1 | contig 13257 bp, 6 predicted proteins | sample HotsprSampleOS50_FD_205667 | JGI IMG/M metagenome (GOLD analysis project Ga0308414, IMG submission 205667) | Hot spring phototrophic mat microbial communities from Octopus Spring, Yellowstone National Park, Wyoming, United States - 20090730_OS50 ... | reverse complement strand
GCGGGACACGGCGAATTGGACTCACTTTCAGGAATTGAACATCCTCCTGCTTTAACTCTGCTTTAATCATATTGCGAAGTTCTTCGCGCAAGGCATCTTGTGAGATGACTTCTTGGGATTGCATAATCTGCCTCCGTGAAAAAAGTTCTGGTTGATGTGGCCGAAACTACGGTTTTGTCAACAAAAAGACAAATTCAAAAGAATACAGATTGAAATGACCCAAAAAAGTGCTCGGCATGACCCCGCCGCTTTCGTCCTGCTGAGCGAAGCATCCACACTGGATTCCTTGCTAGTGCTTGCGATGAAAATTTAACCAAAACTTCATAAACGAAACTTGGATGGCAAAGCAAACTGTTTTATGTTTCGTCTACTCAACACCCTTCTATCACTCTTCTAGAGCGTCCTGCACGAGACGCACTGCTTTTATTCTTTACTCTTTCATTCAATTAAAATCTTCTACACCGATGAGAATGGGAAAAAGTCTATTCGTTTTAGCGTTCCTGTTGTGGGGTGTTACACAAGTTGCGGCACAAAGCAACCCCACATCCACAAATGTGCAAGTGCGCCAAAACTTGCCTGACTTGCCACAAGGTGTCTCGGAATCGTGGTGGCAACAAGTGCAAGCCAACCTTCGCCAACGCGAATACCACATTTCAAAACGACACGACGGCGCATACACATCGCCGAACCGCGCCCAAAACCTACGCTTCGTCTATGAACCGAACGGTTTTAGTGCGACACGGCGCGATAGCCTCGAGCACCTTTGGCAAGCACGCCTGACCTTTATCGGCACAAGCAAACGCAAAGGCGCTGTGCCAGCGCATACCCATGAACACTTTACGCTTACCGCGCATGCCAACACGCTCGTCGCCGAAAGTGAAACCGTTACGATAACCTACCTCAACAATGAAAACGGCATGCGACAAGACTTTGTGGTCAAGCATAAGCCTGAAGGACAAGACCACTTGTACGTGCTACTGAAACCCGAGATGCAACACGGCACCGTGCACATTACCAACACTGCCCTGTCGTTTTTGACCGCAAACGGTCAAGAAGCCATGCGATACAGTGGATTGAAAGTCTGGGACGCACGCCACAAGCCGTTGAAAGCACACTTTGAACAAAGGGAAAATTACCTTGCCATTGTTGTCAGCGACAAAAACGCGCAGTATCCCATCACGATTGACCCGTTGAGCACGACACCTGATTGGACCGCCGAGAGCAATCAAGCAAATGCACAGTTTGGTTGGTCAGTGGCATCGGCGGGCGATGTCAATGGTGATGGGTTCTCGGATGTCATCGTCGGGGCACCGAATTTTGACAACGGCGAGAACGATGAAGGCGCGGCGTTTGTCTATCACGGCTCGACATCGGGGCTCAGCACCACGCCAGACTGGGCGGCAGAGAGCGATCAGGTAAGTGCGCAGTTTGGCTACTCAGTGGCGTCGGCGGGCGATGTCAATGGTGATGGATTCAGCGATGTCATCGTCGGCGCACGGTTGTTTGACAACGGCGAGACCGATGAAGGCGCAGCGTTTGTCTATCACGGCTCGGCATCGGGGCTTAGCACGACACCGAATTGGACGGCGGAAAGCAATCAAGCAAATGCAGAGTTTGGTATTTCGGTGGCATCGGCGGGCAATGTCAATGGTGATGGCTACAGCGATGTCATTGTCGGCGCATGGAAATATGACAACCCCGAGATCGATGAAGGCGCAGCGTTTGTCTATCACGGCTCGTTTTTCGGACTTAGCCCTACGCCCGATTGGACAGCGGAAAGCAATCAAGCAAATGCAGAGTTTGGCATTTCTGTGGCATCGGCGGGCGATGTCAATGGTGATGGATTCAGAGATGTTATCGTCGGCGCATGGCAATATGACAACGGCGAGACCGATGAAGGCGCGGCATTTGTGTGGTATGGCTCTTTTTCTGGTGTGAACTTCGGCATCAATGGCACGCCTACAAATGCGCCATGGACAGGGGAAAGCAATCAAGCGGGGGCAATCTACGGTTTTTTTGTCGCGTCGGCGGGCAATGTCAATGGTGATGGATTCAGCGATGTTATCGTCGGCGCACCTTTTTATGACAACGGCAGTATCACCGATGCAGGTAGGGCGTATGCCTATTATGGCTCGTCATCAGGGTTGAACACGATAGCAGACTGGTTCACTACGGTTTCGGTCGCCAATGCGATTTATGGTCGGTCAGTTGCATCAGCGGGCGATGTCAATAATGATGGCTACAGCGATGTGATTGTCGGGTCAAATGGCTATACCAATAACTTCGCAGGTGAAGGCGCGGCATTTGTCTTTTACGGGTCGCTGTTGGGGTTAAATACAAATCCAGATTGGGTGACATATGGAAATCAAACTCAAGCTCGTTACGGTGTTACAGTAGCCTCGGCGGGCGATGTCAATGGTGATGGCTACAGCGATGTGATTGTCGGCGCATGGGCATATGACAATGTCGAGACCGATGAAGGCGCGGCGTTTGTTTATCACGGTGGGGCGCTTCTCGACTATGTGGGGCCGCCTTCAGGCATCAGCCCACTGACCTACAACAATGTCACTTTCACCAGCAGCGGTGCCATGCCTACTTCCACAGCCGTTACCGTCAATGGCACGCTCACGCTCAACGGCACCGTTGACCTTAACGGCAATACGATTACTGTTGTCAACAGCGCCTCGGGTGCTGTAACAGGCACCGGATCGCTTACTGGCACAGGCTCACTCGTGCGCGCCTTCAACGGCAATAACGCTTACAGCTTCCCATACAGCGAATCGGGCAATAATCGCACGGCCACAGTTACTTTCACAGGCGGAGCCACGACGGGCGGGCTGACCTTTCGTTTCTTCAACACGCCGCCGGGCAACGCAGGACTGCCACAGACCATTGTTGGTCAGGTCATCAATGTCGTTGCACCGTTCTATTGGCGCATTGATGCAACGGGCACGCCGGGCACTTATACGCTCAGTTTGGCAGGGGAAAACACGCCGGGCGTTACCAATGTCTCAACCCTGCGCATTGCCAAGCGTCCTAATGCAGGTAGTTGGTCTAGCACGGGTGCAGGCACTGGGAGCGCCAACACGGGAACGCTGACCAATCCGACCGTTGTGCAGTCGGGCATGACGGGCTTTTCGGAATTTTCACTCGGTGGCGGCGGCGGTTCGGATAACCCGCTGCCTGTGGAACTTTCTGCCTTCACAGGCGCCGCAACGCCCAACGGCGTGCGTTTGCAATGGACGACGCAATCGGAGCAGAACAACGCCGGCTTTGAGGTGCGCCGAAAAGCCGCTGGCGAGGATTTCGTGACCATTGCCAGTTACCGTTTTGACCCAAATCTGCGCGGCAAGGGCACGACGACAAGCGCCACGACTTACAGCTTTTTGGATGCGAATGTGGAAGTAGGCAAGAGCTACACCTATCGGCTGCGGTCGGTGGATTTTGATGGCACGGTGCATGATTATGCGCAGACGGTGAGCGTGGAGGTGCGAGAGCCGGTGCAGGCGTGGGTGTTGCGCTATAACTTGGAGCAGAACTATCCCAATCCGTTCAACCCTGCGACGACGATTCGCTACAGTGTGAAGGAGTCAGGGAAGGTAAGTTTGCGCGTCTATGATGTGATGGGTCGGGAAGTGATGGTGTTGGTGGATAGGGTTCAGGGTCCGGGCGAGTATGCGGTAGCAGTAGATGGGTCTAAGTTGAGCAGCGGGGTGTATTTTTACCAGTTGCGAGCAGGCGGGTTTCTTTTCACAAGGAAGATGCTGCTGGTGAAGTAGTTGAGCGTGAGGGGTGTAGAAGTTAAGGGCGAGTGTGGCACTCGCCCTTTTGTTTTGACCTCACCCTGTTTTGGCTTCGCCAAAACGTCCCTCTCCTTCGCGAAGGAGAGGGACGTCGCAGAGCGACAGGGTGAGGTTTCCCTCGCCTTTCGCAAGGAGAGGGACGTCTGCGCAGCAGACAGGGTAAGCTGAAGAGCAACGCCTCTTTCTCACAACAAGAACGCTCGATTCTCGCCAAAAAAATGCCTTATTCTCACCAAAAGAATAAGGCGTTCTTGCCGTTAAAATCAAGCACGGTTTTAACGGTTAAAACCACCCTTGATTTTAAGTGTTGAAATCAAGCTTGGGCTCAACCGTTAAAATCAAGCTGGGTGGCAAGGGTTTCCCGTCAAGCTGAGCGGCAAACATTTCCGCTATGCCTGAAAAACAGCTTGTTTAAGCCTTAACATCAACTCAACCAAGCCGCTTGGTCAATTTGACCAAGCCTTAAAGTCAACTCGACTGTGCCTTATGGTCGAGTCGACTATGCCTTGAAGTCAGCTCGGTGATGCGTTAAAGTGAACTTGCCTGTAAGGCGTGAATGTTTTTTCCGCCAAGCCTTGTGGGGTTGCGGGCAAGGTGTGACGAAAGGTAATGGCAAGGCATAGCGGGGAAGCATACAAAGGGATATGGATTCCTCACTGGCGTTCGGAAGGACAAGAACGGTGCTTGCCATGACTCATGTCTATGTTTGGTATCAGGCGTTATTTCACTATCGCACAATCTTCAGCGGTTACAAACTTTGGTGACAAAGCTGTATCTTTGCAAGCCATTCAACCTAATCCGCAGATTAGTCAAACCATGACATTCATGAAATTTTGCATCTGGCTTGCCTTTTCTTTTACGTGGTTTCTTCCATGCTTTGGACATGCACAAGCCAAGCGCTCTTCTTCTGATTTGCCGAAACTTGTCATCGCTATTGTCATTGATCAGTTCCGGTATGATTACCTTGAGCGGTTTGAGGCGCACTATCTTCCGGCGACACGCACCTCTGGCGGATTTAAGCGCTTGCTGGAACACGGCGCGCTCTTTACCAATGCCCACTATCACTACATTAACACCTACACGGCTCCGGGACACAGCACACTTTTTACAGGTGTTTTGCCTGCAAAGAGCGGCATTGTTGGCAACGAATGGATTGACCGCCATACGGGGCAGACCGTCTACTGTGTTAGCGATACCACTGTCTTTGCCGTCGGGATTGAGCCACGCAGCAGTGCTGGACGCATGTCGCCACGCAACGCCTTGACCGAAATGGTTACAGACCGTCTCAGAGCCGCCTCCCCAAATAGCAAAGTGATTGGCATTGCCCTCAAAGACCGCGGGGCGATTTTGCCCGCTGGCAAGACAGCTACGGCTGCATATTGGTTCGATGCCGCCAGCGGCAAATGGATTTCAAGCTCATACTACTTTCCAAACGGAGAATTGCCAAAGTGGGTGCAAACTTTCAACGACCGACGCCTGCCTGAAAGTTACCTTGGCAAGGTGTGGACGCGTCTTTTGCCCGACACGGCTTACCCGATGCCCGATACCGTTCAAGGCGAAAGCAATTTGTTAGGCGAAACACTGCCCGTTTTCCCTCATAAAATCGTGGACATTTCAACCTTAAACGACCCACGCCTGCGACGCGCCAAGCGCTTTGATGCGATTGCCCCAACTCCCTTTGGCAACGAGCTCACCATAGAATTTGCTAAAGCCGCCATTGAAGCCGAGTCTCTGGGCAAGCGTGGCGTAACAGACATGCTAACCGTGTCGTTTTCCTCGCCCGATTATTGCGGTCATGCCTTCGGTCCGGATAGCCAAGAGCAAATGGATATACTTGTGCGCCTTGACCGCCAGCTCAACGACTTTTTTCAGTATCTGGACCGCACGCTTGGCTTTGAGAATTGCCTGTTTGTCGTCTCGGCTGACCATGGTGTCTCGCCGCTGCCCGAACTCGTTCAACCTGATGGACAACGCGGCGTTCGGCTCTACAAAGCAACGGTCTTGGACTCCTTGCGCAAATTAGTCGCCGCACGCTACCCGAATGTGATTGAGAATTTGGAAAATGATGAGATTGTGCTAAGTCATGCGGTGATGAAGGCGATGGGTTACTCTACCAGAGAGGTTGAACGCTTCGCTGGGGAATGCGCACTTTCACTACACGGCATCATCGGCTATGTAACACGCACCGACCTCGAGCACGGTAGCTTAGACCCCACTGGCAGAATGGTGAAAAATTCGTTTTACCCCACTCGCAGCGGGGATGTTAAACTGCTACTTAAGCCTTATTCTTTCTTTGCATTTGCACAAACTGGCACCACACACGGCACCGCTTACGAATATGATACCCACGTGCCCATCTTATTCTGTGGCAAAGGGATTCGTGCCGGGAAATTTCACCGCACCGCTTTTGTCGAAGACCTTGCACCAACCTTGCATCACTTGCTGCGACTGCCTCCAGAAACCGCTCAGTATGATGGCGTGCCTCTCATTGACATTTTCGAGCAAATTGCCACATCTCGCCCGAAGTCGCGTTCGGTCAAATAGCTGTTATCTGCCCGAGTATAATTTTGCGCGGTTTTAGTAAATTCAGTTTCTACATGATGTTAGTGCATCCATGAGTGTCTTTCCGCTTGCTACCGATATTTTCCCACGTTTTTCTACTCTTTTCCAGCTTGGCTGGAAAGTAGGGTTTCTGCACGCGTTGCTTTTTTCAACGGCTATGGCGCAACTGCAAAGCCCTATTGTAGAACATTTTGATACCAAACAAGGCTTAAGTCATAACACGGTTACAGATATTGTGCAAGATGAGTTCGGGTTTCTTTGGATTGCTACGCATGACGGGCTTAATCGCTTTGATGGGTATCGCTTCAAGTCCTACACTTCCGATGCAAGCCATCCTAACTCACTTCCTCACTCGACCATTCTTGACCTATGCTTAGACCGGCGCGGCAGCCTTTGGATTGCGACCGTCAATGGACTTGCTCAATTTTCCCTTAGCACGGAGACCTTCACTTGCTACCTTTCAGCGCATCAAGATTCTGTCGGATACCGAATCAACGCTATTGTGGCAGATAGTGCTGGGAACATCTGGGTTGGCACAACCAAAGGGCTGCACTACTTTCAGCCTGCTCAAAAGACATGGCGAACATGGCTTACAGAAACCAGTGAACTTTACAGCAACGCCATTTCCAATCTCTATCTTGACTCTCGTGGCGTGCTTTGGATTAAGCATGCATATGCACCGATGCAACTCTTTAACACCAAGACCGCCAGTTTTTATGCGTTCTCCCACTCTTCAGTAAAGACTTTCAGTAGTGTTTATGAAGATAGCCTCCACACAATATGGCTATCTACAGCTCAAGGTGCCTTGTGGCGCTACCGTCCCTCTTCTCACGGCAATGATAGTCTGACCGCATTTTTCTCTTCGTCTGTTGCACGCCCCATTAATCAAGTTGGCATCATGTCTGCTTTTGAAGATTATCATGGGCGATTGTGGTTTGGCATCCATAGCATTGGTATTCTTATCGTCGAGCGTCAAAGTGCAAAGATTCTTCGCTTCATTTCGGCTGAAGAATTTACACAGGTAGGGCTTCTTAGCCCTTATCTTTTTTGCATGTTTCACGATAAATCTGGCATTATTTGGATTGGCACAGATATTGGCGGGCTCTACAAATACGACTGGAAACGTGAGCTATTTCAGAGCTACAAGCCTATCACTACCCACTCTTCTACGTATCCAATGATACGCGGCATTCATGCCGACACCAGCGGCACGGTTTGGGTATGCACTCAAGGCAGTGGGCTATTCAAGTTAGAACGCCATCATCACACGCTTAAATGGACACGCTACGCTCATCAGGCGCCTCATTCAAAAGGGGTACCCACAGATTTCCTTTGGTCTATTCGTCAAATGCCTAATGGTGAATTTTGGATTGGCGGCAACAACGCACTTATTCACTTCAACCCAAAAACTGAAACCTTTCGCTCTGAACCACTGCCATTTGGGAACGTCAGTGTCATTTACCCTGATGAGCACCTCAACTTATGGCTTGGCACCGATGAAGGCGTTCTGTTCAGAGATGCACAGACCGGTCGGTTCAAAGTTCTTAAGAACCCTTTTTCACCTGAACAGAAGTTCCGACATGTAGAAGCCCTCTACAAGGAAGGCGAGACGATATGGATTGGCACCCTTTCTGGGTTATATCGCGCTCATGCTTCTCACTTTGAAGTTGAACGACATTATGCCTTTTCTCCTTTGCGGACCTTAAGCTCGAGTGCAACGGACACATATGTAACCTGCATCTATCGTGATTCATCTGGCAAATTATGGGTCTGCACGAAAGGCAGTGGCTTGTATATTCTCAAGGATACACTCACCGGTGAGTTTGAATCTATTACCACTGCAGACGGGCTGCCGCATAATCATACCTACGCCATTTTGGAGGACCGCCTCGGACAGCTTTGGATTAGTACCGACAAAGGCATTAGCCTCTATAACCCTCGCATCAAACAGTTCAGAACTTTCACGGCTGACGATGGCTTGCAGGATAATGAGTTCAATCGGCAAGCGTATTTCAAGAGCGCTTCTGGAGAATTTTTCTTCGGCGGCATTAGCGGGTTCAACTCTTTTTTCCCTGAAAGGCTCTCACAAACGTCTTTTGCGACTTCTCCTATTCTCATTGCCTTCAGAAAGTATAATGCGGTCGTTCCCTTGGATACGGTCATCTCCCAGCGCCAGTCTCTTGAGCTCTACCATACCGACAATTTTTTCTCACTTGAATTTGCCGCCACAGATTTTCATACACCTGACCAAAAAGTGTATCGCTACAAACTCGATGGCTACGATAAAGATTGGATTCTGACGGATGCGTTGCAACGCGAAGCCATCTATCGCAATTTGCCAGCGGGAGAGTATGTTTTTCGGCTTCAGGTAAAGTATATCAACGACTCATGGGGCAACGATGAAGCTCGGTTACGGCTTATCATGCATCCTGCGCCGTGGCGCACTTGGTGGGCGTATAGCGCATACCTTCTGCTCAGCATTGGTGCCGTGTTACTTTTTGTGCGCTACCGCACGCATAAGCTACAAGAAGAAAATCTACGACTCGATGTCTTGGTTCAAGCTCGCACGCAAGAGATTGTCCAAAAAAATCAGCTTCTTGAAGCTCAATCCAAAGAATTGGTCAAACTCAATGATTTGCGCCTGCAATTTTTCAGTATGGCGGCGCACGACCTTAAAAATCCCTTGCAATCCATCAGTGGATTTTCTCGCCTTATCGAGGAAACCCCTCACCTTGAGTCCATCAAGCTCTATGCACAGTATATTTCTCATGCCGCCGCACGCATGCTCAACCTAATTGAAGAACTTTTAGAGACCGCTTCTTTTGACTTAGGAACAGTCTCTCTGACAAAGCAGCCCATTGATATTTGCACTGTGCTGAAAACCGCCATTCAAAATCTTGAAGCCGTTGCCACTCAAAAATCGCAGCGCCTTATTGTCCAAGTTCCTCAAGCTCCGATAATCGTCTTAGCTGATTCAGGTCGCATGATTGGTGTTTTTGAAAATCTCATCAGCAATGCCATCAAGTATTCTTTTCCTCACACCAGCATTACCATTTGTTGCCTTGCGTATTCACCGCACCCAAATGGGATGTATCAGATTTCGCAGTTACCCCAAGCCCATCAGGCTTTTTCTGAATCCTTTGTCTTGATTTCCGTCAGTGATGAAGGGCAGGGACTTACCGAAGCCGATATGCAGAAACTTTTCGGGCGGTTTCAACGTCTTTCTGCACGCCCGACTCAGGGCGAGAGTTCTTCAGGCTTGGGGCTTTCTCTTGTGAAGGAAATTGTAGAGATACATGGCGGCAAAGTGTGGGCAGAATCCTTAGGTAAAGGTCAAGGTGCGACATTTTTCGTTGCGTTGCCTACGGTGCAAGAATGACATTTGCCATGCGCTTAATCGCCCTCGCTCATTTCTACTTCGATTTCCTGAAGTTCAAAAGGTAGGGTTTTATTGCCCTTTGTCCACTTGCCTTGAATGAGGTCTGGAGAGATGAAGGTGCCTTTGAATGTAGCGCTCACATTGCCCTGCTCGTCAAGTTCATCGAGTATGATGTTGTTCTCCTTATCAATCTTGCCCCTTAGGCGAATTTCCATGCCGATGTTTTTGTAAGCATAGACGCCAAAGAGGTCTTCGCCATTGCGTTCAAGTCGCATTTGAATTTCTAATCGGTCTATCTTGCCAAAAAAGAGCCGACTAAATACGGTCTCCAACTGCGGCAAGTCTGTGCTCCACACGAACTTTCCTGTTTCATTGATGTAACCAAACTTTGTCTCTTGCTTCGCCTGCATCAGTCCATTTTTGAAAGCGTAGAGCGTATCAAACTGTGGGGTGATGACATACTTTCCACTACGGTCAATCACGCCCCACTTACCACCAAACTTGACCGGCGCATAGCCTTCAGAAAAATCAAAAGCCGCATCGAACTGTGGGTTAATCTCATATTTGCCAGCTTTGTTAATGAACCCAAACACATAGCCTTCTGGACGATAAAACCCGACTTTGGCTAAGCCATCAACAAAATTGCCTACTCTGTAAAACCCGGGCGCAATCACCATGTTACCTCCTGTGTCAATAAACCCAAATTTGTTTTTGTCTTGCGGCTTTGGGCTCATCACGGCGGCAAGGCCATCGGAGAAACTGCGTGCCACACTATAGGTTGGCGGAATGACTTCACGCCCTGTGCGGTCAATGTAGCCGTATTTTGTGCCTGCCTTGACTAATGCTCGTCCCTCAGAAAAATTTGAGACTTGGTCGTAGCTCTGCGTGCCCAGTATCTGACCATTTTTGTCGACAAAGCGCCACTTGCCGAGTTTCACTCTTGCCGCGCCTTCTTTGAACTCGCCCGCACTTTCAAATTGCGGCGCAATGACGAGCTTACCTGTTTTGTCAATGAAGCCGTAAAGGTTATTGATGCGCACTCTGGCAAGTCCTTCGGAAAAATCTCCCGCCGCATCGAACTGTGGGTTGATTTCGTATTTGCCCTCCAGATTGATGTAGCCCCACTTCAAGCCCAGTCGCACGCGTGCCAATCCTTCCTTGAAGTCTCCAGCGGCGTCAAACTGTGGATTGATAACCATTTTGCCCGTGTGGTCTAAGTATCCATACCGCCCTTCCATTTTTACTCGGGCTCGCCCTTGCGACAACTCCCCTGCTTCTTCGTAGATGGCTGACGCCACCACATTGCCTGCCCTGTCAATGTAGCCAAATCGTCCAGTTTCTTTGATGATAAAGAGTGCCTGCTGTGATGCCGCTTGCTCTGCTGGGGATGTGCGCATGCCGCTTTCGTTAGCTTGCGCCGATGGCTCCCTCGACTTGTCTTCTTTTTGAACACTGGTGTCTGTTTTTTGCTCCGATTCTTTTTTGCCCGTGCATGCCGTAAAAAAAGCACCACAGAACACTATCAAGAGAGCAAGGTAGGCAACACGCATCATAACAAGTTTTTTTACATTTGGCAGTGGATATGCGGTGCGCAATATAGTTTTTACCAGAGGCGACCGCAAAATCGTTTTACCATGCTCCTTGCTATATTACTGTTCTGATGAGCACACCATACACATACCATTTTCGCGATAATTATCCTTGGCAAGTTGCAAAAGTGTTTGCCACTTGCGATGCTGGGGAGCTTCAATGCTGACACATAAAACTTTTTATCAAGTTCAGTTAGTATGAGAGCATTTGTTGGTTTCATTTTCTTTGCAGTTGCTTTTTCAGCCTGCTTTCAGTCCAAATCGCCCTTGAGCGACCGCGATGCGCTGATGCGCTTATTGGAAGGCAATCGCCGCTTCATGGAAGGGCATCCTGTGCATCCTGACCAAACGTTGGAACGCATTCGAGAGTTAAAAAAGGGGCAGCATCCTTTTGCAGTGGTGGTGAGCTGTTCGGACTCGCGCGTGCCGCCTGAACTGATTTTTGACCAAGGGCTGGGCGATATATTTTCGGTTCGAACCGCTGGCAATGTCATTGGCGACTACGAACTGGGCAGTATCGAGTATGCGGTTGAACACTTGGGCTGCCAGTTGGTTGTTGTGCTGGGGCATGAGCAGTGTGGGGCGGTAAGCGCATTTTTGCAACACGATTCAGGTTCGCATCACGACCATATTGAGAGCATTCTTCATTACCTTGAAAGCGAACCTGAAGAAAGAGCTTTGCCCGATAGCTTAAAGCACAATCTTGATGCGGCGATTCGAGCCAACATTTTACACGGTGTGCATTTGCTTCGCACTTCTGAACCAGTGCTGCGCCCACTGGTAGAAGCAAAAAAACTGACGATTATTGGCGCGCTCTATCAGATAGAAACCGGCAAAGTCGTGATTTTGGATAGTTCAAACCATTTGGTGTGGCATGATTCAATACGATAGTAAAATCTGGTTTGCCTTTCTTTTCAATTTTCAGAGCGGACAACTTCGTCGTCTTTTGCCCAGCATGGCGCTCATGGGGCTTTTTACTGCCATTATTTGCTATTTAGATTTGACCCTAAAAATTTACAAACTTGAAGCCCCGCTGACTGTGCATACCTTGCTGGGCGTGGTGCTTGGACTGTTCCTTGTCTTTCGCACGAACACGGCTTACGAGCGCTGGTGGGAAGGGCGCAAGCTCTTCGGCGCACTGGTCAATTCCTGCCGCAATCTTGCCGTCAAACTCGATGCCTATTTGGAGCCCAATGCATTTGAAGCACGCTACTTCTTTGCAGAAATGATTTCTGCTTTTGCCATTCTCTTGCCGAAACATTTGCGCGATGAAATTACCGAACGCGATTTGGCGGAGGTTGTCGTCGAGGAAGAACTCGAGCTGGTCAAAAGTGCTTTTCACAAACCGCTTGCCGTCATGCGCTCGCTTTCTTCCAAAGTTCAGGCGCTACGTGCTGAAAACAAATTCAGCCACGAGCAATTCCTGACCCTGTCTCAGAACCTTAACGAACTCATTGACGCCATGGGCGGCATGGAGCGCATCAAGAAAACACCGATTCCGTTCTCATATGCCATGCTCATCAAGCGATTCATCGCCGCATATGTTTTTTCTCTGCCGCTTGGGCTCGTGCATGACTTCGGATGGACGTCGGTTATCATCGTGCCGTTTGTGTTTTATGTGATGGTTGGCATTGAAGTCATTGCCGAAGCCATTGAAAATCCATTTGGAAAAGATAAAGACGATTTGCCCACTGACGATATTGCTCAGAACATTGCGCGCAATGTCAAAGAAGTCTTGAACTCGGCATACAGCGAACCTGTGAAAGAAAAAGTTGAAGGCGAAGTTTTTGCAGTCCCTAAAAAGTTTTAATTTTTCAGCGATAACCCCTCATCGTCGGCTGCTCTTTCCACCTATCAGCGAGACTTTGGCGTCATAAACTTTGAGCATTTGCCCACTTTGGGCAAGCGTTCAGATAAGTTATTT
>Ga0308414_1001996_pt1 | contig 13264 bp, 11 predicted proteins | sample HotsprSampleOS50_FD_205667 | JGI IMG/M metagenome (GOLD analysis project Ga0308414, IMG submission 205667) | Hot spring phototrophic mat microbial communities from Octopus Spring, Yellowstone National Park, Wyoming, United States - 20090730_OS50 ... | reverse complement strand
GGTGCAGCTTCCACTTCAAGCTCCAACCCTACCATTAAGCCGCGCCCGCGCACCTCTCTAATTAGCGGGCTGTTGATCTCCTCTAGACGCTCCATGAGATAGGCGCCGGTGTCCTCCACTTGTGCCAAAAAGGCCGGCTGGCTCACCCGCGCCAGCACGACCTTGGCAACGCTGGTCACCAGCGGGCCGCCGCCAAACGTTGAGCCATGATCGCCCGGATGCAGATGGTCTGCTACTGCCTGCTTCACTAAAATGGCCCCGATGGGCAGTCCGCCAGCCAGCGGTTTAGCGATCGTCATAATGTCAGGTGTTGTGCCGGCCCATTCATGCGCCCAGAGCCTGCCAGTGCGCCCCATGCCGCACTGCACCTCATCGAAGATCAGCACAGCGCGGTGCTGGTCGCAGAGCGCACGCAGCGTCCGCAGAAAGTCCGGCTGCGCCACGTTGATGCCGCCCTCGCCTTGTACCGGCTCGACAATCACAGCGGCTGTGCGACCGGTGATAAGCCGCGCTGCGGCCTCTGAGTCGTTGAAAGGCGCAATCACCACGTCCGGCAGCAGCGGCGCGAACGGTTTCTGATATTTCTCTTTGGGTGTTAGAGACACTGCAGCGATCGTTCGTCCGTGAAAAGCACCCGTGAAACACACGATTTCGGTTTTGCCGGGTTCGCCCGAATCAAACACCACCTTGCGGGCGAATTTGATTGCGCCCTCGTTGGCCTCTGCCCCGCTGTTGCAGAAAAAGACACGGTCAGCAAACGACCTCTTAACCAGCTCAGCGGCCAGTTCAGCTTGCGGTGTAGTGCTGTACAGGTTGCTCACGTGGATAAGCTTCTCAGCAGCTTGCTGGATAGTCCGTGTCAGCTCAGGGTCGCCGTATCCCAGCGCGTTAACCGCGATGCCGGCCACGAAATCCAGGTAAGCGTTTCCGTCGGTGTCGTAGAGTGTTACGCCTTCACCACGTGCCAGCACAAACGGTGGACGGCGGTAGGTTTGCATCAGATAGTGCTGTTCCAATTCCAGTGTGTGCGCGGCTGGATCAACTGCTGTGCTCATCGTCCCCCTCGTCCTCATCCTTAGCGGCGTGCACAGCGCGGGTGAACACTGTGCCGCCGTGTGTCTGCAGCCCTTTCAGGTTTGTGATAACCACCCGTCGAACGCCCAATTCTAGCGTTTGCAGCGCTGTCTGCACTTTCGGTATCATGCCGCCGAATATCACGCCTTCAGCGATCAAACTGCGCGCGCTCTGCTCGTCCAGGGCCGGCAGCGGCTCGTGATTAACCAGCACGCCCTCGACATTTGTCAAAAAGACAACACAGTCAGCCGCCACAGCGGCCGCCACCGCGCCTGCCACGTGATCCGCGTTCACGTTGTACACGTTGTCAGCACCCAGGCAAATCGGCGCGATCACTGGTATGATGCCCTGGGCCAGCCAGCCGCGCAGGATGTCGGCTCGCACATCTGTAACAACGCCGGTAAAGCCCATGTCAACTTCTGGGTGAAACATCTTCTCAGCGCAGATCAGGCCTAAATCCACCCCACTGACGCCCAGCGCCATGATGCCGCCAGCCAGCAGATGGCGCACCAGGCGGGTGTTCACCGCGCCGCGCAGCACCATCTCGGCCACCGCCAGCGACTCAGCATCGGTCACGCGCACGCCGTCAAGATACCGCGGTTCAATGCCCAACGCCCGCTGCAGCGCAGCGATTTCCCTGCCGCCGCCGTGCACAACAATCACAGGCGCGCCCGCCGACAGCACCACTGGCGCTAGTCCGGCTAGGAAAGCCGGATCGTCAATCTCATTGCCGCCGATCTTCATGACAACCGGCGGCACAGGCGGCGCGGTCACAACAGGCCCTCCGTCTCATTAAGGCCGAACATCAAGTTAAAGCACTGCACAGCCTGGCTGGCCGCCCCTTTGCGCAGGTTGTCGGTTACGCTGGTGATGTGCAGGTAGCGCGGCGTCACGGGCGTCAAACTGACCGCCGCCAGATTGGTGCGCACAACGTGGCGCAGCGTTGCCTGCTGACCGGGAGGCAGCACGCGCACAAGCGGCTCAGTCTGGTAGATTTCTTCGTAAAGCGCCTGCGCCTGATCGCTCGAAAAGTCGTCAGCAAGGGTCACGTAGATGCTCGCCATAAGACCCCGATCAACTGGCAGCAGGTGGGGTGTAAACACAAGCGTGCCCACTTTTCCGTTAACCTTGTGCATCTCCTGCTCAATTTCGCCTACATGGCGGTGCGATCTGCCGGGATTGTAAGGTGACAGGTTGCCAAAGACCTCCACAAAATGGGTGTTGGGTTTTGGTTCACGGCCTGCCCCAGAAACGCCGGATTTTGCGTCTACAATCACCGGTGCGCCGTGGGCCAGAGCATGGGCCTGCAGCAGCGGATACAGCCCTAGCAGCGTAGTGGTAGGATAACAGCCTGGCGCGGCGACAACTTTAGCGCCCCGCAGCTTCTCTCGGTTAATTTCCGGCAGACCATAGGGCACGGGCAGCAGTTCCGGATTGGGGTGCGGTTTGCCATACCAGCGCTGATAGGCATCAGGCGTATCCAAGCGCAGGTCGGCAGAGAGGTCAACCACACGCACGTCACGCGCCAGCGCCTGCGCCGCTACTGGCGCGGACACCCCGTGCGGGAGCGCCAGGAAGACTGCGTCTACCGCGTCGAGCGGAACGTCTTCTAACGCAATGAAGCGCAGCGCAGTGCCTTCAACGGGCTGGCCGACGTATGTGTTCGAAGTAGCGAATACGATCTCTACCTGTGGGTGACGCGCCAGAATCTCTATCAAGTCCATGCCGGCGTAGCCCGCCCCGCCGTACACTCCCACTCGTATTGGCTGCTGCATCTCCATTCCTCCAAAATCCACAAAAAACCCCCGACCGCTTCTGTGAGGTCAGGGGTTCGCTGGTTCGCTGCGTTGTGTGCGCTACGCCGACCGGCTCAGCCAGCACAAAACGCCCACCGTGACCTCACAGGTCTGGGGGCGGCGGATACGACGGCGCAACTCTAGCGCTGCTTCTGGCAACCAAGGCGACATAGCTTACTCAGAACTATCTGCGCAATTGAGAGGAAGTGTAAAGCGTCTACAGCGTGCTGTCAAACCACGCCGAAAATCTTGTAAACTTTTGCGCTGTGTTTGTACAAAATACCTAACAGGGCGACAGCCGCGCTATCTGTGCTTGTCCAGAATTGTTTACGTTAGCTTGACGCACCGGCGCCCTGGCGGTAGGATGCTGCTGCGCAAATGGAGCGCCAGCCTCGATATGATAGAAGCGCGCAGTCTGACAAAGTATTACGGCCCGCACCCTGCGGCTGTAGATCTGTCATTTGAAGTAGGCCGGGGCGAAGTAGTCGGCCTGCTAGGGCCTAACGGCGCGGGCAAAACCACGACTATTCGTATGCTCACCGGTTTCATGCCCCCGACCAGCGGCACGGCACTTGTCGCGGGCTGTGACATCGTCGCGGACTCGCTGGCAGCACGGCAGCGCGTTGGCTATCTCCCAGAGCGAGTTCCGGTTTATCCCGACATGACGGTGCGCGGCTACGTTACATTTTGGGCTGAACTGCGCGGCGTGCGCCGGCCGCGCGCGCAGGCCGACGCAGTGCTGGAGCGCATTCAGCTTGCTGAACGCAGCCGCAGTCTGATCCGCCACCTGTCCAAAGGCATGCGCCAGCGCCTAGGGCTGGCTCAGGCCCTTGTTCACAACCCGGATGTGCTTATTCTCGATGAGCCAACCATCGGCATAGACCCTCAGCAGGTAATCGAAGTGCGGCAGCTTGTACGGGAGCTGGGCAAAGACCACACCGTGCTGTTCAGCACGCACATTCTCTCCGAGGCAGAACAAATTTGCGACCGTGTTTTGATCATTCACCAGGGGCGCATCGTCGCCCAAGGCGCGCCTGCCTCGCTGCGCGAGCAGCTTCAGCCAGGCGCACACATTTACGTCGCGCTTGCCTGCGACGCGAACAGGTCAGTGCACGACGTCCTGGCGGGTTTGCCCGGCATCGAGACCATTCAACAGCAGGGCGAGGGTTACACGCTGCGCTTCCAGCCCGGCGTTGATGCCCGCGCAGACATCGCCGAAGCCCTTCTGCGCGCTGGCTGTCGCCTGCTGGAAATGCGCCCTGTGGCTATGACGCTGGAGGACATTTTCCTCGACGTCATCGGAAAGGTGCATCGGGACTAATGCGCGCTGTTTGGATCGTCTTTCGCCGCGAAGTAGGCCAGTACCTGGCTACACCTTTTTACTATCTGATCGCAGCCGGTTTTCTGCTGCTGACCGCGCTGGTGTTCAACAACGACCTAACCATCAGCATTACCTACCGCCCTGCCTCGCCGGCTGTCGTCCCGGCCTTCCTATCTTTCACACTGGTCTTTCTCGCCCCCTTGCTGACCATGCGCCTGCTGGCAGAAGAGACTCGCGAAGGCACCCTGGAGCTGCTGCTCACTGCCCCCATCCGCGATGTGGAAATCGTGGCCGGAAAGTTTCTAGGAGCATGGTTCTACTACACGCTGCTGCTGGCGCTGACGACAGTGTATCTCCTCATTTTGAACGCTGTCACTCGCCCTGACCTGGGACTGGCGGCCAGCGCATACATTGGCATCTGGCTGTACGGCGGCGCAACACTGGCTGTCGGGCTGCTGTTCTCTGCGCTGACCGAGAACCAGATTGTTGCTGCTTTCCTCAGCACGGCTGCCCTGCTCTTGCTCTACCTGGGCAGCCTGGCTGGTCAGATCGTCGCCAGTGTGGAGCTGGCGCGCTTGATCAATATGCTTACCCTTCAGGGGCACTTCAACACCTCATTTGCCTACGGACTGGTGCGCGCTGAGGACGCGGTTTACTACGCGGGCCTGATTGTGATTGCACTGTTCATCACGACTCGCATCGTGGAGTCTCACAGGTGGAGATGATGAGCAACGACTCCATCGTGATCAGGCGCGGCCAACTCGGCCGCTGGGCGGGCTACGCAGGCGCTGCTGGATTGTTAGCGGGCGTGGTAGGCGGTTTGTGGCTGGGGGCTGTCACACCCGCGATTGTCGCGCTGCTGGCAGCGGGAGTCCTTGGCATAGTGGCATGGGCAGCCCTTAACCCACACGAGTTTACGGACTTTATCACCGGCCGCCAGGTGCGACACGCCACAGCGTCGGTGTTCTCAGTCTTCCTGCTGGTTAGTATCGTTGCGCTGATGTACACGCTGGTGGCGCGCAGCGCGCTCACGCTGGACATGACAGAAGCGCGACGCTTCACCCTAAGCCAGCAAACCCGCGACATTCTGCAGGGCGTACAGCGGCCTATTCGCATTACTGGCTTCTACGCCTCTAACGCTGTACAGATGCGCGAGATAGACGACCAGATCATCCGCCTTTACGAAGCGGAGAGCGGCGGACGCATCACTCGCCAGTATATCAACCCGGACGAGGAGCCAGCCCTCGCCCAGCGCTTCGGAGCATACAGCAGCGGCGCGCTGTTCCTTTCTTACCTCAACCCTGACGGCTCAGTTGATTTCGGCACTATAGCCCGCATTCCACGCCAGACAGATGGCGCGCAGGAGCGAGAGATAACGCAGGCGATTGCCCGTCTGCTCATAGCTGGCACGTTCAAGGTCTATTTCGAAACCAGTTTGGGCACGCTCGATCCGCTGGACACATCACAGCAGGGACTCTCCGCTGTTCACTTGGGGATGCAGGAGAGCGGCCTGACGACCGCCGCGCTCGATCTGGCAGGCCTAGCTGCATCGGGCGGCGCTGTTCCTGACGACGCTGCCGCGATCATCATCGCGCGTCCCACAGTTGAGCCTGAGGCAGGTGTGCTGGCCCTGATAGACGACTATCTCAAGCGCGGCGGCGCGCTGCTTCTGCTCACCGATGTCCAGTTCAGCGACAATCCCGTTCTCGGTGAAAACAGTCTGTTCAATGAGTACCTGTGGGCGGCCTTCGGCCTGCGCGCGCTCAACGCAGTGGTCGTTGATTACAGCGCCAGCATCCGCACGCCGCTTGATGTGCTGGGGGCCGCGATAGCAACCGAGATTGATATCGCCGCTCGCCTTGATCCCGAAGAAGCGCCCACCCTGTTCCGGCTGGCGCGCAGCTTGCAGATTAACAGCGAGAATCCACCGGTGAACGGCGGTTTCCTCATCATGTCGTCTCCCAACAGCTATGGTGAGACCGACCTGCGCGCGCTGGCCGAAACTGGCGCCTACGCGCCTAACCCGGAGAGCGATCTGCCTGGCCCACAGGTTATCGCGGCCTGGGCCTGGGACGAACGAACTGACGCCAAGATTCTGCTCGTAGGCGACAGCGATTTCATCACCAATGGATATATCAGCAGCAGTCTGGGCAACGCCATCCTTTTCACAGACGGTCTGGCCTGGCTCACCGGCCTTAGCGAACAGATTGGCTTCTCGCCCAGGGCGTTCACAACCGGTTTGCCCCTCCTTTACGTGACCGCAGAGCAGCTTGACCTTATCGCGCTGATCACGGCGCTTGTAATGCCTGGGACGGTGCTGCTGGCCGGTTTGCTCGTCTGGCGGCGGAGAGGCCGGCAGTGAAACAGCGCCGCACATTTCCCCTCATTCCGGTGCTGCTGGCGCTGTTTGCCCTGCTGACCCTGCTAACTCTGCTGCAGAGCAGCCCAACAGCTCCGCCTCCGCTGCCAACAACTGCCCCCACGCTGGACGTTACGCCCATGCCTACAGGTATGCTGCTGCGCGTCTTCCCCGACCTGACAGCCCTTGATATCCAGGCCATACGCCTGCAAAATCTGCAGAGCGATCTTTCCTTCACGATCGCGCGCGGCGCAAACGGAGTGTGGACTGCGCCTGGCCGGCAGGGCACGCTGGATACCAGCGCCGCCAGCGCGATAGCGCGCACATTTGTCTTGCTGCCCTATGCGCGCAGCATTAACATCACATCAGGGACTGATCTCAGCCTGTACGGATTTGCAGGCACACCGCGTCTGCTGTTTCAACTGGTTTTAACCGATGGAACAGGCCATGTAGTGGCAGTCGGCAGTCAGACACCGGATGGCGCTGCTTACTTCGCCCTGGTGGATGAGCGCGACGAGGTTTACATGCTCGAACGCGGCCCTGTTGATTTCCTAAATGGTTATATCCAATCAGCGCCGATTTCTTGACAAACAGCCTGAATAACCTTATATTTTATAGTTGCCTTCAAAAAAAGGTGTCTTTGGTGACGGCCTCATAAACAAATTCGTCAACCTCACGGTTTTGAGTCATACTATCCCAGGTTGATTTGTAGCGGCAATCAAGTTTGAATGCCTTGCTAGCAGATGCAGTAGCAAGGCATTGTGTGTCTAACTGTGTGTGCAGATAATCATGCTGATGGTGCAAGAACAGAATCACGAAGCGCTGCGGGCACAACTGATCGAGAAAGCCCGCAAACAAGGCACAATCACATATGATGACATCCTGCTGGTGATTCCTGACGTAGAGCGCAATGTTGGGCTGCTTGACGACCTCATGGAAGAGCTGCTCGACGCCGGCATAGAGGTGCTTCCGGGGCGCGAACCTTCTGAGGCGGAAGCAACAATCATCGCCGATGAAGCCGAAGGCATGCCTGAGGACCTCAACGATGAGCTGGTCTCCCTGGAAGACGAGGGCGAGGACGATGAAGAAGACTGGCTGCCTGAAGGCGAAGACCTGACGGAGGACCTGGGTTACCAGCAGGCGATAGACACCGACGATGTCGTTGGGCTGTACTTGAAGGAAGCCGGTCGTGTACCGCTGCTGACAGCTGAGCAGGAAGTCGAATTGGCGCGGCGCATGGAAGCGGCTGCGCTAGCGCGCAAACAGCTTGAGAAATACGGCGACAGCCTGCCGCTAGATGATGTTTATGCGCTGCGCGAGACGATCCTGGACGGAGACGCCGCGCAAGAACACCTGATCCGCGCTAACGCGCGACTCGTCATCAGCGTAGCCAAAAAATACATTGGCCGTGGCGTACCGTTCCTCGACCTGATCCAGGAAGGCAACATCGGTCTTATCCGCGCCACCAACAAGTTCGAATACCAGCGCGGACACAAGTTCAGCACCTATGCGACCTGGTGGATTCGCCAGGCTGTCAGCCGCGCAGTGGCTGATCAGGGCCGCACAATCCGCGTGCCAGTGCACATGGGCGACCAGCTCAACCGCATGCGCCGCATCCAGCTTCAGCTTACCCAGGAGCTGGGACGCGAACCGACCATTGATGAGCTGGCGTCAGGTATGGAAACAACGCCTGATAAGATCGAGGACCTGATGGAAATCTCACGCCGGCCGGTAAGCCTGGAGACGCCAATTGACGAGGAAGGCGACTCCACTTTCGGCGATTTCGTTGAGGATGTCAGCAGCCCAGCTCCGGCCGAGGAAGTGGCTACACACCTGCTGCACGAACAGCTTACGCAGGCGCTCAACCGCCTGCCCGCGCGCGAGGCCCAGATTCTGCGCCTGCGTTACGGGCTGGAAGACGGACGTGTGTACACGCTTGAGGAAGTCGGTCAGACAATTGGCGTCACGCGCGAGCGCGTGCGTCAGCTTGAGGCTCAAGCGCTCAACCGGCTGCGCCAGTCCTCAGCGCATGTGATCCTGCGCGACTATCTGTACGAGGAGTGAGGACTGGTGCAGGCCACCGGTTCACGAGGTCCCTGGCTTTGGCCGCTGGCCCTGGCGGCTGTCGGTGTTGTGCTGCTGTTGGACAACTTCCTGCTGCTAGAGGGTTTTAACCCGGCGCGTCTGTGGCCGCTGCTGTTGGTTATAGCTGGCGCGCAGCTTCTGCTGCGCGGTGATCTGCTCCCCGATTGGGACAGCAAAACCTTCGGCGTCACACGTGGCAGCGTTGAAGCGGCCACGCTCGAAATCAACGCCGGCCCCATTGACGTGCAGGTGCGCGCCCTCCAGCGTGAAGGCCGTTTGATAGCAGGCCAGTACGCTGCTCAGTCGCGGCCGCAAATGAGCGTCTCCGGAACGCGCGCCTTTATCCGCATGGATCGCAGCGCTGTGCCCTGGCTTTCGTTCACCGATTGGGAAATGGGCCTAGCGCGCGATCTTCCCTGGCAGATTTTTGTTAGCACACATTTTGGCCAGGTTAACCTGGACCTGTCAGGCCTTATCGTTGAAGAAGCGGTGGTGGGCACAGGCCTGGGCGACATCCGCCTTGTGTGCCCACAGGAGGCGCTGGGGCCGCTGCGCCTGCGCTCGGCGTTAGGCGAGATTCACGTGATCACACCGCACGGCTGCCCCGCTGTCATCTACACCAAGGCAGCGCGTTTCTTCAAGGTTTACGCCGACCCCAACCGCTATGAGGAAACTGAACCGGGTGTATTTGTCGCCCGCGATGCAGATGGCAGCAGGCCGCTTGTCGAGGTATCGGTGCGCAGCACATTCGGTGACGCTTACCTGGCGTGAACATATGTCTTCAACCATTAGCTTCGTCATACGAGATGCGCTCACGGCCGATATTCAGCCGTGCCTGGCGCTTGACCACACCTACGAAACCGATTATGTCTGGCAGATGACAGCGTTTGAGGATGCTGGTCAGCGCGAGATTGTGTTCAAGACTGAGCGCCTGCCGCGCACAATGGAAGCAAGCTGCCCGTCAAATCCAGACCGCTTGCGCTGGTCGCTCGCGGCCGATCACTGTTTTTTGGTCGCTGCCAAGCGCGACTCCGCAGAGGTTTTGGGCTATCTGGCGATGCGCAGCGATCACGCTTATAGTCTGGCACATATTCATGACCTGGTTGTTTCCCGACCATATCGCCGCCATCGTGTTGGCACGCGGCTGCTCAATGTAGCCCGCCAATGGGCGCGAGAACGTGATCTCAAGCAGCTCACTGTCGAGCTGCAAACAAAGAATTTCCCTGGCATCGCTTTCTGCCAGCAGGCCGGCTTCAAGTTCTGTGGCTTCAACGATCACTACTTCCCCAATCAGGACATAGCGGTCTTTTTCTGCCAGGCGCTGCGATAAACCTGGAGTGGTGAGCGCGGTGGAAATCGAATCTCTGCTCAAGGCATTTCTCGATCTCTCCAACGAAACGCTGACGGCGGCGGCCGTTATCATCGCGGCATCGCTGCTGCTTTACAACCTGACGCGCAACCTGCGTGACCGCGTCGCCCGCACGTCGAGCATCGTTCTCGCCTGCGTAACTATCACTTACGTCTGCGATGTCTTTGTGTCGCTCCAACCCAGCGCCGGTGTGTTCGAGGCGGTGCTGCGCCTGCAGTGGATCGGCATCGCCCTAATGCCAGCCGGTATGTTTCACCTGTCCGACGCCCTGCTGGCAACAACTGGACTGCCATCACGCGGACGCCGGCGGCGCGTGTCGCGCATCCTGTACGCTATCGGAGCGGTCTTCATCGCAGCCGCTGCGTTCACCGACATCCTTGTGTACCCTGCCCGCAGTGGCCAGGAAATCGGCCTGCGCGCCGGGCCGATGTTCCCGGTTTATCTGCTTTACTTCGTGCTGGCCGTTGGCACTGCGCTGGTAAACGTGCAGCGTGCGCGCCAGCGCTGCCTCACCCGCGATACACGGCGGCGTATGGCCTATTTGCAGTTTGCGCTGATCACGCCGGCTCTGGGCATTTTTCCGTTTTCTGCGCTCTTCACACCCGGTCAGGAATTCTCGCTCGTCGGCTTGGCCTTGGTTAACCTCGCCAACGTGGTCGTTATTCTGATGCTCCTGTTCCTGGCCTATCCACTGTCTTTCTTCGGCTCGCGGGTTCCTGATCGAGTGGTAAAAACCGAGCTGCTGCGTTTTGTACTGCGCGGCCCAGCCACCGGCCTGCTAGCGCTGGCAGTCATCATCTTCACTGCGCCTGCGACTCGCATCCTCGGCCTGCCCGGCCAGAGCTTTATGCCCTTTGCAGTCGTTGCGATTGTGCTGCTCTGGCAGTGGTTGGTTCACTTGACGCTGCCATGGCTGGAGAAACGCCTGATTTACCCCAACGAAGACGATGAGCGCCTCAGCCGAATCCAGAGCCTAAGCGAGCAGATTCTCACCCGCAGCGATCTGATCCAGCTCCTAGACGCAATCCTGGCGGCGAGCTGCGATTATCTTCAGGTCAACACAGCGTTTATCGTCGCGTTCACAGACGGACAGCCTGAACTAATTTCGGCTGTCGGACCAGCGCGACCAGGTGACGCGCTGCTCCAGGACGAGGCAGAGATACTGCGAGAGATGCTCGAGACCAACGCACACGACAGCGCCGATGTGACTCTGCTGAACTGGCACGCTTTCTGGTTAGTTCCGCTGTTCAGCAAGCGCGGCATTAACGCAAATACTGGCAGCGCCAGCATCGGTTTTCTGGCAGTACAGGCCCGCGCCCCTCAAGTGGACCTAACGCCTGACGAGCGCCGTGCGTTTCGCACCTTTGCCCGCCGCGCCGCCCGTGCATTGGACGACCTTAACCTGCAGACCGAGATTTACGCTGCCCTTGAAGGTCTGCTGCCGCAAATCAATATTACGCGCACCCGCGCTGCGGAAGTCGAGTACCGGCCAGGTAGGTCTGCTAATGCACACAGTGGGCTGGCTGTGCCTGAAAACGGCAGCGAGAACGACCTGTTTAACGAGCGCGAGCTTTTCATTGAGCAAGTGCGGGCTGCGCTGCGCCACTACTGGGGAGGGCCTGGCCTGACACATAGTCGCCTGATGGAACTCAATATTGTGCGCAGCGCGCTTCCTGAAAATGACAACAACGCTGTGCGGGCGCTGCGCGCTGTGCTTACTGCTGCTATCGAGAAGCAGCGCCCTGAGGGAGACCGGAAGCTGCTCAGCCCAGAGTGGACAATTTACAACATTTTGCACCTGCGTTTCATAGAGAGACTCAAAGTGCGCGAGGTTGCGGCGCGGCTGGCCCTCAGTGAACCGGACTTGTTTCGCAAGCAGCGTGTCGCGATTGACGCTGTAGCTGATACAATTATGGAAATGGAACGCGCCTACAAATCCACTTAAGACGAACACTTGTTGGCAGCTTGTGTTGAGACCAGTCTGTTTGACAGGCTAAAATCAAGATTCTATAATTTTGAACGTGCCAGTTTTTACTTGTTGGGCGGGTTAAACGCGCTTGTGTGTACAGCATATCTTAGAGGGAAGGTATGATATCCATGAGTTTGCAGCGTCAAGAAGATGTTGCCCCACCCCCACTTGAAGAGGGTTACTGGAAAGCGTTGCTTACCGAGGGGGAATATGCCGACACCGCCGTTCATACTGTATCTGAATTAGATGACGAAGCGCGAAACGGGAGAGGTCTTGCTTACAACCGCGAAGACTTATCGGTCAGTTCTCAATCACACAGTGACATGAGCGGCAGCGCCAGCCGCGACTGGGACGAACTGGCGCGCATTATGGCCGCTGACGAGGTCATCTCGCTGTCCGTGGTCGGCTACAACCGCGGCGGCCTGTTAGTGGAGTGGCACAATCTGCGCGGCTTCGTGCCTGCCAGCCAGCTTCTCGATTTCCCATCAACCTCCAACAGCATTGTCCGCCGCAGCGCTCTGGCCCGCTACGTTGGTCACACCCTCAGCCTGCGCATTATCGAGCTGAACGCTGAGCAAAACCGACTAATTCTCTCAGAGCGTGCAGCTCGCGTGGGCGCTGGCGAACGTGCTCAGATTCTGTCGCACCTCGCTCCGGGCGACTGCGTTACTGGCTACGTCACCAACTTGTGCGACTTTGGCGCATTTGTTGACCTGGGCGGCCTCGAAGGACTGATCCACATCAGTGAGTTGAGCTGGGGGCGTGTCGGCCATCCAACGGATATGCTCAGGCGCGGTCAAGAGGTCAAGGTTCACGTTCTGAATGTTGATCGGGAGAACGGACGCATCGCGCTCAGCCTCAAACGGCTGCACCCTGACCCCTGGGAGACTGTAGCCGAACGCTATAAGATTGGAGAGATGGTGACAGGCACGATCACCAACGTGGTTGACTTTGGTGCCTTTGCCTGCATCGAGGAAGGCCTTGAAGGGCTGATCCACGTCTCCGAACTAGCAGAAGGGCATTTCCTGCACCCGCGCAACGTTGTCACTGAAGGACAGCATATTCACGCGCGCATCCTCAGCATTGACAGCCAGGCACGGCGTCTGGGCCTAAGCCTCCGCCTCAATTCGTAGCGCAGCAGCCTCACAACCAGCCAGTTTCTCTCTTGGTACACCACAGGCCGCTCTCCAACGGGGCGGCCTTCTTATTGCGTCGTTGTCCAGTATAATCTGCATGTGTCAGCATTAGTGTCGGAGTTAGCCGCCGCGTGGCTTCGCGTAAAACAGATAAA
>Ga0308414_1001994_pt1 | contig 13268 bp, 9 predicted proteins | sample HotsprSampleOS50_FD_205667 | JGI IMG/M metagenome (GOLD analysis project Ga0308414, IMG submission 205667) | Hot spring phototrophic mat microbial communities from Octopus Spring, Yellowstone National Park, Wyoming, United States - 20090730_OS50 ... | reverse complement strand
TTCACGATGCGTTTGCCGAGCGTGCGGATCCAGTCCTGCGGATAGGCGAACAACACCACGTTGCCCACGTCGAAGTACGCCTTCACCCACGGGCTCTGGAACGAATCCACGTACTGGGCGAACTCGATCGGGCTGAGCAGAAACTTGTTCCACACGTTCTCCACCGCGATGATCACTTTGTGTTCGGCGGCGAACGGGATCAGCTTGCGGATTTCCGCCTGGGAACGTTTCCACGCGTCCTGGTAGCGGGTTTCCGGATTCACCACCGCGGGCACCAGCAGCACGGTCTGCGCGCCCCACAGTTTGGCGTTGCGAATGGAAGTCTTGATCCCTTCCACACACTGGGCCACCACCGCCGGGTCGGAGGAGGAGAGCGGGTACTTCCAGTGCGTCATACACATGACGGAATGAATGGGCAGTTTGGCCTTGTCGGCGGCCGCCTTGATGGCTTCCGCCTCGCGCGGGTCGTCGATCTGCGTGACCTCCATCTGTTCAAAGCCGCAGTCGATCGCCAGCCGGAAGCGGTCTTCGAGCGGCATCTCCTTGGGCAGCATCGTGTTCAAGACGGCTTTCTGGATGGGCAGGCGCGCGGCGCCCTGGGCGTTGGAAGCGCCGGCCCAGGCGAGCGCGGAAGCAGCCGCGAATTCTCTACGGTTCATGTGCATGACTTCCCGAGCCTCATGATACAACTCAGCGGGTGTAGACGGTAAGCTCCTGCCGGACGTTCGTCCGCCATTCTTCCAGCGGCGGAGCGCCGAGGCGCTGGAAGGTGGCGGCAAGGTCCTGCCGCAATTCGGCGATCACCCCCGCGTAGGCGGGGTCGTCCAGGCGGCTGGCGGATTCGCCCGGATCGGCCTCGAGGTCGAAGAACTCGCTCGGCCACTCGCGGGTGCGTTCCACATACTTCAGATTGCGCGTGCGCAACGCGCGTACCATGGCGTATTCGAAGTACAGGCGGTCCTGCCAGGGGATGCGGCGGCCGCGCAGCAGCGGGGCGTAACTGCGTCCCAGGCTTTTGGGATCCCGCGGCGCGCGCACGCCGCAGTAGTCGAGCAGCGAGGGCAGGTAGTCGTACGAGGACACCATCTGAGGAATCACCGTCCCTTCCCGGATGCGCCCGGGGTGATTCCAGATCAGCGGCACGTGGATCGACTCTTCATACATATTGAACGGCCACGTGCCGTTGCCCTTGCCCCAAACGCCATGATGGCCGGCGTTCCAACCCTGATCGGCGGTGAACACCAGCAGCGTGTCCCGGCCGAGACGCATCTCGTCCAGTTTGGCGAGCACCCGCCCGATGTTCCGGTCCGCCGCGGTGACCAACGCCGAAAAGCCCAGTTTGCTGTCCCGGTTACCGAAATGCGAGCGCGTGCCGGCATTGCGCCAGGGGTGCGGCGGCAGGTCGGGAAAGCAATTGAAGGCCGATTGGCGGTAAGGCGCGCGGTCCGCCTCCGGCTGGAAATCGTACGGCGTATGCGGGGCGTAGAACGGCACGAGGAGGTAGAACGGGTTTCCCGGCTTTTGTTGTTCCAGGAACTCCAGAGCGTAGTCGCCAATGGCGTCTTCCCGGAAGCCCTGGTAGGGGACCGGCTGGCCGTTCTTGACAAACTGGGGGTCGCGGTAGGTGCCGCCGCCGCCGGGCACGGAAGCCCAGAAGGAGAATCCCGCCTGCGGCCGCTCAACTTGCCCCATGTGCCACTTGCCGACCATGCCCAGCGTGTAACCGGCGCGGGCCAGGATCTCGCTGTAGGTGGGGTGTCCTTCCAGCCAGCGGCGGGAGCGCTCGCCGAACGAATCGGCGGGGCGCAGCCAGTCCTGCACGGTGTGCGTCGACGGCATCCGCCCGGTGAGATAAGTCATCCGGCTGGGCGAGCAGACCGGCGTGGCCGCGTAGGCGCTGGTGAAGCGCGCGCCTTCCCGCGCCAGGCGGTCGATGTGCGGCGTATGCATGCTGGCGCAGCCATAAATGCTATTGGCCCACGCGCCATGGTCGTCGGTCATGAACATGACCACGTTGGGGCGTCGGGGCTTCCCCCAGCCGGTCTTGGAGGTGAGCAAAAGCGGAGCGGCCAGCAGAGAACGGCGGGTCATGGCTCCAGCATACGCCGCCAGACGGTTCAGATCGCCGGCGCCGCATCCGAGCGGGTGGAATCAACTGGCTCGGGATCGCGGCCACCCGCCCCGAAACTGCGCCACGGCGAAATTCACAGCATCTTGCCTGCTTCGTGACCTGTGTTTTACGAACAGGTGTTATCGCTCGAGTATGCGTCTTTGGGAAGTCCGTTTCCTGGTCTTTTTTACATTGTTTAGCGTGATTCTGAAAGCCCAAACGTCCACCGGATCCATTCGGGGTGTCGTCACGGATCCCTCGGGCACGGTGGCAAGCGGCGTGACGCTGAAATTGCGCAACCTGGATACGAACGTCATCCGCGAGTCCACCACCAACGACTCGGGCTACGAGTTCGCGTATGTCGTGCCCGGCCGATACGAGCTGCGCGCCAGCAAGGCGGGATTCCGGGAGGCGGTCGTTAATGAAATCCGGGTGCAGGTGAACCAAGCCGTACGCCTCGATGTCGGGCTCGAAATCGGACAGGTAGAGCAGGTGATGACCGTGGCTGCCGAAGCAGGTTTGCTGCAGACCGATAATCCGGTCATCGGCGGGCAACTCGACCGGAAAACGGTGGTGGAACTGCCGGGCCGCAGCCTATTGGCGCTGTTCGGGCTCTCCGGCGGGGTGGCGCAGCTCAACCTGACCGGATTTGTGGCGAATGGCTTGAGCCCCCTGCAACCGAGCCGCGGAGGCGTGGGCGCGAACTTCAACTTCGGGGGCTATCGGCAAACCGGCAATTACTACATCCTGGATGGCGTTTCGAACACCAACTGGAACATCAACTCGATGATTCTGTTCCCGGCCGTCGAAAGCGTCGAGGAATTGCGGGTCCAGGTGTCGTCCAACACCGCGGCATTCGGCCTGGTGCCCGGCGGAACCGTGAATCTGGTGACGCGCGCGGGAACCAATCAGTATCACGGCGAGGCGTACAACTACCTGCGCAACGACGCGCTGGACGCCCGGCCGTATAACTTTAACCCGGGGCGGCTGCCGAAACCGCCGCTCCGGCAGAATCAGTACGGCTTTAATCTCGGCGGACCCGTGTGGATCCCGCGCCTGCTGCGCGGACGCGACCGCCTCTTCTTTTTCGGCCACTATCAGGGACTCATTCAACGCAGCACCGGCCAGGTCACCTCTTCGGTGCCTACCACCGCGGTCCGGGACGGCGACTTGAGCGGGTACGGGCGTCTGTTATACGACCCCGCCACCCTCAACGCGGCGGGGACGGAGCGGCTGCCCTTCCCCGGCAATGTGATTCCTCGCGCGCGCGTCGATGAGGTCAGCCGCCGCTGGCTCGCGCTGATGCCGGCGCCCAACCAGCCCGGCACGGTCAATAACTTTGTCGGAGCCCGCCGCGCCACCGCCGACAATCACCAGGGCAACTTCCGCGTCGACGCGCAAATCTCGCAGCGGGATTTCCTCCAGGGCTCGTATCACTTCACCGACGAAACCTCGGCGACGGAAAGCAACTTCGGACCGCTTACGGGACTTCGCATCGGCGTCAACGCGCACCTGGCCTCGCTGCACTGGACCCGCACGGTCAAACCCAACCTCCTGAACTCCGTCAAGATCGGCTTCAACCGCCTGCGCGCCGCCGATTCGGTGTTCAACGAAGGCCGGCGGGACATCGTCGGCGAGTTGGGCATCGAGGGCATCAGCCGCGACCCGATTAACTGGGGGTTCCCCAATCTGAACACCGGCTTTGTCAGCATCGTGAACGACGCGCCGAACCGGCCCACCAATCAGCGGGACAACGTGTATCAGTTGCTGGATGACGCCACGTGGATCTTGGGCCGGCACTCCTTTACCCTGGGCGGCGAGTTCCGCCGCGTGGAATTCAATTACCGGCAAAGCAATCCGGCGCGCGGCCAATTCCGCTTTACCGGCGCCTTCACCCGCGGCGCGAATCCCGTGCAACCAGCCGGCAACAGCGGTTTTGAACTGGCGGACTTCCTGCTGGGCCTGCCGCAGCAGGCGACCCGGATCAACGGAGTCCCGCAAGCCTATCTTCGGGCCAACTACTCTGCGCTGTACTTTGGCGATACCGTGCGCGTGAACCGCAAGCTGACGCTGATTGCCGGCTTGCGTTGGGATTATTTCGCGCCCCCCACCGAATTGCGGAACAATTATTTCAATCTGGACTTTTCTAACCTGCCCGCCGCGCCCCGGCTGGTGCGCGTGGGCGTGGATCCCAGTCCGCTTCCCAGCCGCGGCATCGCCCCCAACCGGGCAAACTTTGCTCCCCGCCTGGGCTTGGCCTACCAGATGCTCCCGCGCACCGTCTTCCGCGCCGCTTATGGCATCTATAATATTCAGGAAATCGGCGCCGTCTACTACAATCTGGTGCGCAACGGCGTCCGGATCGAGGTCAACGACTCCTCGCCGGTCAACCCGCAACTGACCTTCCGCCAGGCTTTCACCCGGCCCACGTTTTCGCCCACACCCAGTTATTTCTATATCGATCCGCAAGCAGCCACACCCTACGTGCAGCAGTGGAGCGCCTCGTTGCAGCGGGAGTTTCCCTGGCTCATGGTCTTCGAAGCTTCCTATACCGGCGCAAAGGGAACCAAGCTGTTCCGCTACCGCTCTTTCAATACGCCGTTTCAGACCGAAATCGGTGCAAACCTTCCCCCGCGGCCGGGCAATATCCAGCAAAACCGCACCTTCCCCCAGTTGGGGCCGATCTCCGCGCTGGAAACCAGTTCGAGCTCCATTTACCACGCGCTGCAAATGCGGCTCGAAAAGCGGTTTTCAACCAATGTGAGCTTCACCAACGCCTTTACGTGGGGCAAGTCCATCGACGATTCCGATATCCCGGTGCAGGATATCTATCAGAACCCCGGGGCCCAGGACGAGCGCAATCTGCGCCTCGAGCGTGGCTTGTCTTTCTTCGACATCCGCAAACGGTTTACCTCGGCCGTGATTCTGGAGTCGCCGTGGGGCGCCGGCAAGCGCTATCTGAAGCGCGGTTTGCTCGGCTACCTGGCTGGACCGTGGCGGGTTTCTTCGATTTTGACCGCGCAGGACGGCTATCCGCAGAACCCCTACAACTTTGGCAGCCAGTCCACGTTGGGGACCACGCAGCGCCCCAACGTGGTCCCCGGACAAAAGCTGGTGCTCACCCCGGAAGAACGGCGGAATCTGCCCGCCACGCCGCAGCGTCCCCGCCCGCAGCACGTCTATTACAATCCTAACGCGCTTTCGCTGCCGGGCCCCTTTGAACTCGGCAACGCCGGACGCAACATCATGCCGACGCCCGGCAGCCTCACCGCCGATCTGGCGTTCTACCGCATCTTTCCGCTGCCGCGCGAGGGCCATCACCTGAGCTTTCGCGCGGACCTGCTGAACGCGCTGAACATCGTCAACTTCGGCATCCCGATCCCGACCCCGTGGGCGCCGAGCTTTGGCCAATTCAACGCCGCCAACTCCATGCGTGTGGTGATCTTGTCGCTCAAGTATGCGTTTTAGCCTGGCTTCCCTGGCGTTGGTCGCGGTTGCAGCCTTCGCCGGGGACTTTTACCCCCGCGGGAGCGGAACCCGCGTGCAGTGCCACCGCACCGCTAACCGGGATGTGCCGGAAAACACGCTCGCTTCTCTCGAAGCAGCCGCGCGCCTCGGCTGCGAGATCGTCGAGATCGACGTCGCCCGGACCCTGGACGGCGAACTGGTGCTGCTGCACGATGGTCCCATTGACCGCATCTCATCCGGGTCCGGCGAGGTAGAGCAACTCACCTACGCGGAGCTGCGCCTGTACGACGCCGGCGCCTGGATGAATCCGCGCTTCGCCGGGCTCCGGGCGCCCCGGTTGGTGGATGCGCTGCGCCGCGCGCGGGATTTGCGGCTCAAACTGATTCTGGATCTGAAATCGGCCGGCATCACGCAGCAGGTTCTGGCCCTAGCGCGGCGCGAGCAGATGGAGGATCAGGTTCGCTTCGGCGGCTTGGCGGAAGCGATGCCGGCGCCTCGCATCATGATCTGGCAGCCCGGGCAAACGCGCGCGGCAGTGGAGCAGTTGCAGCGCGAGGGAATCGTCGTCGTGGCGAATTTTTCGGCCAACGATCAAGAGTTGGACTTGGCGGGCATGCGCGCCGCCGTCGCTGCCGGGGTGGATGTGCTCAACACCGATCATCCCCTGCTGGCGAGCGCGGCGGTGGGACGGCCCGTCGCCGAAAAAGTGGGCCAACTGCGCGCGGCCGCCCGCGCGGGCGACCTCACCGCGATCGCCGAGCTCCCTTTGTATTTGGACTTTGACTCCGCGCCTTTGCTCTCGGATTTAGCGGCCGACCCGCGTCCCGCCGTATCGCGCGCCGCGGCCGACTTCGTGAAGCTGGCCGCCGAATCCCTTCGCCAGCGCATCGCCGTCTTCCAGCGGGAGAAACTCGACCCCGTGCGAGGCCAGCGTCCCGCGCCGGAATTACTCGCCGAAACCTTGGCCCTCTACCGCGGTTACCAGAAGGTCACCGCCGCCATGACCCTGTTGCCGGACCGCGAATTGCTTTGGGAGGAGGCCCAGCGCGCCGCCCGCGATATGACTTCGATCTCCGCCTGGACCGCTGCGTACCAGCTATGGGACGCGCCGCCCGGCGAAGCCGCGCGCTGGATTCCGTTGCTCGCTCACGCCGACGCCGGAGTACGCGCCCGCGCCTTGTGGAGCCTTTTTAAAACTCCGGGCATCCGCCACGATCACGAAATCTTCCAGCTTCGCCTCCCGCTGCTCTAGCACCTGTTGCCGCCGCCGGCCTATTCGGGCGACCGCCACCGCACCACGCCCATGTGATACCGCTTGTGCTCGGGGATTCCGTTGCTGTAATAGGCAGTCACCAGGGTGCCGTCGCCAAGCTGCTCGGTGGCGGGGTAGCCCCCGTCGGTCGATTCCGGCAGGGAAACCAGGCGCGCCGGCGCGCCCCAGGTGCGCCCTTCGTCCTTGCTGAACCGGACGCCGATGGCGTAATCGGGCTTGCTCGCTCCCGCCGACAGCTTGAGCCGTTCCCGAATGCCGTACGTCAGCAAAATCCGTCCGTCGGCCAGTTTGAGCAGATGCCCCGGGTGGTGGCTGGGCGGCGCCACGGGTCCCTCGAGTTTCCAGGTGCGGCCTTCGTTCTGGGAGACAAACAGATCCATCCCTCCCTCGACGGTGCGCACGGCCGCCAGCCAGCGGTCCGCCCGCAGGCGGAGCACGGCGGTTTCGTTATACCGGTCCTTGCCGATCAGGACCGGATCGCCCCAGGTGCGGCCATCGTCCTCGCTGAAGAACAGGTACGCGTCGTTGAGCGAGGGATAGAGCCGTTTGGTTTGGCCCGCCAACTCCTCGGGGCTGGGCCGCGCGCCGTATAGCGGCGCCGCCAGGCGCCGTCGTCCCATCCGTACGACATTGCCAAATGCGATGAGGTGCTTGATTTCGGCCGGTACGCGCACCTGCCCGCTACGGTCCCACGTCTTACCTCCGTCGGTGGACCGGCTCACCCAGGGCTCGAGGACGTGTCTCCGCAGGTCCGAACCGCCCCAGCCGGTGGTGATCGCGACCAGCGCGCCGTCGTTGGCCAAGCCCGCCGCGACGTGAATGCGCGTGGTTCCCGGGTCGTGCGGTGCGGGAACCCCTTGCTTGGTCCACAGGCGTCCTTCGTCTTCGCTCATCCAGGTTTCGATGTCGCCTTCGTGCAGGCCGTGCGAGGGCCGGTTGAAGATGTGCGCGAGGATCTTGCCGTCCGGCAGCAGGGTCAGGTTGGGCCAGGCGCACACGTTGTCGATCGCGATATAGCGATCCATCTGCGCCGCGGCGGTGCCGGCCAGCAGCAGGAAGACCGTGGCGAAACGAAGAGGGAACATCCCGCTAGCCTATCACCGGCGCGAGCTATGATGGCGGCATGCTGACCCGCCGGGAATTCGTCGCCGCCGGCCTCGCTGCTTCCCCGCTGCTGGCCAGGAAACGTCCCCCCAATGTTTTGTTTATCGCGATCGACGACCTGAACGACTGGACCGGCTGTCTCGGCGGCCATCCGCAGGCCCGCACGCCGAACCTGGACGCCCTGGCGCGCCAGGGCGTGCTGTTTACCAACGCCCACTGCGCCGCGCCGCTGTGTAATCCGTCGCGCGCGGCGCTGCTCACCGGCATCCGCCCGTCCACCTCCGGCGTGTATTACAACGACCAGCCGCCACGGCAGGCGCCCCTGCTTGCCCAGGCGGTGACGCTGCCGCAGCACTTCCAGCAGCATGGCTATCGCGTGGTGGGCGGCGGCAAGCTGTTTCATTATCCCGACCCGGAAAGCTGGCACGATTATTTTCCGTCGAAAACCACGAACAAGCCGCCCGACCCGGCGCCGCCGAAAGTGCCCGTCAACGGGATCCCGGATGCGGCCCACTTCGACTGGGGTCCGGTCGAGGTCCCCGACGCCGCGATGGGCGACATGCAGGTGGCCGAATGGGCGGCCGCGCAGCTTGCCCGCCCGGCCGCGGATCCGTTCTTCCTGGGCGTGGGTCTCTTTCGCCCGCACCTGCCGTGGTATGTGCCGCCCAAGTACTTCGATCTTCATCCGCTCGAGTCGATTGTGCTCCCTACCGTCAACGAGCACGATCTGGACGATGTTCCCCCGGTCGGGCGGCGGTTCGCCCGGCCGGAGGGCGACCACCGCCGCGTGCTCGAGCACAACCAGTGGCGCCAGGCGGTGCGGGGGTACCTGGCGTCCATCAGCTTTGCCGACGCCGTGCTGGGCAAAGTGATGGACGCCTTCCGGCGCAGTCCCCACGCCAGAAACACGATCGTGGTGCTGTGGAGCGATCACGGCTGGCACCTCGGCGAGAAACTGCATTGGCGGAAATTCGCCCTGTGGGAGGAGGCGACGCACAACGTGCTGACCATCAGCGCGCCGGGCGTCACCAAACCGGGAGGCCGCTGCGGCCGCCCGGTGAGCTTGCTGGACATCTATCCAACCCTCATCAATCTGTGCGGCCTGAAGCCGCGCGAGGGACTCGAAGGCGCCAGCCTGCAACCGCTGTTGAAGCGCCCAGCCGCGCCTTGGGGACGGCCCGCGCTTACGACCTATGGGCGTAACAACCACTCGATCCGCAGCGAACGCTGGCGCTACATCCGCTACCACGACGGCGGCGAGGAACTCTACGACCGGAATGCCGACCCGCTCGAATGGGTCAATCTGGCTTCTCGGCCCGAATTTCGCCGGATCAAGGAAGAACACGCGGCGTACCTGCCGAAGGAGAACGCGCCGGAATCCCCGCGGCAGCGCGCCCGCCCGGCATAGACAGCTCCGGGGCGCCAGCCCGGCGGCCAACCAGTGTGTGCGTAGGTAGCGCCCTCTCCCGCCGCGCCCGCGGCCCGCGCCCGCCTACAATGAAAGCAAGATGCGAATCCTGCTGTTCAGCGGCAAGGGCGGAGTGGGAAAAACCAGCCTGGCGGCGGCCACCGGCTTGCACCTGGCGAAACTCGGCTACCGGACCATGATCATGAGCGTGGATCCGGCGCACAGCCTGGCGGATTCCTTCGACCTGGAGGTCAGCCTCTTCCACGGCAAGACCGGCGAGCCGTACCGGATCAACGACCGTCTCCAGATCCACGAAGTCAACATCCAGCAGGAAATCAAGAAGCACTGGCGCGAGATCTCCGCCTATGTCATTTCCGTCCTGCGCACCACGGGCATCAGCGGCGTCGAGGCCGAAGAACTGGCCATCCTGCCCGGCATGGAAGAGCTGAGCGCGATGATGTACGTGAACCAGTACCGGCGGGAGGGCGGCTACGACGTGATCGTGCTGGACTGCGCGCCGACCGCCGAGTCGCTGCGTTTCGTCAGCATGCCCACCACCCTCGACTGGTACATGAAACACATCTTCCCGTACCATCGCGGGCTGCTGAAGGCCGTGCGGCCGCTCGCCAACCGCGTCTCGCCCGTGGAACTGCCCGGCGACAGCTACTTCGCCAACGTCGCCGACCTGTTCAGCAAACTCGAGGGCATCCCGGAACTGCTCGAGGACCCCGCCGTCACCAGCGTCCGGCTGGTCACCAATCCCGAGAAGATGGTGCTGCGCGAAACGCAGCGCGCGTTTGTGTATTTTTCGCTCCATGGGCTGACGGTGGACCAGATCGCGGTGAACCGCGTGCTGCCGCAGGGCCTGGTGGACGCGTATTTCAACGAATGGCAGGCTTCGCAGGCCCGCGTGTTGGATGAAATCGAGAAATACTTTGCGCCCGTGCCGGTCAAGCGCGTGCCGCTGTTCACGCACGAGGTCTGCGGGCTCGAACGCCTGGAGGAGTTGGCCGCGGCGCTCTACGCCAGCCAGGAGGACCCGGCGGCGGTGACGCGCACGGAGGCGCCCTACCGGTTCGAGAAAACCGACGGCCGCTACGAGGTCGTGATCCACCTGCCGTTCGCCGCCAAGGGCGAAATCGGCTTGTTCAAGAAGGGCGATGAACTGGTGGTGGAGATCGGCACCCTGCGGCGGCATATCGGCCTGCCGACGTCGATGTCGGCGCTGACCCCCTCGCGGGCGCGCCTGGAAAATCGGATACTGACGGTGGAGATGAAGGAGGGGTGATCATGACGGAAGAACAAAAGCAGGAAGCTCAGGGTTGCTTTTGCGCCGGGTTAGGCCCGCAGGCATCCGAAATGCTCCGGCAGGCCATGCCGCAGAACGCGCGGAAGCATTTCCGCCAGGCCCGCATCGAACTGCTCAAGGGAATCCGCAGCCTCATCGACCGGCGGATTGAAGAGCTCAGCCGCCCGGAACCGAAAGGCACCACCGTGCCGGTCGAGTAGGCCGGCGGCGCGGCCGCTCCTCCGCGCTGTGTTAGAACCGAAAGCATGGGGATCGACGTAAGCGGGCTGCGGGCGGTGGTTACCGGGGGCGCCAACGGCATCGGCCTGGCGGCGGCCAAGGCGCTGGCCGCCGGCGGCGCGGAGGTGTGGATCTTCGACCTCGAAAAAGAACAACCGGAACAGGTAGCGGCCTCCCTCGGCATCCAAGGCTTGCCGGTGGACGTTACCGTGCCAGCGTCGCTGGAGGCCGGCTTCGACCTCGCCGGCGAGACCGACATCGTGGTGGCCAACGCCGGTACGGCGCAGGAAGCCGACCTGCTGGACACCACCCCGGAGATCTGGGAGCGCCTGCTGCGGGTCAACCTGACCGGCGCCTTTTACACCGTGCAGGCCGCGGCGCGGAACATGCTTCCCCGCCGCCGCGGCGCGATCGTGCTGACCGCCTCCACCAACTCCTTTGACGGCGAAGCGCGCCTGGCCGCCTACAACGCGACCAAGTCCGGCCTGCTCGGCATTCTGCACACTGCGGCCAACGAATTGGGACCGTACGGGATTCGGGTCAATGCCGTTTGCCCCGGGCTGGTGCGCACCCGCCTGACCACCGGCCTGTTCGCCGACGATGAGGCCGCCCGCGCCTACTTCCGCCAGATCCCGCTCGGCCGCGGCGCGGAAACGGAAGAGATCGCGCACGCCATCGCGTTCCTGGCGTCCGGCTACGCCTCCTACATCACCGGCGCCACGCTGCTGGTGGACGGCGGACAAATGGCTGGCAAATACGGCACCTGGAACGAGCAGCGCGCCGAGTTCGCCGGTTCGCGCTGGCGCCTCAAGCCGAATCCGTGAGCGGCCGCGCAGCCAGGTGCTTTCCCCCGGCTACCGGCGCGCGGGGGCGGCGGCGGGGCTCATGGGCATCGGCGCGGCCCCGGCAAAGAAGTCCTCGTCGAGCTTGATCTTGGCCGCGCGGCGCAGGTTGTCGAGTTCCGCTTTCACCGCCTCCGGCCTGGCTTTCTTCTCCACCTCTCCGCGCGCTTCCTCAAAAGATTGCGCGCTGCGCTCCTCCACGCGGATCAGGTGAAACCCAAACTGGGTCTTCACCGGCTCGCTGATTTGCCGGAGGGGCAAGGAGAAGACGGCCGAATCAAACGCGGGCACCATCTGGCCGCGGCGGAAACTGCCCAGGTCGCCGCCGTTGCCGGCCGAGGTGGCGTCGTCGGACTCCGCCTTGGCCACCGCGGCGAAGTCCTCGCCGGCCAGCAGCCGCTTGCGCAGTTCCTGGACCCGGGCCAACGCTTCTTCCTCGGTCAGTTCCTTCCGTCCCTCCTTGAGCGGCACGGGCGAGCCCTTGAACCGCACCAGCACATGGCGCGCCTTCACCGATTCATAGTCACCCTTGTGCTGATCGTAGTAGGCGCGGGCCGCCGCCTCGTCTACCTGAAGCGACTCCGTCAAGTTCTGGAACAGAGCCCCGGCGAGCAGGTTTTCCTCCTGAAACGCAAGCTGCCGGCGGTAGGATTCACTCTGATCCAGCTTTCGCTTGCGCGCCTCCTGGGCCAAAGTTTTGATGGCGACCAACTGCTCGGCGAACTGCCGTTTGGCCGGGCCGCGCGCCATGGCGCGGTACTGCTCGGGCAGTGAGTCGATCATGGCCTCGAACTGCGCGGCGGTGATCCGCTCATCACCGATAGACATGACCACATGGTCAGGGGCGGGCGCCGCCGGGGCGGGCGCGGCTGGATTCACCGCCGGGGCGGGGGCTTGGGCCAGAGCGAGACTTGCAGCCCACACCGGCAGGAAACAGCGCAAAAGCGGTTGATGCATTTCTTTAGTGTAGCTTGCAAGGTCCGCTATGCTGGAAAAATCTTGTTGGGATTTCCTCAGCGGAAGCCCGTGGTGGGCATGGTGCACGTTCCGGCTCTGCCCGGGTCGCCGGCCCACTCCCTCGGCTGGGAAGCGATTCGCGCGGCCGTGTTGCGCGACGCCGAGACGCTTGCCGGCGGCGGCGTGGACGGTTTGCTGATCGAAAACTACGGCGACACGCCGTTCTATCCGCGCCGCGTGCCGCCGCACACGATTGCATTTCTGGCGGTGCTGGCCGCGGAGATCCGCGCGCGGTGGCCTGTCCCGCTGGGCGTGAACGTGCTCCGCAACGACGCGCGCGCAGCGCTGGCGGTGGCCGCCGCGGCCGGGGCGCAGTTCGTCCGCGTCAACGTGCTCGCCGGGGCGCGGCTGGCCGATCAAGGCATTGTCGAAGGGGAAGCCCACGCCGTGATGCGGTACCGCCGCCTGCTCGGCGCGCCCGTCCTGGTCTTCGCCGATGTGGCGGTCAAGCATTCGGCGCCGCTGGCGGAACGGAGCCTCGCAGACGAAACCGAAGACCTGATTGGCCGCGCCGGGGC
>Ga0308414_1001991_pt1 | contig 13271 bp, 8 predicted proteins | sample HotsprSampleOS50_FD_205667 | JGI IMG/M metagenome (GOLD analysis project Ga0308414, IMG submission 205667) | Hot spring phototrophic mat microbial communities from Octopus Spring, Yellowstone National Park, Wyoming, United States - 20090730_OS50 ... | reverse complement strand
TCTAATTCGAGGTCATCCGCCTCGTCAAACTCATCCTCGCCGTTAACCCTGGATGGCTTGGATGCCTCTCGATCGACGACGGCCAAGTCCAGGTCGAACTCATCATCATCGGGCGATTTGGACACCGAGATCGGAATAACACCGGTTTCAGAGATCGGTTCGATAAACTCGGAGTCAATGCTTTCGATAAGAAAATCAGGAACCGAGTCATGACCGTTCTTTCGGTCACCTTTTTTGCCGAGCGACTCGTTTGAGGACCCGTTGTGCCGGGCGGTTTTCTCGAGGGTCGCCCGCTGGCCATTAACTTTGCCACATTTGCCGGAACTGACCGGCGTGCGTCCGCGATTCTTGCTAGCTCTAGGCAAGGTGCTATCCTCAACAGGCAAGAGACTTCAAAGCGGCCACAACCACGCGTACCGATTTGCCTGATTAAGGAGGGAGCACATCCAGTGCCTAAGCATCCTTGCGGGACGTGCTCAAAACGTTAATCTATTTCTGTAAACAACTTATGGCATCACAAAACAATTGATCGATGCCCACGTTGGTAACGATGTTTCAAAACCGAAACATATCGGCAACATGGTGATGCTGCCGGAAATCTTCGTTTCCCATTCGACAACACGCCCTGGCGGCTTATCGGGAAGGCTCTGTAATCGCCCGACTTGACCCAGTTCGCGCACACGGTCTGGTCCTAAACCACCTCACGACACAATTTGGGGGATTTGGGTAAAACTGTAACGTCATATCTTACCGAATAGGAAAAAACAGGTCAACTGGGATAAATGGGAAATTCGCGAATTGGGAGAGGATTGGAAAAATTGCTCAGGTTGCGACTTGGCCTTTCTCGTCGCAGGGTAAAAGCGGACGCCCGTGTCGGAGGGGCATGCTCGTCATGCCCGCCGAAGTGGGATGGATTATCAAACGTAGCGCAGTGGACACAACAAGCGCGTCCCTCCGAACGGGATGGATAATCAAACGTTAGGCAGCGGACGCGACAAGCAGGTCCCTCCGAACGGAGCTGACAGGCAGGTCCCTCCGTGGGGCGAGGGTTTCAGCCGCGCCAACCGCCAGAAGTTCACTTACAGACCAGACATAAACACCGATTCAAATCTCCCAAACGACCCTAATCCCGAAACTTCCCCCGAATGGTGGACAGTCAGTTACCACTAAGGTCTGGTTTCCGCGGCTTTCACCAGCAACCCGGCAGACCGTCGGCTATTTCTGACAACAATCGCTGGGGATAATGCCTTTTTCGCGAAGATAATTGATAACCACGTCGGACAGTTGTTCGGGGGTTTGGTTTGCCGCGTCCAAACGAATCTCAGGGTGCAGAGGTGGCTCGTAGGGATCGTCGATGCCGGTGAAGCCTTTCAGTTCCCCTGCCCGCGCTTTCTTATAGAGACCTTTCGGATCGCGTGCTTCGCACACTTCCAACGGGGCATCGACGAAGATCTCGATGAAATCACCGGGTTTCATTGTTGCCCGCACCCGGTCGCGGTCGATCCGATAGGGGCTGATGAACGCCGTAATAGCGATAATTCCCGCGTCACAGAATAGCTTGGCAACAGCCCCAATGCGTCGAATATTTTCTTCGCGGTCCTGGGCAGAAAAGCCCAGGCCGAAACGTTTGGCGAAATCTTCGCTGTGGCGCTCCTTGAGCATGGCCGGTGACGCGTTCAAACCGTGGCGAATATTGTCACCATCGAGCACGAAGCTGTGAATCCCCATTGCGTGGAGGCGATGATCCACGAGGTTGGCAACGGTACTCTTGCCCGAGCCGCTCAGACCGGTGAACCACAAAACACATCCTTTATGCCCGTTGAGTTGTTCACGCTCTTCCCGCGAAACGGCATGCTCGTGCCAGAAGACTTTCGGATCAGAAGTACTCATGGATCGTCTTTTTTATCCGTACATTACATTGACATTGATGAAATTGGAATCACATCGCGAATGCCCATTGGGGACTTAGCGCGAATTAAGCGAAGGCTTACACGAACTGCTGACCAACAGTCGTGCGGAAGCTTCCCCAGGGTGTCTCGACCTGGCGTAGCCTCACGAGATACTGACCTGAGAAAGGGCCTCCACCACGAGGTCGCCCACCTGAGAGGTGGTGTAACCCATTTTCCCCGCTGCCTGGCTCTTCATTTTCGTCCCGGTGACGACCTGGATTGCCCGGTTGACTCGCTCCCCTGCCCGTTCATAGCCGGTGTGTTCCAAAAGCATTCCTGCAGCCGCAATGGCAGCAATGGGATTGATCATTCCTTTGCCCGTATATTTCGGTGCACTGCCACCCATTGGCTCGAACATGCTAGTACCGCCTGGTTCAGGATTGATATTCCCGCCTGCAGCCACACCCATCCCACCCTGAATAATCGCGGCCAAGTCCGTGATGATGTCCCCGAACATATTGGTTGTCACAATGACATCATAAAACTCGGGGTTTTTCACCATCCACATGCAGCAGGCATCGACGTGGTTGTAATCTGTCTGGATATCCGGATACTCTTTGGCGACTTCCTGGAATGTCCGCCACCACAGGTCGTGACCAAAAGTCAACACATTTGTTTTGGCAACAAGGGTAAGCCGTTTCTTCTTGTTGCGCTTGCGCGTGTATTCAAAGGCCCAACGGATGCATCGTTCACAACCTTTACGGGTGTAAATGGCGGTCTGAAGGGCGACTTCGTCCGGCGTCCCCTTCTTTAAGAACCCTCCGATTCCTGCGTAGAGGTCTTCGGTATTTTCGCGTACAACCACGAAGTCAATATCATCGGGGCCTTTTCCTGCCAGGGGCGTCTCCACGCCGGGATACAATTTCACTGGTCGAAGGTTGATGTATTGATCGAAGCGGAATCGCAGCTCAAGGAGGAGACCCCGCTCGAGGACGCCCGGTGGGACATCCGGATGGCCGATCGCTCCCAACAAAATCGCAGGAAACGTCTTCAGTTGTTGAAAGACGTCCTCCGGCAGGATTTCGCCCGTTCGCAGGTATCTCTCTCCGCCCAGATCGAACTCTTGAAGTTGGAGGGGAATTCCCTCCAGCTGAGCCACTGCCTTGAGCACCTTGACGGCCTCTGCTGTGACCTCTGGACCTGTTCCATCACCACCGATGACGGCAACACGAAGGGGATTGAGAGCATTCATGATTGTCAAACCCTTTTCTGCTGACAATGAAAAGCTCCATTTTATGCATAATGACGCATTGCGAAAAGCGGCTCCAAGGTCCCTTAGGATAACGGCTGGCAGCGTGGTTGTCGAAAAGTTTGCCGACTCTGGGGTTAACCCGCGGAGGAACGCACTTGTCGTCTCCGGAAAGTTCCGATTGATCATCCATGCCAATGTGGCGGGCACGACAAGCGTGCCCCTCCGAAATGTGTCTTCGGAGGGACCTGCTTGTCAGGTCCGCGGCATCATGTGGGATGATCCATCCACGTCCGCAGACACGACAGGTGTTTCCGTCTGAACCGTCGTGACACCACAATTGCCTCATTGAAAGGACTTTGCCAAATCGTTATGCATAGAGATATTTTGTTTCGCCAAAATCGACACAATTTGTCATCACACATTGCAAAAGAGTCCATGACTCGCTGACAATCATCCAGATCCAGGCGGAGCCGACCGATGAGACTCAATCGTTATCTTGGTCTGTGTGTCCTCGTGGCCTCGTTAGGAGGGTTGCTCTTTGGTTTCGACACGGCCGTCATTTCCGGAACTGAAAAGGCACTTCAACAGTTGTTTGAGCTGTCTCGTTTCTGGCACGGATTCACAGTGGCAAGCGCTCTTATCGGGACGGTAATTGGCTCGCTGATGGCAAGTTATCCGGCGGATCGGTGGGGACGCCGTCGCACTTTGATCATGATTGCGATACTCTATTTCGTTTCCGCCGTGGGAAGTGCCCTGGCCTGGGATTGGTATTCACTGGTGTTTTTCCGTTTCCTTGGTGGACTGGGAGTGGGCGGTTCGTCCGTCGTGGCTCCCATGTACATCGCCGAGATTTCACCGCCGCAGTGGCGGGGGCGACTTGTGGCGGTTGTGCAGTTTAACATCGTCTTTGGCATCTTGTTGGCCTTTTTCTCCAACTATTGCATCACGCTGCTTAATCTGGGAGACCTGGAATGGCGATGGATGTTGGGGGTCGAGGCGTTTCCGGCAGCGGCATTTTGGTTCCTCTTGTACCTTACACCGCAAAGTCCCCGTTGGCTGGTCGTTCATGGCCGCGACAGTGAAGCCGAGGCTGTTTTCCGCAAACTGGGCGTTTCTCCCGATGAAGCCCAACAACTGGTCAGCGAGATCCGGAGTGGTTTGGCACATGGTCATCATGAGGAACCGCTCTTCTGTCGTCGATACCAGCGGCTTGTCTTCCTGGCGGTGGCCATCGCCGCTTTCAACCAGCTATCCGGGATCAATGCCATCTTGTATTACGCGCCGAGGATTTTCGAAATGGCAGGGGCCGGCAAGCATGCCGCATTCCTTCAGTCGGTCGTGGTTGGAGGAACTAATCTTGTTTTCACACTGTTGGCCATGAGCGTGATCGACCGCTTCGGGCGAAAGTTCCTCATGCTCACCGGATCGATCGGTTACATTCTGAGTCTATCGACTGTGGCGGCCGCCTTTTACGTTTACGGCACACATTTCGATACGTTGGGAAATGCGATTGTTCTGGTCAGTTTGATGGTGTTTATCGCAGCTCACGCCTTCGGCCAGGGTGCCGTCATTTGGGTCTTTATCAGCGAAATCTTTCCCAACACAGTCCGGGCGAAAGGACAAGCTCTCGGCAGTTTCACTCATTGGTTTATGTGCGCCCTGATATCCTGGACATTCCCCGTGATCGCAGCAGCGTCGGGTGGACATGCGTTCGCCTTTTACGCCCTCATGATGGTGCTGCAATTGATTTGGGTCATTTTCGTCATGCCAGAGACGAAGGGCATCCCCCTGGAGGAAATTGAACAGAAACTCCTGGGACGGAACCCAGACGCAGCGTGATTTCCATGCCATTTCTTCGGAGATAGAACCGTGAAACACGTAGAAATGGGTTTAATTCTCTTCATCGCGATCGTTCCTGTAATCGTCGGTACAGCGCCCGGAGCTGAAATGCAGATTCGTCCCGACATCCTTGTGGACGACTTCGAACGGGAAGACTACGCCCCCTGGACCGCAGAAGGGGAGGCCTTCGGTCCAGGCCCCGCTCAGGGAACGCTTCCCCGGCAGATGGAAGTCATCGGCTATCATGGTCAGCGACTCGTCAATTCCTACTACAACGGCGATGGTACAGTCGGCGTTTTGACGAGTCCGCCTTTCACCCTGGAAAGACATTATCTGGTCTTTCTGATTGGCGGGGGCGGTTACCCTGAGGAAACGTTTATGGAACTTGTCGTGGACGGGCAAAGCGTCTGCCGCGCCACTGGGCCGAACACAGCCCCAGGGGGATCCGAGATGCTTGACTGGGCATTCTGGGACGTCCGCCAGTGGGAAGGAAAAACCGCGGTCATCCGCATCGTGGATCGCCGTACCGGCGGCTGGGGCCATATCAATGTCGATTACATCATTCAAACCGACCAGTCGCCCGATTGCCTTCTCCAGCCCCTGGAAACTCCTGTCACGCACCGTTACCTTCTCCTCCCTGTAGCAGGAAAGGGGCCGCGGACCCATTGTCGGATCATGTATGAGGGGAATATCGTACGCTATTTCGATATTCAGCTTGCGGAAAATGATGCCGAAACACGCTTTTGGGCCGGCATCGACCTGCAACCTCTTTTGGGAAAGAAGGTTTCCTGGGATATTCGCCCCCGCTCGGCCAGGAGCCTCGTCGAAAAGCGACTCAAGCAAAGCGACTCGCCTCTTTGGCCGCCTGATCTCTACCGTGAGGCCTACCGACCGCAATTTCATTTTTCCCCCCGCGTGGGATGGACAAACGATCCCAACGGTCTGGTGTATTTCGAGGGGGAATATCATCTCTTCTTTCAACACAATCCCTTCGGGATCCCCTGGGGTAACATGACCTGGGGTCACGCTGTCAGTCGGGACCTGGTCCACTGGGAGGAGCTGGGCGATGCCATCCTGCCGGACGAGCGCGGCACAATCTATTCCGGTTCGGCAGTCGTCGATGTCAACAACACGTCTGGGCTAGGTACGATTGAGCATCCGGCGATCTGCGCGTTCTATACAGCAGCAGGAGGCCATTCTTACCAGCCCTGTCCGTTCACCCAATGTCTGGCCTACTCCCTGGACCATGGTCGAAGCTGGACGAAATTCGCGGGTAATCCCGTCGTTGATTTTATCGCCGACGGAAATCGCGACCCGAAGGTCTTTTGGCACGAAAAAACGCAACGCTGGATCATGGTCCTCTACGTCCGTCGCGATGCATTCTCGATCTTCTCGTCACCTGACCTTAAGGCATGGCAGTTGGAAAGCGAGGCCGCATTCCCCACCGCCCACGAATGTCCGGAATTGTTTGATCTTTCCGTAGACGGTAATCCCCACGACACACGCTGGCTCTTATGGTCGGCTTCGGGAAATCATTTGATCGGCCGATTCGATGGGCATACGTTTACTGCGGAAAGCGAGGTCTTGCCAAGTGAATGGGGTAAGAACTGCTATGCTGGGCAGACATGGAACAACACTCCCGATGGCCGACGGATCTTCATCGGCTGGATGAACTCCGATGGGTCAGCTTACCCCGACATGCCGTTCAATCAGCAAATGAGTGTGCCCCGGCAATTCACGCTCCACAGGACCGAGGATGGTTTGCGGCTATTCGCCTGGCCCGTTAAGGAGCTGGAACAGCTCCGCCTAAACAGAGTTACGGCGAGCAATATCACTTTGAATGATCGACAATCTCCCCGGGAGTTTGACGTTGCCGAACTTCTCGATCTTGAAGCGACTGTGAAACCAGGCGATGCCCAGGTCGTTGTGCTGGAGGTCCGGGGCGTACCCGTCGTTTACCGGCCTCAAGAAGGTGTCCTGGAATGCCTTGGTTCCCGTATCGAAGGGATACCGAAAGGCGAATCGTTGCCCATCCGCATCCTTGTCGATCGCACGTCAATGGAAGTTTTTGCCCAGCGGGGGCGGTATGTGATGTCGTTCTGCCGGCCCTTCGATCCGGGACACAGAAAGCTGCGATTATGGTCCGAAGGTGGGAATTCCCAAGTTGGTTCTTTGGAGATCTACGAAATGGCATCGATATGGGAAAAGGAATAAAGTCTGTCCCTCGCTTGCCCCGACGCTGCCGGGTCCGTTAGGTGGATAAGATGCAAGACAAAAACCCCGCCGCTCGCGGTTTGAGCGAAACGACGGGGCCGGAACAGAGAAGAGGCCGATTTTGTGGACCTGTTGGCTCTCTTTTACGTTTCTTCCAACACGTGATCCACCACCTCTTTCAATGATACCAAGCCGCGCTGCAATGTCCATACAAATTGGGTATTGAAGCCTGGGTTTTGTGTGTAGGCAAGTCCCCGGGGCCTTGGCAGGTGGTGGCATTAAATAACCGGCTTCCCCTATGAGGGGGGTGAAGGGCCACCTTTGTCGTGCCCGCTCGGAGGGGCATGCCTGTCATGCCCGCCAAAGTATGTTGGATTTTCAAACGTTGCACAGCGGACGCGACAAGCGCGTCCCTCCGATGGGCGAAATCGGAGGGGCATGCCTGTCATGCCCGCGGAAGTGGGATGGATGATCCAACGTGGCGCGGCGGACCTGACAAGCAGGTCCCTCCGAGCGGACCCGACAAGCGCGTCCCTCCAGTTTTTCTGCCTGCCGGAATCGGGATTCGCTCCTCGTGAGTGGCACCCCGGTGAGGAGACTTACTCAGGAGACTTACATAGAGACAAGGCGCCCGACGCCGACACGCGATTTCTTCCCGCTAGCCGCATTCCAGGGTCGCCGATTATACTGAATGTTCCGCATTCGTGACATGTCTCACAACGGCGGGGCACCATGGCATGTCAGGGGAGGGGGTTGGGTGCTGTGTCTGTCCCCGGCAAGGACCGAAGGTCGTCACGTTGCTCCTGCCATAGCTTGCCGGGCCGCAGCAATCTAACTCGTACGATGAATCCGCGCAGGATTAACGACGGAGGGACTTTTTGTTTTGATGAGAGCCGGAAAGAAAAGACTGCTCAGCGGAAATGAAGCTGTTGCATATGCCGCACGGGAAGCCGGGTTCCATTTGGGCACGGGCTATCCGGGAACACCGTCCACCGAGATTCTGGAGACCTTCTCCGCAATCGGGGGTAAGGCCCAATGGGCTCCAAATGAGAAAGTGGCCCTGGAAGTGGCCATCGGGGTTGCCTACGGCAATGGCCGAGCACTGGTGACAATGAAGCATGTCGGCCTGAATGTTGCCGCCGATCCTTTATTTTCAGCGGCCTACACGGGGGTATCTGGTGGACTAGTCCTGGCAGTGGCGGACGATCCAGGAATGGCATCGAGCCAGAATGAGCAAGACACGCGTCGCTACGCCATTGCGACAAGTGTTCCCGTTCTTGAACCCTCCGATTCGCAGGAGGCTTACGACTTCCTTTTTCGCGCAGTTGAACTTTCAGAGACATTTGGAACCCCTGTGATCCTGCGGTTGACAACCCGGGTGAGTCACTCCAAGGGGATTGTCGAACTCAAGCCGGCTGCCTTGCGGCCTCGGTCCCCGTGTTTTCAACGCGATATTCCGAGTCGTGTTCTAATACCGGCATACGCCCGTCAAGCCCATCGCCGCCTGCGTCAACGCCTGAGTCGGATTGCCGAGTGGAACGAGAATGGCAATTTGAATCCGATTTGGGAAGGCAAAAGCGATCTGGGGATCATTGCCTCGGGCGTGGCGGCCTTTCATGCCCGAGAAGCCGTCCCTGAGGCCCGACTCTTAAAGTTGGGCATGTGCTATCCCTTTCCCATTCGCACGGTTCGGGATTTTGTAGCGAGCGTCAGACGCTGCGTGGTCATCGAAGAGGGCGACCCGGTTATTCAGGAGCTGTGTTTGATTCACGGTTTGTCCGTCGAAGAAAAGGCGGAGGAAGATCGCTTCGGAGAATTGAATGTCTCGCGTGTTCGCCGGATTGTGAATGGAGACCGTTCTCCACAAACGCCGGTACCGGCAGGTCGCCCACCCCAGTTGTGTCCAGGTTGCCCTCACCGCACTGTTTTTGAATCCTTACGCGATCTGGAGTGCATTGTCGCCGGAGACATTGGTTGTTACACGTTAGGGGTGTTACCCCCATTTGAGGCGATGGATAGTTGCACGTGCATGGGGGCCAGCATTGGCGTGGGGCTGGGACTTCGCCATGTGCTTCCGCCAGATCAGGCACGCCGCGTGGTCAGCGTTATCGGCGACAGTACGTTCGTTCACAGTGGGCTGACTGGGATTGTGGAGATGATGTACAACCCACCGCCGACAGGCCATGTCGTCCTGATCCTGGACAATCAGACCACGGCCATGACCGGTTTACAGGACCATCCGGCGACGGGAAAGACCCTCAACGGCGAACCGACGCATCAGCTCAGCCTGGAGGAGGTCTGTCGGGCAATTGGGGTGGAGGATGTGACGGTCTTCGAGAGCCGTGCCGGCCAAAAGGATGAGTTCCGCGAACTTCTGCGCTCCAAACTTGCCCAGGCCAAGCCCTGTGTCCTCATCGTCAGGCGCGAATGCCTTTTGGCCGCCAAACGTCGCAAACAGATGTCTCAGACCGCGCACCAGGAGGACGCAACATGCCAAGCGAACGAGTGACTAACATCGTCGTGGCGGGAATTGGCGGCCAGGGGGTGCTTCGGGCGACTGACATCGTTGCCGAAGCCGCCTTTCTCGCCGGATATGACGTGAAGAAAACAGAAGTCCATGGGATGAGTCAACGCGGTGGCTCTGTTGTCAGCGATGTCCGTTTTGGAAGCCGCATCTTGAGTCCCATGGTACCCGAGGGCGAGGCCGATTTCCTAGTAGTCCTGGAACCTACGCAAGAAGAGCCCAATCGCCATCGTCTCAAACCTGATGGCACGGTTATCGGCTGCGATCGGATTGACGTGACGTCTTTGCCGAATCCGCGGACGCTTAACGTGGCGTTGCTCGGCCTCCTGAGCCGACACCTTAACATTGCTGTTGAGGCATGGCATGAGGCCGTCGGGAGGTGCTTCCCCTCGCACCTGTATTCGGTCAACGTGGAAGCCTTTGAACTGGGACGGCAAGCCGCCGATATGGCCTCTTGATGTGAACAATAAAGGGTGTGCTCATGAATTCGACCCTCGAATCCTGGAGCGATGGGGACAGTCCGGTCCATCCCCTTAGTGCGATCGATTTTCTACCGCTCTCCCAGTTGCGGGCGATGCAATTGTATCGACTGCAAAGCATCGTCCGCTGGACCTATCAGCGAGTCCCCCTGTTCCGCGAGCGAATGCGAGAGCGCGGATTGACCCCGGATGATATTCACGATCTCCGTGACGTCGCAAAACTCCCCTTCAGCTGCAAGGCGGACCTCCATGCAACCTATCCTTTTGGGTTGTTTGCCTGTTCCATGCAGGAGATTGTCCGCTTGCACGCGTCGAGCGGGACAAAGAGCAAGCCGATTGTTGTGGCCTACACTCAGGAGGACCTTGAAGTGTGGGCGAGCGTGATGGCCCGCACGTTTCTGCTTTGCGGCATTCGCCGCGGGGATATCATTCAGAATGCCTACGGTTACGGCTTGTTCACAGGTGGACTGGGGTTTCATTCCGGGGCGGAAAGACTTGAGGCCACGGTCATTCCGATGTCCACGGGAAACTCCGACCGTCAGATCATGATCATGAAAGATTTTGGCTGCACAGCCGTCTGCTGTACACCGAGTTATTTTCTACATTTGATCGAACGTGCCCGGGATCTCGGCGTCGATCTCCGCAAACACCCACTCCGCGTCGGCATGTTCGGCGCGGAACCCTGGACCGAGGCGATGCGAGCAAGGATTCAAGACGAGGCCGGTATCAAGGCCCATGACTGCTACGGCCTCTCAGAAATCATTGGACCGGGCGTCGCCGCGGAATGTCCCTACCAGAATGGTTTGCATGTTTTCGAAGACCACTTCTATCCGGAAATTGTCGATCCAGATACGGGCGAAGTCTTGCCTGAAGGGGAAGAGGGCGAATTGGTGCTAACCACCCTGACCAAACAGGCAATGCCCATGATTCGCTATCGCACACGAGACATCACCCGGATCATTTCCGATCCGTGTCCTTGCGGTCGAACGATCCGACGATTGGCCCGTATTCGACATCGAAGTGACGACATGCTGATTGTCCGTGGGATCAATGTCTTCCCATCGCAAGTTGAAGAAGCACTCTTGACGGTGGAAGGGACTTTACCCCATTACCAGATCGTCCTCACTCGGGAAGACAATCTCGACCAGATGGAAATCCGCGTCGAAGTGACCCCAGAGGTCTTTGCCGACACCGTTGGAGCCATGGAACAACTCCGGCAACGTCTGGTCCATCAAATCGAAAGCACCGTGGGCCTTCGTGTTCGTGTCCGCCTGGTTGAGCCACAATCTCTCCAGCGAAGTGAAGGCAAGGCCAAACGCGTGCTCGACCTGAGGGACCAGGGAGCGAATGGACCGGCGCCCCATCACAAAGGAGGAACTAACTCATGAAAATTGTGCAACTTTCGTTATTTCTCGAAAACAAGCCGGGGCAACTTTTCCGGATCTGCCGGATCCTTGCCGAAGCGCAGCTCAATCTCATCACCCTTTGTCTTGCCGACACCCAACAATTTGGTATCCTGCGACTCATCCTCCGCGACTGGCAAAAGGCCAAGGAGCTGCTGGAAACCCACGGTTTCGTGGCGACAACGACCGAGGTCGTCGCCATTGAGGTGGATGATCGCCCGGGCGGGATGGCCCGAGTCCTGGAAGTCCTTTCCGAGCACCAGATCAATATCGAGTACCTGTATGCCTTCACCTTCAAACGAGGAGACAAAGCCGTTGTGGTCTTCCGTTTCGACCGACCCGACGAGGCTATTGCCGCTCTTCAGCAAGCGGGGGAGAATGTCCTTGGTCCCGTAGAACTTTATGGAGATACAAATTAGGTATTCTGTGCACCATTTGCGTCACAATCCCGCTGCGACGGTCAGGAGCGTGGTCATAACAACGGATCCGGTGATCCCTAAATTGCCGATTTGTCCTCGGTTAATTCTCCCTGGAGGCGTTTTATGGTCCGTCATTTAATTGTGGTTTCCAGCTTATTTGTCTTCTTGGGATATCACGCCGTTTTGGCCGAGCTTCCTCAGCCGCCGGGTCCTGCCTTTGAAATCCCGGCAGGAAAGACCGGCGAGGGCGTTCCCAAGATCGCCTCCTGGACGGATGACGCTGGACCTGATGAAACGTTTCTCCTGATAGGCGAGGGCGTGACCGATCGGATTCTCGTCTGGGGGCTTGATCCGTCAGCACCAGCGGGCCGCGAAATTAAGCCGAAAGTCCATTTTTCCACCGGGCAAATGCTGGCTGCGACATTGCCTGAGCGGGCCTATGACGGGATCTTCGTCGTTTGGGTCGAAAACGATGCCGGACGCTCGCAGCCGATTGTCCTCAACGCGCCACAGCCGTGGTGGTGCTATCCGCGTCGGATCCAGGCTGGCGAGACGATCCGCGTCTTTGGCCGAAACCTCGCCCGACGCCCGCACTTCGGCCAGGCCTTTCTCTATCTCCAGTCCGAAGCCGGTCCCGGCCGGTGGTTACCCGTGACTAAAGCCGAGAAATATCAGGTTGTTGGAACAATCCCAGAAGACGTCCCGGCAGGGCGTTACCGACTCTGGTTTCATGCCGGTTGTGGTGGGGTATGGGGATGGGGTGGCCCGGTCAATCTGGAAGTCTCACAGCGAAACGCGGACCAGGCTTTAACCGCCCAGTTTTCCGGCGGCGATCTGCAGATGGCCGTCAACCAGATCGCTCAACGCGGTGGCGGAGTCCTGGAACTGCCAGCCGGCACTTTCGAATTGCGGGGAACATTGGTCGTTCCGGCAGGTGTCGTTGTTCGTGGTCAGGGACCTGAGAGGACGATCCTCCAGGCCGTCTCCGATCCTGCCATCCCCTTTGCGCGATTCTACCCGCCAGCATGGAATCAAGGGCCTGCTGGAGTTCACACACCGGGCGACACAATAATCTACCGTGTGACCTTCCCCCGGGCAGGTCAATGGTTTGTGTGGCTTCGTTACGCAACTGACATGTCGCCCTGGGGCCAACCGGGTGTTTCAGGGAAAATGACCCTGACGCTGGATGACCACACGACCGTACCTCTGGAAAATCTTCCCAATACAGGGAGCTTTGGGACGTTTCGCTGGA
>Ga0308414_1001988_pt1 | contig 13281 bp, 11 predicted proteins | sample HotsprSampleOS50_FD_205667 | JGI IMG/M metagenome (GOLD analysis project Ga0308414, IMG submission 205667) | Hot spring phototrophic mat microbial communities from Octopus Spring, Yellowstone National Park, Wyoming, United States - 20090730_OS50 ... | reverse complement strand
AGGAAAGTCAGCCGATCTGCCTTACCGGAAAGAAGTACCGCATCCACCCCGCATCCCTTGATCTGCGGGGCGAGAGTCCCCCCGCAGTAGGATTCCCCGTATCCACCGGTAGCAGGACTTTTGGAGACCACACCGAAGCGGGACTGGCTCCAGATTCGGGTTCCCGTGGCAGGGCCCACGTCTATGATGAACAGGTTTTCCGGGGAAAAGGGATCCACTCCCACGGGATTGCGATGGTACAATAGATACGTTCCCAACCCCTTACCGCCGAGGTACTTTTCCAACACCGCATCTGGGATGGATTCATAGGTGTAGGATTTGTGCGTCAGATCAATGTGGAGAACCTTGTTAAAAAAACCTTTCATGCAAGTATTTAACTATAAACGGGACAAGATGGCAATCTTTTTCTTGTAATTTTTGTGCAGTCTAGAGAAAATCTCTCAACGATTCATCGATTCCTTTCCGGACTTCGAACCAGTACTGCAGGGCAGCCTCATGCCTGTCCTTCTGGAACTGCTCTACCCAGTAGCGTAGATCCGGGTTGTCCTTCTTTTCTACCGTAAGGACCCGCTCCAGGAAACTCCGCACGAAGTCTATGTTCCGTTCACTCTCCCAATAGATACTGGCATTGCGGGAGTTGACGCGACTGGCAGCCACCGAGATCGCCCCCAGGTACGCCTCTCCCTTCCCGTAGAGGGCCTGGAAGATTTCCGGGATCATCTCCTCCGCCCACCCCCGATGGAAACGGCAGATCCCTCCGTTGTCCATGATCAGTTCCTTCTTGAGTCGTTCCGCGCAGATCTGACCCAACTTTCGGGGTGGGTAAAACTCCGGCCCGTAGTGCATGTAGTACTTGCCCATGATCGCCATTGGGGCAAGGACTCCCGGAGTCCAGTACTGGTTGGGTACCATCCAACCCTTTCGACCGTTGGCAGTATGCACGAAGGTATCGAGAATGCGGACTCCCTTCATGCGCCGCACTTTCCTGCCCCACTTCCGCACTCCCTCGGAAAAATCCACTATCCCCCGCTTTTCCAGAATCGAATCGATCAGCTCGCAACCCAGCTCGGCATTGTGCATAGAATCTTTCACCACGTCGAACCTCTGGACATCCCAATGCGGCATCCGGGTTACCCCGAGTTCCTCCGGGGCCAGTGCTCCCGTGTCGAGGCAGTCCATCAACCAAGCCAAAACCCCGCCGACCGAAATGGCGTCGAACCCCGAGGCATCCGACTTCCTGTTCAGTTTCTCCGCTGCCCGCTGATCGAACATGCCGCAGAGAGGCCCCAGGGTCTGGTACGGTTCATAGTCCTTCTTGTACTCCTTGTAGGTCTTCTTGCACACTGCGGAACAGGGCTCCCCGCAGGTATGCTGTTTCTTGGGCTGGATGATTTCCTCGTTGAACTGTTTCAGGTAGTGCCCCAGGATGAAGCGCTCATGCAGTGCCAGCCGTTCTTCTTCGGTCCAGTGGATGGTTCGGTAGTTGAACGCGAGGATCCTGCCCCCGAGGGTGGCATAGTTCACCCCAAAGGTTCCCCCTGTCTGGAACTTCGGATCGAATCGGTACTTAGTGGTAGCCTCGAAATCCTTCACCGCCAGCTTCTGTTTGTACTTCTCTTCGAACCAGGCGTCCGCCACCTTTCGATCCCGGAAATCCTCGTCGATCACCGTTCCACCGTACACGATGGCGGCAATCCCGTGATCAGCCAATAGTTTCGTACCGAACCCGCCCCGGCCTGCCCACACATCCACTTCCGTGGCCTCGCCGTCTTTTACCGGAGCCGAGAGGATCCCCGCGAAATCACACGCCAGTGCCGCGGGCCCCACCGCCAGCGCCTGGTAGCTCCCCTGGTACCGGGGTCCGCACTGCTTTAAGGCGTAGTCCATGAGCCCGTACGCCCCTCCCCGCCCATCCTTCCACACCTCATGGATATTCACAGGGATCAGTTCCACCGTTACCTCTTCCCCATGGTTTCGGTTGAGGTACAAAATGGAAGGAGTACATGCCTTGTTCAATATGGAGATCATGTTGATTCCCAGGTTGTCGAACACCAGCCCCGCGCCTCCCATACTGGAGATAAAGAACCCCCTCCAGCAGGGGGAAAACCCATTGATGAAAAGCCGGTTGGACCCCGGCAGGATAGAACCTGCCAGTAACCCGGTACCGATGTTTACACACCAGAGTCTACCCGAAAGGTGCAGACCTAAGTCTACGGGCCCTAAGTACTCGTCCAGGGAATACTGCTTCATACGGTAAAAACCGGTTGAAGCATCGATGAAAAGGACCTTTTGATAGTGTTGCATACCTCTATTGTAGATCGACTGCCGCTTAATTGCCACTCGAAGAGCCCGCATACTCCTGTTCGAACTATCAATTAATACCCACTTTTTCTCACGGGACGATTTATATGGGAACTAATTTCTCACTCCAATCCCCAAAGAACTCGAATTACCGCCTATGGTATACATCTTATTGGTATGATATTTGCTCATATTTATATAAACGTTTTTATATAGGAGAAAAGATATGAAAAGAACAGTGATTCTGCTTACAGTGTTCCTCTTGATGGGCGCCACACTCCTCTTTGCTTCTGGCTCTACGGAACAACGGGGAAGAGGGAATCAGGGAAGCGGGGGATCTTCCAGCGCCGGAGCGAGTATCGTGGACTCGGATGCCCTTTTTGCTCAGGAAATGGGTAAACTGCCGAAACAGCCCCTTTCTCCCCAGGAGAAAGAAGGTTTACTATACCTACGGGAAGAAGAGAAACTTGCCCGGGACGTGTACCTCTTTCTGGGGGAGAAGTTCAATGCACGGGCCTTCCTAAACATCGCTGAAAGTGAAGAGACGCACATGGCCTACGTGAAAGTCCTCCTGGACAAGTACGGGATCCCGGATCCTGTGGGATCCAACCCGCGCGGGGTGTTCACCAACCCGGAGCTCGCCAAACTCTACAGGGAGCTGACCCAACAGGGTAGCGTCTCGATAGGAGAAGCCTTTAAGGTAGGGATGCTGATCGAAGAGCTGGATCTGGCGGATCTGGATCGGGTGTTGAAAGAAACCGACAATACGGACATCCGGATCCTGTATCAGAACCTGGCCAAAGGATCCCGAAATCATCTCCGGGCTTTCAGCCGGCAGATCCAACGGGAAGCCGTGACTTACAAACCCGTGCGTATAAGCCCATCCCTCTATTCCAAGATCCTTTCCACTCCTCAGGAGGGGGGCGGCTTGATTCTGGATCCGAACTTCGCATTCTAATGAAGCGCTAAGGATAAACACACAGAGGCTCAGGCCACCGAATGTCTTCGTAACTTTCGTTCTAATTCCCGACGTTTCATGCAATCACAACCTTATCCTGGATTGCATCGTCAGGTAATCCACGAAGAATATCCTCTCTTCGATCTTGCAATATCAGTTCAATCGCTTGACGCAAACTCTCTTTTGCTTCATCTACTGTCTCTCCCTGCCCATTTGCTCCTGGTACCTCTGGACAAATAGCCCAATACGCACCTTCAGGAGCTGATTCAATGATTGCTGTAAACTCGGCTTTCATAGTTTTTGGCTCCTTACAATAGGCCGATTCATCTTTAAGTAAAACTAGAATGGCACACCAGGTGTTGCAAAATTGACAAATACATGTTGCGAAATTTGGAGAAACAGATTAATCTATATTTCAGTCAAGGAAAGAATGGATCGTTGATCCATCTCTTGAGACCAAACAATAATTTCACAGGGAGTAAGGAGAAGGTATGAAAAAGCGTATCGTGGGGATTCTCTTGCTCATTTTGGCGGTAGGAGTTTTGCCTCTCTATGCTGCCGGAGGAAAGGAGCAAGGGGCAAGTGCAAAGGATTACAAAATCGGAATCATGACAGGCACGGTAGTACAGAACGAAGAGGAGTTCCGCAAGGCGGAAGCCATTCAAAAAACTTTTGGGGCAGATAGAATTATCATTGCCACCTACCCTGCCCGATTCATGCAAGAACAGGAAACCACTATTTCCAACATGATGGCCATGGCGAGTGATCCAAAAGTGAAGGCCATTGTATTCGTGCAGGCGGTTCCTGGTGCGGCAGCCGCAGTTGACAGAGTTCGCCAAGTTCGTCCCGATATGTTCTTCGTTCTAGGGGTGCCGGGGGAAGACCCGGACATGATCGCCGGCAAGGGTGATATTGTCCTTCAGACCAACGATTTGGCTCGGGGTGAGCAGATAGCTCAGCAGGCTAAAAAATTAGGCGCAAAGACCTTAGTGCACTATTCCTTCCCCCGCCACATGTCTTACGAATTGCTATCGGCCCGAAGAACTCTGATGAAGGAAGCCGCTGCGAAAATTGGATTACGCTTCGTGGAGCAGGACGCACCGGATCCTACGGGAGATGCAGGAGTTCCTGGGACTCAACAGTTCATCATGGAAGATGTACCCCGCAAGGTAGCGCAGTACGGTCCGGATACGGCCTTCTTTGGGACGAACTGCGCCATGCAGGAGCCCATGATTCGTCAGGTTGTTGCCCAGAAAGCGATCTATCCGGTGCAATGCTGCCCCTCGCCGTTCCATGCCCTGCCGAATGCTCTAGGAATCGCAGTTCCCCCGGAAAAGAAAGCCGATGTGGCCTGGATTCTGGCTGAGGAAAAAGCGAAAATCGCAGCGTCGGGTATGTCTGGTCGCATTTCCACCTGGCCTGTGCCTGTCAACATGATGTACATGGAAGCGGGGGTGAAGTATGCGATGGAATATATCGAAGGAAAAACGAACGGGAAGGTTGACAAGGCGAAACTGATGTCCATTATGGAGAGTATTGCCGGCGGCAAGGTGGAGTTGACGGAGTACACCAGCCGAAAGACTGGAAAAACCTATCCGAACTATTTCCTCTATCTTTCGGACTTCTATCAATTTTAAGTAACGTTAAACTCGAGATGCAGCAGGGTCTTGGACACAAGACCCTGCTTTTTCCATGTTGGTCCCATGAACACATCAAAAAGGAGATCCTGTGGAACGAAACGATAAGCTCGTACTCGAGATGAAGAATATCGCCAAAGAGTACTACGGCAATAAAGTATTAAAAGGAATAAATCTATCGGTACGAGAGGGAGAAATCCATGGTATCGTAGGGGAAAACGGAGCCGGGAAAAGTACTCTAATGAACATCCTGTTTGGAATGTCGGTGATTCATTCCACCGGTGGTTTCCAAGGGAGTATCGAGTTCTTGGGCAAACCGGTAACCATCACCAGCCCCTTTGATGCCATGGCACTGGGAATAGGCATGGTCCATCAGGAGTTCATGCTGATTCCCGGATATTCTGTCACGGAGAATATCAAGCTCAATCGGGAGATCACAAAGGAGAATTTCCTTTCAAAAATTCTCGGCCCCCCCATTCGCACCCTTGATTGGGTGGCGATGGGTCAGGATGCCAGAAACGCTCTGTCAAAGTTAGAGATGGATATCGACGAATGGGTAAAGATAGCGGGGCTTCCCGTAGGCCACATGCAGTTCGTGGAAATAGCTCGGGAGCTGGACAAAAAAAACATCAAACTTTTAGTCTTCGACGAGCCTACCGCGGTACTCACCGAATCGGAGGCGGAAAGGCTACTGTCCACCCTTAGAAGGTTGGCAGAGAGCGGCATTTCGATCCTGTTTATCACCCATAGGCTCCACGAAATCATGGAGGTTTGCCACAATATCACCGTACTGCGGGATGGGGTGCAAGTAGCGACCAAGCCTAGATCGGAGACGACCCTGGAAGAGTTGGCTCGTTTGATGGTTGGTCATACGATCGAGTCCATAGCGAAGCGTAAAACTAGCCTGGAGCAGCGAAAGACCATCTTAAAGGTGCGGAACTTAAGGGTATTGATGCCGGGGGAAACCGTTTACAAGGTAGACCTGGAGATCAAAGAAGGAGAAATCTTTGGAATCGGAGGGCTGGCTGGACAGGGGAAGATCGGAATCGCCAACGGTATCATGGGTCTATACGACAGCTACGGGTCCGTCGAGTTCGAAGGACAAACCCTGCCACTCAACCATCCCCGTGAAGCGGTGAAGAGAGGATTGGCCTTTCTCTCCGAGGATAGACGGGGGGTGGGACTTCTCCTCGACATGAGCGTAGAAATGAACATCGTAGCCCCTGCGATCGAAATCCAAAAGAAGTTCCTCAAAAATCTTGGGGTTTTCTCCTTTCTGGACCGTACGCAAATCCGTCAATTCGCCCAAAAGATGATTCAAAATCTGGATATCCGTTGTCTTGGCCCTGAACAACCGGTGAAACGGCTTTCGGGAGGTAACCAGCAGAAGGTTTGCATAGCGAAGGCATTAGCCCTGGAACCAAAACTCCTATTCGTTTCCGAACCTACCCGAGGAATCGATATCGGGGCCAAGAAAAGAGTTCTGGACACTCTGGTAGAGTTGAACCAAACATCCGGCATGACTGTTGTACTGACCTCCAGCGAACTGGCAGAGTTGCGGTCCATCTGTGATCGGATTGCCATCATCAGCGAAGGAAGAGTCATGGGGATCTTGCAACCGGATGCGGAAGATGCACAATTCGGATTATTAATGGCAGGTGAGTATGCGGAACGGCAGTGATACACAAAAAACAGCTTCATTCTTTGATCCGATCCAAAGGGTTATCCGCTCCTTTGGACTCCCTCGGATCATTATCATTTTATTCCTCTTGTCGTTATGGGTCGCCGCGGCATTCCTATCGATTCCGTTCCCTGCCTTGCTGTCGGATACCTTTGTCCGACTAGGGATGAACACCGTGCTCACTCTTTCGATGCTTCCCGCTATTCTGGTAGGTACAGGCTTATTCTTTGGATTGCCCCTCGGCATCATCTGCGGTCTACTGGGGGGGGTTATGAGCATCGAATTGAACTTGAAGGGGCTCACTGCATTTTTCGCTGCCATAGGGTTCTCCATTCCTATGGCAATCCTGGTGGGGTACGGATACGGGCTTCTACTGAATAGGGTCAAAGGTTCGGAAATGACTGTGGGGACCTATGTAGGCTTCGCCTTTGTTTCGCTGATGTCCTTTGGATGGGTCACCCTACCCTTTAAAAATCCGGAGATGGCCTGGGCTATCGGAAAGGGAATCCGGGTCACCGTTTCCCTAGAGGGCAGGTTCAGTAACGTGTTGAACAAACTGTGGGCCTTCGAGGTTTACGGCATTAGGATCCCCACAGGCGCCATCGTGTTCCTGGGATTCCTGTGCTTTCTCATGTGGCTTTTTCTACGAACCAGGACAGGGCTTGCCCTGCAGGAGTGCGGAATGAATCCCAAGTTTGCGAAAGCTTCAGGGATTGATGTGGATCGCATGAGGATTGTGGGAACGATCATTTCCACGATCCTTGGCGCTATAGGAATCCTAGCCTACGCACAGGGATTCGGGTTCCTCCAGTTGTATGAAGCACCCATGTATATGGGTTTCATCGCAGCTGCCGCCATCCTGATCGGGGGGGCCACGTTGAAAACAGCGAAAATCAGTCATGTACTGATTGGCACCTTTCTCTTTCAGGGGATACTGGTAGTGGCGCTTCCGGTGGCCAATACGGTGGCCACCTTAGGTAGTCTGGCAGAAATATCACGGATCATTGTTTCCAATGGAATCATTCTGTACGCCTTGGCTCAGAAAGGGGGCAATGAATGAAAGAGGCTGAAAACAGGACAAAGAGTTTGGCCTATAAAGCGCGACGATTTCTTACTAACAACGCAGTCAGTATTCTTTTTGTGGTCATCGGTGTGTTGGGTCTTCGGGTTTCAGGTCTTTCCCTCCCCTTTTTTTTCGAGGACATCGTGAACCGGCTAGCCCGGAACAGTTTCATGGTACTTTCCCTCATCATTCCTGTAATGGCAGGATTAGGCCTCAACTTTGCCATCGTCCTGGGTGCCATGGCGGGCCAGGCGGCAATTATCGTGGTCACCCATTGGAAGCTGGGAGGAATCGGGGGGATCCTTTTATCCACTATGCTGGCCTTTCCCCTGGCGGTACTCCTAGGAATCATGACAGGTCGCCTTCTCAATAGGGCGCGAGGCAAAGAAATGATCACCACCCTGATCCTTGGTTTTTTCTCCAATGGGATCTACCAGCTCGTGTTCCTGTTGCTGGTGGGAAGTGTAATTCCCATGAAAAACGATGTACTAGTGCTTTCCAGCGGAGTAGGGTTACGGACATCCATCGACCTGACCGGTGGATTGAAAAACGGATTGGACGATCTGCTCCGTGTACCTTTCCCTCTTTGTGCGGTTCTAGTGGGAGTGATCCTCCTGCTCGCAAACGGAATCAGACTCTTTATCCGGAAAGAATCCCCCTCGAAGGGCACGCTGTTCTTGGGGGGTGTGTTGGGATTGGCACTGCTAGGCTGGGGAGCCTTTCATGTCTACACCCGCTCAATGTTCAATTTTGTGCGGGTTCCCGTTAGTACCTTCCTCATCGTTTTGGGGTTATGCTATTTCATTACCTTTTTTACCCGCACGAAGCTGGGCCAGGACATGCGTACCGTGGGGCAAGATCGGCATATCGCGGAGGTGGCCGGGATCGATTCCGATCGCATACGAATCATCGCCATGGTGATGTCTACCGTCCTTGCCTCCATGGGGCAGATTATTTTCTTGCAGAATCTGGGGACCTTCAGCACATATGGAAGTCATGAACAGGCAGGAATGTTTGCCATAGCCGCCCTGTTGATCGGGGGTGCTTCGGTAGCGAAAGCGACCATAGGGCAGGCACTACTGGGGACGTTGCTTTTCCATACCATGTTTATCGTCTCCCCCCTGGCGGGACGTACACTGTTCGGCGATGCGCAGCTAGGAGAGTTTTTCCGGGCCTTTGTCGCCTACGGGATCATCGGGTTGTCGTTGGCCCTCCATTCCTGGAAAAAACAGATGCAGGCGAGAGAGGAAGCTCGAAAATCCGAATAAAAAAACACACGGTAGCAGGACGGCCCCTATGCGGTAACGGCGAACCTCTCTCTGGTGATTTCCCACCGAAGGGGTTCTCCCCGCAGATACCGCTCCAGTTCTTCCATCATGAACTGAGCCATCCTCCTACATTCTCCTCCCAGAGACCCGGCCAGATGGGGCGTGAGGAACACGTTGGGTAGATCGTACAGGGGAGACTCCGGTACGGGAGGTTCCGGATGGGTTACGTCCAGAACGGCCTGCACATCGGGCCGTTCCTGTAAGAAACGGATCAACTCTGGTTCATTTACCACGGCACCCCTACTGGTGTTGATGAAGCTCGCTCCCTCTTTCAATAGAGTCAGGTGCTGGTAGCGGATCATTCCCTCGGTTTCCGGCAGCAGGGGGGTATGGAGGGAAACCACATCGGAGAAACGGAACAGATCCTCCAGGGAACATAGGGAGTCTACGCCCAGACTCTTTGCCTCTTCCGGCCGCGCGTAGGGATCATAGGCAAGGATTCGAACCTCCAGGTTCCGAAGGAGTTGACAGACCCTCCTCCCCACCATACCCAGGGATACGATCCCCACCGTTGTTCCATAGCAGCCCGGGACGTCCGGTCCAGGGAATGTGGATTGGAAAGATCGCTCCCGCAATACCTTACGGTTGAAAGAAAATGCCCGTTTCAGACAAAATACCACAGCCGCGAAGGTGAACTCCGAAACGGGGATGGCATTCGCTCCGTAGGCGCTGCAGATCCGTACCCCGCGCTCCCAGAATGCCTCCGAGACAATGGGTCGAATCGACCCCGCCGCATGGAGTACGAGTTTAAGCGAAGGGGTTTTGTCCAGGAACTCCGCATCTATTCTCGGTCCGCCCCAGCCGGAAAAGATGATTTCCACCTCCTTGAGAATCTCCGGATGCTTCAAGGCTTCCTCCCGGGAATGGAACACCCCCTTCACCTCCACTAAAGCTTCGATCGCTTTCCGTTCCTCGGCGCCGAACACGAGCTGGTAGGGCCGTTCTCCTAAAATGAAGACGGATGATTTCATAGAAGTACCTCTTCACCGATTTTGTTGAAAATATTGAATCACTTCGATCAAGTTTCCTTCCGGGTCCCAGCAGAAGAAATACTTACTGATCTTTCCTGTTTTTATATCTCCTGCCAGAGGAACATTCATTTTTTTCAACTTTTCATATGCTTCATCGATATTTTGCGTGGTGAACCCAACGTGCTGATACCCTACATAGTGTATATTCTCTTCGAAAGTTCTTCTGGTCTTTCTTTCTAGTATAGGATTTTGGGGATGCAACAACTCGAGCTTTAATGCTTGTTCATTCACCATATAGAGTATTTCTACCCCTAACTCTTCCCGAACGAAGCGTCTTTCCTCCTTGAACCCTAAGAGTTCGTAGAATTTCTTAGATCGTTCCAACTCATTTACAGAAATACAATAATGTGAATAGCAAAGGTTCATACACATCTCCTAGTGTCTTAACAATAGATCTGGTAGATAGGTAACTAAGGATGGAATATAGGCTATAAGAAACAGTACCATCGTAATGGCAAGGATGAATGGAATCAAATCTTTAGCGAAATCTTCTATTTTTAGTCCGCTTATGGCTGCTCCCACATACAGGCAGGATCCTACCGGTGGTGTGATAAGGCCGATCGCCAACCCGAATACCATCACTACGGCGAAATGGATAACTGACATTCCAATGGAGCGTGCCAGAGGCAAGAAAATGGGGGTGAATATCAAAATAGCAGGTAAAGGATCCAAGAAGCATCCTACAATCAAATATGTCACGAGAAATCCAAAGATTATCAATAAGGGATTTGTAGTGATAGAAATGATGAACCTTCCCACCGCATTGGGAACATCTGCCTTTGCGAAAATCCACCCTAGAACCATGGATGCTCCTACACAAAACATCACAGCTCCTAAACGTGCAGCAACAGTGAGAAAACAATTCTTTAGTGCTTTAAATTCAGGCAGCTTGCGCATCATCAGTCCCCCTACCACAAAAGCATACAATACAGATACAGCGGAAGCTTCTGTAGGGGTGAATACACCTCCTAGAATTCCACCTACAATGATGATGGGCATCCCTGTTGCTGGTGCACTCTTGACAATTGCGATGAGCCGTTCCTTCCAAGTCATGGGAGGTGCTTTGGGAAATCCATACCGAAACGCATAGATAAAACTCACCACCAATTGAGACAATCCGGATAGAATACCAGGTATAATTCCTCCAATAAAAAGGGCAGCTACTGAAGTACCACAAGCGAGTGCAGCGACCACCATGAGGTTGCTGGGAGGGATAATGACACCGATAGTTGAAGAACTAACCGTTACAGCAACCGTGTATCCATCTTTATATCCATCTTTCCTCATCGCTGGAATTAAAATGCCACCAATAGAAGAAGTATCTGCTGTTGCTGCACCTGTGATTCCGGCAAAGAACATACTCACCACAATATTCACATGGGAAAGCGCTCCAGGAATCCTTCCAACTAAAGCACGGCTTAATTGCATTAAACGATCGAATAGTGGAGTTAATGCCATGATTTCTCCAGCTAACATAAAGAATGGGATACAAAGGAGAATGAAATTATTAATTCCACTAAAGACACGCTGGGGTATAATAACTAAAGGCAATTGCGGGTGTAGTACCTTGATGGTAAAAACAGCAGTTATCAGCATCCCATATCCGATAGGAACACCGAGAAGTATCAATAAAAAGAATAGAATAAGAACCAGTATTGCAGTTTCCATCCTAAGTCTCCCGTTTTTGCCTTTTAAAAAACTGTTGTTTATAATAGGGGATTATGCGTTTCAATCTATAATAGACTGTCAGTATTACCGAAATGGGTAAGGCTATATATACCACACTTTCAGGCCACTCCAAAATAGCGGAAAGTTGCATCATCCCTTGCCTTACATAGGACAAACCTTCTTGGAACAGGATCCACATGGTATATAGAATTAGGACCTCTGTGAGTATACCGGTAATTAATTGAATGGAATGAGGAGCCTTTCGAATAAAGTATGTAATACTGAAGTGTAAATCAGCTCGTTCCGCCAATGCAATTCCTATAAAAGACAACCAAATAAAACCATTTCGACCTATCTCTTCTGTCCAAGGAATAGGAGATTGAGAGATATACCGTGAATATACGGCGAGGAGCACTACAATCGTTGTGAACACTAACAAAATAACCGCTACCACATCCAAGAAGCGATCGATCCCTTTTCCGATAGTTTTAAATATTCTAAAAAAGATCATTATTGCTCCGTAACTACAAAACTGTTATATGTTGCTTCACAAATTAAGGCCCGTTTTCTAAGAAAACGGGCCACTGTTGTAAGAGTTATTTCGGTTCCATTTTCAACACGGCATCTACCAACCCATACCCAATTTCCTTGTCATACTGTGTAATCATATGGCTTATTTTGTTTCGGAATGCATTCACATCCTTCACGTTGTTCACTTGGACACCTTTGGAACGTATAATTTTCATACTATCTTCCCAGGCTTGCTGAATATAATCCAATTGATACGCAATAGCCTTCTTTCCGGCTTCAATAATTGCTCTTTGCAATTCCGGATTGAAGCTTTCCAACTTTTTCTTATTCATGATTAGGAAATTGGCGCTGAGGGTGTGCTGAGTCAGAGAATAATACTTGATGACATCTACCCATCCCCAAGAAACAACGGAAGCAGGATCATTTTCCCCCGCATCCACTACTCCAGTTTGCAATGCTGCGTACAGTTCAGAAGCAGGCATGGGTGTCGGCAACATCCCAAGGGCTTTGAACATTTCTACATAGACAGGGCTCTGCATACTTCGGATTTTAAGACCTGCACAATCCTCGGGTGTATAGATAGGTTTTTTATTGTTGAAAATACTCCGGAATCCAGGAAGGATAAAACCCAACAATTGAACATTATTTTTCATTATCTCGCTCTGCAACTGTTGAAACACCTTACTTTCAGGAGCCGTGACCCGACGAAAATGTTCAACGTTCGTAAACAGGTAAGGTAAATCAAATATCTTTGCAGAGGGTGTCCAGCCTAGTATGTAGGTAGTCGCTCCGAAGGAAAAATCAATACTACCGCTCTGAACCATTTCAGCCAATTCTCTCTCATTGGAGCTCAAAGATCCACCATAATGGACTTTTAGATCGACCCGCCCTCCAGATAACTCTACTAAATACTGCTTAAATCGAGCGGGTGTCTCTCCCAGAAACCCTCCCTTGTCGGGCTGACTGGTCCCCAATGAAAGAGTGACCTTTTCTTCCTTTACAGTCGCTTTCTCCTTTGCTCCTCCTGCAAAACCAAAAGCGATACAAACGACCAGAAGCGCTGTTAGTAAAGAAATTACTCTA
>Ga0308414_1001984_pt1 | contig 13289 bp, 10 predicted proteins | sample HotsprSampleOS50_FD_205667 | JGI IMG/M metagenome (GOLD analysis project Ga0308414, IMG submission 205667) | Hot spring phototrophic mat microbial communities from Octopus Spring, Yellowstone National Park, Wyoming, United States - 20090730_OS50 ... | reverse complement strand
CAGGTCGATCACAAGATCAAGCTGAACCTGGCCCGGCTTGAGGCCGTCAAGGTTCAAATCCCGGACCACAGCATCAAAGTCGCTGGAAAGAAACAGATACAAAAAATTATCCTCCAGGTAGTCTTCCACCAGCACCCAGCCAGCCGGGTAGCGCAGCGATATCTGACCGTCATCCCCGGCATAAGTATACTGCCCGCCTAAATCGATCGCCGGCTGCGCGGCGGCCGGAACCACCACCAACAGGAAGATCAGAGCCAATACAAACCGAATACGCATCGCCTGCACATCCCCTTATATCTGATATCTCTGATCTCGGCTCGAGCACTGCCCTACAGACCATCGCCGTAGTCTTAGCTCATCATAACAAGATTTTTCCTTTGCACATATTGCAAAAATCTTAATTAGCAATCTGTTAAACGAATCTGGATTTACTGTTACAATCGGTGTATATTCATTACAAATGTTACGATTGATCTCTTAGGTTTGGAGCGATTTGCCATGGGCAAGACGAAGATCATGTTGGTCGAAGATGACCCAAATATCAACAAGCTGATCCATGACTATATGACCTCTCACGGGTTCGATGTGATCGCCTTCACCGACGGGCCGGAAGCGCTGGAATACGTGCAGATGCGCGGCCTGCCTCATATCGCCCTGATCGACCTGACGCTGCCTTCGATGCATGGCTTTGAGGTGAGCAACCGCCTCAAATCGATGGCGGACGTGCCGATCATCTTCATTACGGCCACCAGCGATACTGACACGGTAGTGCAGGGCCTGAAAAAATATGCCGAGGATTTCATCGTTAAGCCGTTTGAGCTGCGCGAGCTCGAGGCGCGCATTCAGGTCGTGCTGGCGCGGATGCCCAGCCTGGACTATGCCAGCGAGCCGATCATCCGCATCGACGATAATCTGAGCATTGATTTCGCGCACAATCGAATCGTCGTCAATGGCAAAGCCTACGGCTTGACGCCCACCGAGTCGATCCTGCTGCACGTGCTGCTGCGCAATGCCGGCCGCGTGGTCGAAAACCGCATGCTGATCGCGCGCGTGTGGCCGTCTGAAGAGGTGTATGAAGATACGCTGCGTGTGCACATGCACCGCCTGCGCCGCAAGCTCGAGGCAGACTCGCACCACCCACACTACATTCGCACCGAACGCGGCATCGGCTATATGTTTACCGTGCGGCCGCCCGAAGGCATCGCGCTCGAGACGGATGAACAAGAGGGCAAGTTGGTCGAAAAATAGACCGCTCTCCATCATGATCATGATTTGCCCTATCTCGCGCCTGCGATCATCCGTGGGCGCGAGGGTTTTCTGCCCAACAGCGATCTTCAGTGGCGCACCTTAATTTCAGTTGCTATAATGTTAGCAATCGACATAACACCGCAAACACCCAGCAGCACGTTGGCTTAGGTCAGCCCATTTATGATTGATCACTATGCCATACCCCTCTACCCAGCAGCGGAGACCGATTTAGAACCCCTGCGCGGCCTGCTCGATGACGTGCGCGCGCGCGCCGGCGCCGATATCGTCGCCATCTATGCCCCTCAGCTCGAGGCCGATCCGCGCGATGCGGTCATCCTCAGCACCGCCGACGGCATTGCCGCGCACCCTGACCTGCTGACGCGCCTGTATCGCCTGCTGCGCGATCATCTCGAACTGGCCCACGACGCCGAGCCGAAAGTCAAGCCGATTCCAGCGAAGGCGCTGGCGAAGCTGCCGTTGCGCGTCGCCTATGGCATTAACCTGAATAAGGGCGAATTGAAATTGGGCGCTCTTTTCATCGGTTGGAACGACGAAGGCCCGGCCGATATCAAAGCCCTGTGCGAGGCGCTGGCGCCGACGCTGTTTTCGCTGCGGCTGCTGTTGGAAAACGACTACCTGAATACCTTGCTGGCCGAGAACCTGGCGACCGCCCGCTCGATCCTCGCGGCAGCGCAGGCGATCTCGGATAACAGCTCGCCGCAGGCCGTCGTTAACATCCTTAAGGATACGCTGTTCGGCCCGCACATTTCGAGCTGTGCCATGCTGCTCTACGGCCCAGTGACCGACGAGAACCCGCATGGCCCGTTTGAATATTTAGAGTTTGCCGGCACGTGGTCGAAGCGGCTGGGCAGCGGCATCGGCATGGGCGTGCGTCTTTACCTGCGCGATTACCCGGACGTGCTGGCCAAGCTGGAGCAGGACAAGATCGTCTCCTTTCCGAACATCGAACCGCTGCGCGCCCAGTTCGACCCGCTGATCCGCGGCTTTTTGCGCGCCGAACGAATTCGCTCGCTGACGCTGGTCGCCCTACAGTCAGCCCGGCGCCGGCTGGGTGTGATCGTGATCGGCACCGACCGGCCGCATCACTTCAGCACCCGCGAGCTGCACAGCTACCAAACCGTGGCGGAATTTTTGACCATCAACGCGATGGCGCAGATCTTTCGTCAGCAGCACGACCGCGTGCAGCAGGGCCGCGCCGCGCTGCTCGATGCAGTGACCGACGGTGTGATCATGGTGCTGCCGCGCGGCAGCGGCGGCCACGTGCTGACGGTGAACCAGCGCTTCACCCGCCAGTTCGAGGTCTCGGCCGATCAAGTGCAGGGGCATTCGCTGGCGACACTGCTGGGCTACATGCAGATCCCCGAAGACACGCGCCAAGAGCTGCGCCAGCAGTGGCTGCAAACCCCAGTCAACGCGCCCGATATTCGCCGTGGGGAATTCCGCATGGTGACCAGCGAGGGCCAGCCGGTCGATATCGAGTGGTACAGCGCGCCGGTCTATCTCGATAAACGGGTGCTGGGCCGCATCTATTTGTTCCACGACTGCACCGCCGAACGCACCGCCGCCCGCCTGCGCGCCGAATTCCTCTCGCGCGTCTCGCACGAGCTGCGCACCCCGCTCACCTCAATTCAGGGCTTCGCTGAGTTCATCCTTGAAGCGACTGGCGACCAACTGCCCGATTTAGCGCGTGAATACACCGAGATCATCCTCAATAGCGCCAAACACCTCAATCAGATCTTCAACGAGATGATCGAGATCACGCGCGCTGACGCCGGCAAGATGCAGCTCGATAAAACGACCGCTCACCTGCCCGATCTCATCATCGAGATCGGCGCGCGCATGGAGCTGCAGTACAAAGAGCGCGGCCAGCGGCTGGTGCTGGAGCTGGATGATGACCTGCCGCCCGTCTCGGTCGACAAGACCAAAATCGCGCAAGTGCTGATCAACCTGTTCGCCAATGCGATCAAGTATTCCCCGCCGGGCGGAACCATCCGCATCAGCACGCAGCATGTCACCGATCTCGCGCAGCTTCCCGAAGAAGCCCCGCGCGATGTCGTGCTGCCGGCCGCGCTGGTGACGATCGTCGATGAGGGCGCCGGCCTCACGCGCGAAGAGGCGCAGAAGGTCTTTCTGCCTTTCTTCCGCACGGCAGAGGCCAAGCAGAACAAGATCGAAGGCGTGGGGCTGGGGCTGGCGGTCACGCGCAGCATCATCGAAGTGCACCGCGGCCGCATTTGGGCGCTGCCGCGCCCACTGGCTCAAGGCGGTTGTTTCATGTTCACGCTGCCGACGCTGCGCGAGTGACCGCTCGGCCTGTCACGATAACAGCGTCTGCAGTTTGCGCTCAAAGGCGATGAACGGCTTGTGCGCTGCGCCCGGCGGCGCTTTGAGGTTGAAGCTGAGCGCCAGCTTGTTGATCGCTTCAGCCTCGGCGCGCAAGCCCTCGCATTCGCGCCGCCATGCCGCCTCCACGTCACAGCGCGCCCGTTCTGGGTCGGCGGTGCGCGCGCAGTCGTTGAGCGCCCCACGATAGCGCCATGTGGCCCGGCGCAGACGTTCCTCAAAAGCGGCGCGCCGCGCATCCACGGCCTTCCCCTGCTCGATCCAGTCCGGAACCAGATCGTTGTCCTTGAGCAGTTTATGCGCCAGCTTCAGATGATCGGGCGTATGTGGGTCTGGCTCAAGCGCCAGCGGTTTGCCCGCGCCGGGCAGGTTGGCGAATTCGCCTTTGCGCATCGCTTCTTTAATGATCTCATCGATCAGGGTCAGCATTCCGTTCGCTCTTCAGCGTGTTCACGTTCGGCCGATGCCAGACAGTTTACGCAAAACGTGGCGCTTAGGCCAGCAGTCTCAGAAGCCGCGGCCAGCGCTGGCCCCTTCCCGTGTGGCCCGCCTACGCCGCAGCGGGTGAATCAAACTGTAGTAGATGGCCGCGCCCAGCATCAGCAGCGCCAGGCCAGCCCACAGCAGCGCCCACACAACCGGCGGGACCAGCGGCATCACCTCGGCCGAGAAAGCGGCTGCATCGTTGCGGACGCCGTTCAAGGTGATGCCCGTGTTGCGCACCAGCGAGAATAAGTCGGTCACGGCGTTGAGCGCGCACAGGATGGCCAGCACATTGAGCACCAGCCGGTTCAGATCGCTGCTCGCTTTCCAGGCCAGCAGGCCGAGGACGCCAGCAAACCCGAGGCCGACCAGGAACGCCGTTGAGAGAAAATCGGTGTACAGCACGGCCATCAGCGCGACCATGATCGCGATGACTGTGCTGAGAGCGCGGCTGTGATGGAACCGGTTGTTGAAGAAGAACAGCAGCGCACCAAAGGCCGCCGCGCCCAGATAACCGGCCGGCAGGATCAGCCAGCGCGCGCCGCCCGTCGTCATCGCCAGGCCAGAGCCATTCGGGAAGACGACCATCCGATTGAACTGCCCGCCGCTGATGAGCGCTGCCAACCCGTGACCAGACTCGTGGATGAAGGTGACGAACAGCCGCAGCGGGTACATGATGAAATCGAACTGCGGCACCTGCCACGCGATAAACGCGACCACGAACGCCGCCAGGGCGATGGCGAACGGGTGGCGGCGCAGGGCGGAACGTTGTGAATTCATGCGGCCAACCTTAAACATGTTACAATGCTGCCTGCCATTGTATACGAGAGATCGAAGGATAGTGTTGCGTGGCAGCGCAAAAAGATGGGCTTCGTTTTGGCACGGTCGGCGCGCCGCAGACCACGCCAGGCAGCGGCACGCCGCTGGCGATCAAACACATTCGCGAGTTGGGGCTGGATCACCTTGAGATCGCATGGGTGCAGAGCGTGCGCGTGGGCGACGACATGTGCGCGCAGATCAAAGCAGCCAGCGCGGCCTACAGTGTGTCGTTGAGCGTGCACGCCCCCTACTTCATTAACCTGAACAGCCAAACGACCGAGCTGATGAGCAAAAGCGATGAGCGCCTGTTCGCTGCCGCGCGGCGCGGTTTTCTGGCCGGCGCGCGCGATATCATCTTCCATCCGGGCAGCTACCACGGTCAGCCTGAGGGGCAGGTCTATGAGCGCGTCAAACAAAAACTGATCGAGATCACGGCGATCCTGCGCGAAGAGGGCACCGAAGTCATCCTGCGGCCCGAAACGATGGGCAAAGGCGCGATGTTCGGCACCCTCGACGAAGTGCTTCAGCTCAGCCGCGATGTGCCCGGCGTGCTGCCATGCATCGATTGGGCGCATCTGCATGCCCGCCGCGGCGACGGGTCGTTCAACAGCTATGACGAATTCGCCGAAGCGCTGACGCGCGTGCGAGACGCGCTCGGCGAAGCCGGGCTGAAGACGCTCCATTTTCACCTGAGCGGTATCGCCTACACCCATAAAGGCGAAAAGGAACATCTGCCGCTCAACGAGGCCGATCTGCGCTATCGCGAGCTGCTGCAGGCGTTCATCGATTTCGGCGCTGAGGGTGTCTGCGCCGTCGAGGCGCCAGAACCTTTCCACACGGCCGATGCCCTCACCTTGCAAGCGACCTATCGCCGTCTGCTCGGCGCGGGCGAGCCTGCGCCGGCTGAAGCTATCGAGAATGGCTGAGCCTGGCGATCAATCACTCGGCGCGCGGCGGCTTGTTGGCTGGCTCATTGGCGCGCAGCAGCAGGCCGACCAGCAGCGCGCCCAGCGCGGCGATGACGGTCAGGATGGCTGTATCGATGCGGCGGCTCGCGCGCGCGGCATCTGCAATGACTGCCGACTGCTGCTTGGCCAGCGCCGTCGCCACCATCGTATCAGCGGCGGCGCGCGCGCGGCTTTCTGGCCTGAGCGCGGCATTCCCCGCCTTTTCGGTCTGTGGGGCCAGCCCCTGCTCGGCGCGCTTGCCCGGCGACATGAAGCGCGCATTGGCGTTGGGGACGATGCGCTTGCCGAGATGGCGCGCATACACCTGCGTGAACTCCGCGCCCAACAGCAGGATCTGCGACGAATAAAAGATCCACAGCAGCAGCACGACGAACGACCCGGCTGCGCCATAGGCCGAGGAAACCGCGCTGTTGCCCAAGTAAAGGCCGATGAGCAAACGGCCAATAGTGAACAGCAGCGACGTGATCAGGGCGCCGATCGCCACATCGCGCCAGCGAATGCGGGCATCGGGCAGCACTTTGTAGATCATGGCGAACAGCAGCGTCGTCACGACGAAGCCGATGACGAAGTTGAGGCCTTGCAAGGTGCCATCGGGCAGGGCGATGCGCTCGCCCAGCCAGCCGCTCGCCGCACCGACGAACGCGCTCAACACCAGCGAGACCAGCAGCAGAAAACCGACGCCAAGCACCATCGCGAACGAGATGACGCGGCTGCGGATCACGGCGATGATGCTTTGGCCGGGCTTGGGTTCCAGCCCCCAAACGGTGTTCAGCGCGTCTTGAAGCTGCGCGAAGAATCCCAACGCGCCAAACAGCAGCGTGACGATGCCGATAGCCGTCGCGACCAACCCCGCGCCAGGCCGGCTGGCGTTGGCGAGGATCTCTTCGACGGCGACGGCCGCCTCAGGCCCAAGCATCGATTGGATCTCGGCAGTGAGGCGCGCCTGCACCGCTTCTTGCCCCAGCGCCACCCCGGCGATGGCGATGGCGACGATCAGCAGTGGCGCCAGCGAGAAGGCCGTATGATAGGCCAGGGCGGCGGCCAGCCGCGGCGCTTTATCTCGCCCGTATTCCTGAAACGTCTCGCGGATGATCGTGAAGGCTTTGCGCAGCCAGTTCCCCATTGTGCCGTCCCTGTGTTGGCCATCCAAGAGTGTATAGTTATTTCGTTCGTAATTATAATCAGTTGAACCACGCCATGCCAGAGGCAGCTGCAGTTTTGACAAAGATTAACGCCTTGATGGTTGTTCAACGTCCAAACTGCCCATACACTGAACATAAACACGACCGCAGACAGTAGAAAGTTCGCCAAGTTATGTCTTCACTCATTCAGCGCAAACTGAACGAACAAGCGCGCGCCAGCCGCACCGACCCGATCGAAAGCTACGGCCAGCCAGCCGCCGATGCCGCCCCGGCTGCGGCAGCGCCCGCGCAGGAGGGCATCCCCGCCAAAAAGCGCACGCCGCCGCGGGTGGCGTACATTCGCAAGGCGCTGCGCCCGCGCGTGCTGCGCACCCCCGATGAGGCCGATGGCTGGCAGCGCGGCGATGCCGAAAAAGAGGCGCTCATCACCGAGCGGCTGCGCGCCATGCTTGAGAGGCTGGGGCAAGAAAAGCCAGAGTTCCGCTTATCGCAGGCCGAATTCGAGCAGCTGCGCGAGGCGATACTCGATGACGTGCTCGGCTTCGGCGCGATCGAGCCGCTGGTGCGCGATGCAACCTGCGCGGAGATCATGGTCAACGGGCCAGACGTGATCTTCAAAGAATCGAAGGGCAAGATCACCGAGACCGAGCTGACCTTTGACGATGACGACCATGTGATGTGGACGGCGCAGCGCATCGTCCGGCCGATGGGCCGGCTGCTCAACCGCGAGAATCCGATGGTCGATGCGCGCCTGCCCGATGGATCGCGCGTGCACATCGTCACTGCGCCCTCGGCGCTGTGTGGAACGACCATCACGATCCGCAAATTTCCGTCCAAGCGGCTGACGATGAACGACCTGATCAGCTTCGGCTCGCTCACGCGCGAGGTGGCCGAGTTTCTTGAGGCGTGCGTCAACTCGCGCCTGAACATCGTCGTTTCGGGCGGCACTGGCTCCGGCAAAACAACGCTGCTCAACATCCTCAGCTCCTATATCCCGGATGGCGAGCGCATCGTCACCATTGAGGACGCCGCCGAGCTTCAGCTTTGGCAGCGCCACGTGGTGCGGCTGGAGACCGCCCCGCCGATCCCGGGCGGCGATGGCAAGACCGGCGCGCTGCTGATACGCGACTTGGTGCGCGGCTCGCTGCGCATGCGGCCCGACCGCATCGTCATCGGCGAGTGCCGCGGCGGCGAGGCGATCGACATGCTGCAAGCCATGAACACTGGCCACGACGGATCGCTGACGACCGTGCACAGCAACAGCCCGCGCGACGCGATCGCCCGCTTGGAGACGCTGTGCCTGATGGCGGGCATGGATCTGCCTGTGCACGTCATCCGCCGCCAGATCGTCAGCGCCGTCGATTTGATCGTGCAGATTTCGCGCATCAAGGACGGCTCGCGCAAGATCACGCAGATCACGGAAATCCAGGGCATGGAGGGCGAAAACGTCACCCTGCAAGACCTGTTCATCTACCGGCTGCCCGGCCAAAGCGGGGCGACGCCAGCCACCGTCGGCGGGGGCAAGCTCGAGTCGACCGGCTTCCGGCCCAAGTTCATCGATCGGCTGGAGGAGAACGGCTTCCGCCTCAGCGGGCGCATCTTCGGCGCCGGGCAAACGCGTTTCGGCGGCTAACTGTATCGATCGCGCGGGCGGGGCCGGTGGTATAATGCCGCGCGTTGATCGGCTGCGGCAGAAGGGCTCCTAGCGCCCATGAGTTCCCGTTTCGCGCTTTCTAACCGGCAGATCGCCCGCGCGGCGCTGGTAGTCGTGCTCGGCTTTCTGGCCAGCGGCGCGCTCGGCCTGCTGCGCACGGCCATCTTTTCGGTCACCTTTGGGGCGGGCGACGCGCTCGACGCCTACTACGCCGCTCAGCGCATTCCAGAGACGCTTTACGTGCTGGTAGCTGGCGGCGCGCTGGGCTCCTCGTTCATCCCGATCTTTGCGCGCTTTCTGGCCAATGATGACCCCGAAGGCGCCTGGCGGCTCGCCAGCGCGGTGATGACCTGCGCGGCGCTGGCGGCGGCCGGGCTGGCCGGCCTGCTGGCTTTGCTGGCTCCCTTGTATGTGCCGGCCCTGTTGATCCCAGGCGCGACGCCGGAGATCGCCGCGCTGACCACTGGCCTCACGCAGGTGATGCTAGTGACGGTCATCCTGTTCAGCATCAGCGGGCTGCTGATGGGCATTCTCAACGCGCGGCAGCTGTTCGCGCTGCCCGCGCTGGCGCTGAGCATGAACAATATCGGCCAGATCCTCGGCGCGCTGCTGCTGGTGCCGCTGCTGCCGGTCGAAGGCGATGCGCGCGTCTACGGGCTGGCTTACGGCGCGGTGCTGGGCGCGCTGCTGCATCTGCTGATACAGCTCCCCGGCCTGCGGCGGGTCGGCGCGCGCCTGCGTTTCCTGCCTCAGCCGCGCACGCCCGGCGTATTCGAGGTGCTGCGGCTGATGGGGCCGCGCGTGCTGGGGCTGGCCGTCGTCCAGATCAACTTCCTCGTCAACGTTAATCTGACCTCGGGCATGCTGCCGGGCAGCCGCACTGCGCTCGTCACAGCCTGGACGCTGATGTTCTTCGCGCTCGGCGTGATCGGCCAAAGCGTAGGCACAGCGGTCTTCCCGTCGCTTTCGGCGCTGGCCGCCGCAGACGACATGCTCGCCTACAAAGATCGGCTCGCCAGTGCGCTGCGCGGCGTGCTGTTCCTCGCTTTTCCGGCCACCGTCGCCCTGATGCTGCTGGGCGAAACCGGCGTCGCCATCGCCTTCGAATACGGCTCGTGGACGGCCGAACACACCGCGGCGACGGCCTGGGCGCTCACGTTCTTCGCCATCGGCGTGGCGGGCCACGGCCTGCTCGAGGTGCTGGCGCGCGCGTTCTACGCGCTGGCCGATACGCGCACGCCGGTGCTGGTCGGCCTCATGGCGATGGTCGCCAACATCGCGCTGAGCCTGCTGTTCATCCGTTTGATGGGCGACCCGGCCAGCCTGGCGCGCGGGCCGTTCGCAGGGCTGGCGCTCGCCAACTCGCTGACGACACTGCTGGAGGGGGTGGCGCTGTGGTGGCTGCTGCGCCGCCGCATCGGCCCGATCAACGATGGGTATGTGCTGGGCGGGGCAGGGCGGGCGTTGGCCGCCGCGCTGGGCATGGGGGCGGTCATTTGGCTGATGCTGGGGCTGCTGGCCGGCTGGAACCTGCTCGCCGCCGCGCTGATCACGGCCGCCGCTGGGGGGGCGGCATTCTTCGCGCTGGCGCTGGCGCTTGGCCTGCCCGAAGCGCGCGCCGTGCCGGGCGTCGTCCTACGCCGCGTCCGCGGGGGGAGCTAAGCGATTACGCCGGTGTCGTCCGCTCGTACAGCCAGGTGACGATATCGGCCAGCACGGCGTCGCGCTCTGGCTCGTTGTGGATCTCGTGATACAAACCCTCATACAGTCTGAGCGTCTTATCGGCCGAGCCGGCCTGCTCGTAGGCGTAGGTGCTGCCGGCAGGGCTAACGTTGACATCGGCCGCGCCATGCAGGATCAGATAAGGGATGCGCAGCTCGGGCAGGCGCTGGCGTACCCACGCCGCCTTGTCGTTGATGGCCATGCCCATGCCGGCGCGCAGCTTGCCCTTGTAAGTGAGCGGGTCGGCCCGGAAGGCGGCGATCACTGCCGGGTCATGCGACAGCCGCTCAATCGGCACGAGGTTCGCCAGCGGCAGCGTAGGCGCGACTGCGGCGGCGATCCGCGCGACGGTCATCAGCCAGCCGGGCACGTTGGCATCGGCCAGCACCGGTGCGCCGGAAGTGATCAAGCCGTCGACGTCGTCCTGATGCGCCAGCGCATAGCCGAGCGCGATCAGCGCGCCCATGCTGTGGCCGTAGAGGAAGAGCCGCTCGCCCGGGTGGGCGGCGCGAATGCCCGTGATGTACTGTTTCAGGTCGGCGATCGGCCGGTCGAGCGTATCGAGATAGGCGCGCAGTCCCTCGCTGCGGCCGTGGCCGCGGTGGTCGATGGCGTAAACGCCGTAGCCGGCCGCCGTCAGCGCGTCGATCACATGGGCATAGCGGCCGCTGTGTTCGCCGTAGCCGTGGATCAGCACGACCAGCGCGCGCCGTTCGGCGGGCAGCCAGTGCGCGACGAACAGCCGCAGCCCATCGGCCGCGATGAGCGTATCCTCCCGGTGCGTAATGGAGGCGTGAGACTCCGCTTCAGTGGTCATCCGCCTCGCCTTCTGCTAAAACCCGCCCTGCGCTTCGATCAGCGCCAGCGTCTCATCGAGCGTCGGCATGTCGTTGGCGCAGCCCTGCCGTGTGACGACGATCGCGCCGTTGGCGTTGCCCATGCGCGCCGCGCGGTACCAGCCCCAGCCGTTCAGATGGCCGTAGAGGAAGCCGCTGGCGAAAGCATCGCCGGCGCCGAGCGTGTTGAGCACTTCGACCTGGAACGGCCCAGCGTGGAACACCTGCCCATCCTTCGTGTATACCGCAGCGCCCTGGCTCCCGAGCTTGTAGACGACCGCCTCGCGCACGCCTTCAAGCAGGCGAGCCACGCCCGCTTCGCCAGTGGGGGCGCCGGTGGCCGCTTTGATCTCGTCCTCGGTGCCGATGGCGATATCGGCCAGCGGCAGCGTCACACGGGTGGTGATGCCGAACGCGCGCACGTCGGGCCATTCGGTCGGCCGGTAGTCAAGGTCGAGCACGACCTGCGTGCCAAGGCTGCGCGCCAGCTCGGCGACGAACTGGGTCGCGCTGCGGCTCGGCTCTTTCGATAACCCCGTCCCGCTGATGAGCAGCAGGCGGCTCTCGGCGACTGGCGCGGCCAGCACATCTTCGAACGTCAATTCGATGTCGGCGCAGTTATCGCGGTAGTAGACGAGCGGAAACTTATCGGGCGGCTCGATGCCGAGCAGCACCGCGCTGGTGCGCCTGCCCGGCTTGGTCGGCGAGAAGCGCGTCTCGACGCCTTCTCGGTTGAGGAAGCGCAGCAGCAGGTCGGCGACTGGGTCTGCGCCGAACGCGGTCAGCAGCACAGAGCGCAGGCCCAGCCGCCGCGTGCCGACGCTGATGTTGGTCGGGCAGCCGCCGACCAGCGCGGCAAAACTGGTGATCTCGGCGAACGGCGCGCCGATGTCGTTGGAGTAAAGATCGATCGAACTGCGCCCCATGCACAGCACATCATAGGTTCGGCTCATGGCATCCGCTCCTTCGTCAGTCAGCCGCACATGCGCTCATTGTAACGTGAAGGGATGCTTTCGGGGTGCGGGTTGATTAAAATACAGAGGATATATTCGTTTCGCGCCCCAAAGGTGCTGCCCGTGCGCGTCCTCATGATCTCCAAGGCCATCGTCGTCGGCATTTACCAGCGCAAGCTGGAGGCGATCGCGCAGCACGGGGTTGAGCTGCTGGCGCTCGCCCCGCCTGCATGGCGCGATGAGCGCGGCGCGCTGCCGCTCGAACGCGCTTACACGAAGGGCTACCGTCTCGAGACCGTGCCGATCGTCTTCAACGGCAGCTATCATCTGCATTTCTACCGCGAGCTGGGCTGGTGGATCGAACAGTTCCGCCCCGCCATCGTGCATATTGATGAAGAGCCGTACAACCTCGCTGCATGGCAGGGGCTGTGGCATGCCCGCCGCGTTGGCGCTAAAACGGTGCTGTTCAGCTGGCAGAACATCGACCGGCGCTACCCGCCGCCGTTCTGCTGGGGCGAGCGCTGGGCGCTGGCGCAGGCCGATGTCCTGATCGCGGGGACAGAGGGCGCGGCCGCCGTTTGGCGGGCCAAAGGCTGCCGCGGCCAGCTCCCGGTGATCGCTCAGTTCGGCACAGACGCCGAGCTGTTCCGCCCGCCTGCCCATCGCCCTGAACGGCCGTTCACGATCGGCTACTTCGGCCGGCTGGTCGAGGAGAAGGGACTGCGCGTGCTGCTGCGCGCGGCCGCTCAGCTCGGCGGCGCTTGGCGGCTGATCCTGCTCGGCGGGGGGCCGCTGCGCCCGGCGCTGGAGGCCGAGGCAGCGCGGCTGGGCATCGCAGCGCGGGTGACTTTTCGCGGGCAGGTCTCATCGACCGCGATGTCGGCGCAGTACCACGACCTGGATGCGCTGGCGCTGCCCTCGCTGACGCGCCCCAACTGGAAGGAGCAGTTCGGCCGCGTGCTGGTCGAAGCGATGGCCAGCGGCGTGCCCGTCGTCGGCTCAGACAGCGGCGCGATCCCGGATGTGATCGGTTCTGCCGGCCTGGTCGTCCCTGAGGGTGATGCGGCGGCGCTGGCGCGGGCGCTCGACTGGCTGCGCGG
>Ga0308414_1001983_pt1 | contig 13291 bp, 11 predicted proteins | sample HotsprSampleOS50_FD_205667 | JGI IMG/M metagenome (GOLD analysis project Ga0308414, IMG submission 205667) | Hot spring phototrophic mat microbial communities from Octopus Spring, Yellowstone National Park, Wyoming, United States - 20090730_OS50 ... | reverse complement strand
GCCCAATTCCAACACATTTTCGATCATCTCGACCTGCTCTTCATCAACGACGCCTTCTTTTTGGCTTTGCTCGACAATACTGAGAATCTCTTCCTGCTTTTCCTCCTGCTGCTGTTCAGGGTCTGCTTCGGGTACGCCCGCCAGCCGCCGCACCAGCCGGTCATGCAGCATAAAGACCGCCAGCAGCGGCTTGATAGCCAGCATCAGCAGCTTAAGCACTCCCCATGTGCGGGGCAGGATATACTCGCCGGCGTGCTTGGACCACGAGTAGGGAATCATCAGATTGAACGTCTCGAGAACTGCCAACGCCACCGCAAAGGTCAGCAGATAGTGCCGATCTGAAAACAAATGCGCCAGCAGCAGGATAATCGCGGCGTTGGCGGCCACGCGAAAAAATCCGCAGGTCAGCGTCAGTGGCTCGACGTCGCGGATAAAATCTTCCATTTTTTCCGGACGGCCGATCTTACGAAACGCCTCCTGAAGTCTAAGCCGCGAAAAAGACCCCAGCGCCAGCGTATTCAGCGCAAAAAACAGCGACGCTGCCGCGCATAAGCATACCATCAAAATCGACCAACCCACATCATCCACAAACCATAACCCTTTCATTTTTCAAAATAAACACTGCCGTATCCGAGTTTGGTCAAAATCGCATCCTCGGTGCGATGCATTTTTTCCGCCTGCTCGACGCTGCCGTCGTCAAAGCCCAGATGGTGCAGCAGGCCATGCACAATGTAAAGCGCCAATTCCGCTTCCGTGGAATGGCCGCGTTTGCGCGCCTGCCGAGCGGCGTATTCGGCGTTGACCGCCACCTCAAAGACGCGCCGCCGCTCACATTCGTCCGTCAAATCAAAGCTGACGACGTCCGTCGTCGAACGTTTTTTTAAAAATTGATAGTGGATGCTGCGCATCGCCGCATCGCCGACGACAGTGATGGTCGTCGCGGCATCGGCGGCCTTGAACCGCCGCAGCGTCGCGGCCGCAACGTCCTTGAGCCGCTGCACATCCGCCGACAGCGAATCCACCTGAACCACAATCGTTATGGAGTTGCCCGCACGCGCCATTACTGCTGCTGATCCTGAACAGTCGGTTTGCCGCCAACCGAATTGCCGCCGTTTTTGGGCGAATCTTGCAGTTTCGGATAAGCAATTCGGCCGTGATGATGCGCCGCCAGCGACTTGGACAAGCTGGCTTCAATTCGGCTCAGCTCGCGCAGCGTCAGTTCACATTCGTCAAACTGTCCGTCCTGAAGCCGTTTCATCGCAATCGCATGCACCAACATCTCAACCTTGGTCGGCGACGTATCCGTCAGCGTGCGGGCGGCGCTTTCGGCTGCGTCCGCCAGCATCACAATCGCCGCCTCTTTGGAACGCGGCTTGGGGCCGGGATAACGAAATTCCGACTCCGAAACCGTTGACTGCCGTTCATCCTGTTTTTTGCGGGCTTCGTTATAAAAATATTCCATCAGCGTCGTACCGTGATGGGTCTCGATAAACTGCCGCAAGACCGCTGGCAAACCGTATTCCTTGGCGATTTCCACGCCGTCTTTGACATGGCCGACAATCACCAACTGACTCATCGCCGGCGAAAGTTGTTCGTGCCGGCTGACCGGACCAATCTGATTTTCAATAAAATACGTCGGCTTGTTGATTTTGCCGATGTCGTGATAATACGCCCCGACGCGACACAATAGACCGTTGGCGCCGATTGCTTCAGCGGCGGCCTCGGCCACCGATCCAATCAGCAGACTATGGCTGAATGTCCCGGGCGCCTCCAGCGCCAGCTTTCGCAGCAGCGGCTGGTTGGCGTCGCTGTAGTCCAGCAGCGTCATACTGGTCGCAATACCGAAGGCCGATTCGATAATCGGCAAAAACGCCTGAATCACGACCCCCACGGCAAACGTCGAACCGGCGGCGATGCCGGACTGAAAAATCGTCTGTTTCATCGATAAGCTCTGCACCACGCCCAGCGCCATCGCCGTAATAAATACAACAATGGTAGAAATAATCGACACCTCAATCAGCTTTTTGCGCGTGCGAATCTCGCGCAGACTGAAACAGCAAACCATAATCCCGGCCATCATCGTCAAAAACAGCTCGATGGTGGCGATTTTGCCGACGGCAAAGCAGGCCAGTATCGCATAAAACATTGTCATCCCAATGGCGTACCGCTGATCATACGCAATCGTCAGTACAATCGCACAGGCGACTGCCGAGCCGGTTGCCAGATACATCCACTTTTCCGACAGCGACAGAAACCGCGTGGCGACCAGCAACAGCCAAAACAGCGTCGCCAAGGTTACTGCACGAGTCGGACGGGAAACGATGCGCGGCTGATACGCCCATGTATAAATCGCCGCGCCGGCGGCAATAATGCCGACAATCACCCCCAACGAAAGAATCTGCGGCCATGGCTTAAAAACCTTGAACCCGCGGATATAAAATTCTTCGTGAGTCGTATCCAGTCCGAAAATCACCAGCACGGCGGCTACAAAACACGCCAGCACCAACAACCCGACGGGGATGGGGCTGTTCACAATGGCGCTGAGCCGTGCAAACCGCTCCGAGGCCATTGTCTCACGGATGCGCTGCCGCCGTGCGTTGATTTTTCTATTGATCATTGCCACGCTTAAACGCCTTTTCGCCGTTTGCCTTCATACGCCTCGACAATTTTATGCACCAGTTTGTGCCGCACAATATCCGCCCGCTCCAACGCGACAACGCCGATGCCGGATACGCCGTCCAGCGTCTGGATCGCATCGACCAAGCCGCTGGTCTGGCCGTCTTCCAAATCGACCTGCGTTACGTCGCCGGTGATAATCATCTTGGAACCGCGTCCCAGCCGCGTCAAAAACATCAGCATCTGCGAGGTGGACGTATTCTGCGCCTCATCACAGATAACGACAGCCTCATTGAGGGTACGCCCCCGCATAAAGGCCAGCGGGATAACCTCGATGATGTCCATCTCCATAAATTTACGCATCTGGCCGAATTCCATCATATCTTCCAGACTGTCAAACAGCGGCCGCAGGTAGGGGTTGACCTTGGCCTGCAAGTCGCCGGGCAGAAAGCCCAGCCGCTCGCCCGCTTCGACCGCCGGACGCGCCAAAACGATCTTGCGCACCTGTTTTTTACGGAGCATCGAGACCGCTACGGCCACCGCCAGATAGGTCTTGCCCGTGCCGGCCGGACCTGTGCAAAAGGTCAAATCGTTTTTCAGCATCGTTTCGATATACCGAAGCTGACCTTTGGTAAACGGCTCAATGATGCCTTTGCTGGAATAGACCTCAATCACATCGGCACGTCCGGGCGAAACCTGACTTTCCGTCTGCGTCAGAAGGTCGCGAATGTCCGCGTCCGTCAATTTGCCCCGCTCAATCAACCGCTTTTGCATCCGGTCGATGGCGTCCGCCGCCAAATGCACCGCGGAAGAACCGCCGTTAAGAATCACCGTACCGTTGCGGGCAGTAATCTGCACATTGAAGGTATCCCGCAGCAACCGCAGGTGTGCATCGGCGGTACCGAACAGTTCCAGCCGCTGCGTTTCCGATTCAAGCTGTATTTTTAATTCCAATTCAAATTCCTGTTATCGCAACACGGGCGTTGACCGCCCGCAAACACATACTTTTTAACCACAGATGACACCGATTTTCACGGATAAATCCCGTTCATCCTGTCTAAACATCGTCTTTACATTAAGTACAAAAACACCGCATAGGCGATTGGCGCGGTCGCCAGCGGCGAATCAATCACGTCCAGCAGTCCGCCGAAGCCGGGGATGCGGTTGGACGAATCCTTGCTGGCCGCGTCGCGTTTGATCATCGACTCGACCAAGTCGCCCATCTGCCCCAGCACGCCGAAAACGGCGCCAAATACCACGGCCTGCACGCCGGACATTATACCAAAATAGTAAGAAAATACAAATGCTGTGCCTGCCGCAACGGCCACCGCCCCGGCCAGACCCTCCCATGTCTTGCCCGGACTGATGGAGGGACACAATTTGTGCTTTCCAAACAGACGGCCAAATGCATAAGCCCCTATATCAGAAGATTTTACAGTAAAAACAAAAAACAGCAGAACCCACAGGCCGTACTGCACACGAATGCCGATAATAAAGGCACAGAAAACCCCTAAATAAAGAATAGAAAAAACAGACGCCGCGACGTTGCGAATCGTCCCCTCCGTGCCAAACCTAATCGCCTGCATCCCACATAACGCCAGCACGGCAATCGGCAACACAAGCAAGTACATCCGCGTATCTATCAAAAACTGATCCCAAAAAAACAGCGTTGCCATCAATATCGAGGCGGGGATTGTAATGCTTTTAAACACCCTGGCGCCGGTTTGAGCGGCAAGCTGTCCAAATTCGAATTGCGCCGGAATCGCCAGCAACGCAACCAGCAGCGTAAAAATTGTCGCCTGAATCGGCGCATCAGGCAAGGCGTCGCTGATCGACCCATCCAGCCGTCCGTCCAGCAATACCAGCCCGACAAAAACCAGCGTCATCAGCGTTCCAAAAATCAAACGGTATTTGAGCATCTACGGTTCCTTCTTAGTGTTTCAAGTACACGCCTTCGTGTGAAAAACAAGCTGAAGCTTGAACGACGAACTTTCCGGCTTCTGAACTTACTGCGGCTTAACGGCCTTTATATCCCCAAAGCGACGGTTGCGGGCGGCATAGGCCAGCACGGCCTTGTCCAACTCTTGGGGCGTAAAGTCCGGCCAGAGCGTCTCGGTAACATAAAACTCCGCATACGAGATTTGCCACAGCAAAAAGTTGCTGATGCGCATCTCGCCGGAGGTGCGCACAACCAGATCGGGGTCTTTCCAGCCGGCGGTGTACAGATGTTCGGCCAGACAGGCCTCGTCGATCGCCTCCGGCGACAGCTTCCCTTCGACGCACTTTTGTGCAACGGCTTTGGCGGCGTCCACAATCTCCTCGCGCGAGCCGTAGTTTAAGGCAAGGCCAAGAATCATCCCTGTGTTTTGGGCGGTGATGCGCATCGTCTCATCGATAGCGTCCAGCATCGCCTGCGGTAGCCGTTGTCGCTGTCCCAGATGCAGCAGCCGCACGTTGTCCCGCATCAGATTGGAACGAATGCCCTCCAGATATGATGCGATCAGGTGCATCAGGAAATTGACCTCGTCTTCGGGGCGTTTCCAGTTCTGCATACTGAACGAATAGAGCGTCAGATACTCGATGCCGATATCGACGCAGTGTTGGGCGACGACCTGTACGGCCTTGCCGCCCTCCTCGTGTCCCATGTAGCGCGGCAGGCCGCGGCGCTGCGCCCAGCGGCCGTTGCCGTCCAGCACAATCGCGATATGCCGCGGAATAGCGTCGGGATGAATGCCCAGCCGTGCGGCGGTCGCCTGTCGTTTTTCGGCAAAGGTCTTGGCAATCTGGCTCACGGGTTAATCCTTATAAATCACTTGCGAGCGTTTGGGACCGACGCCCAGCATTGTAATCGGCACGCCCACAAACCGCTCCACCGTCGCCAGATAGTGCTTGACCGCCGCCGGCAAATCCGCATAACGGCTGATGCCGCTGAGGTCTTCCGACCAGCCAGGCACGGTTTCATAAACGCATTCCGCTCGCGACAGTTGGCCGGCGTCGCCGGGGAAAAACGTCGTCTCTTTGCCGTCGATCCGGTAGGCGCGGCACAGCTTGACTTCCCTGAGACCGGCCAACGTATCCAAATGCATCATTGCAATCTCATTGACGCCGCCCAGCCGTGCGGTATAAGCGACGGCCACCGCGTCAAACCAGCCGCACCGCCGCGGCCGGCCGGTGGTCGTGCCGTATTCGTGTCCGCGTTCGCGAATCCAATTGCCGATTTCGTTGTCCTGTTCGGCCGGAAACGGCCCGGAACCCACGCGGGTCATATACGCCTTGACCACGCCGAGGATTCGCTCGACCCGCTGGCTCGGTACGCCGCAGCCCGGCCCTAATCCCAACGCACTGGCGTTGGAACTGGTTACAAATGGAAATGTCCCATGATCCAAATCCAGCAAAGCGCCCTGAGCGCCTTCAAATAGGATATTTTTTTTCGCATCCAGTGCGGCGTGCAGATACTCGGTGGTATTGACGATATATTTGCCCAGCGATTGGCTCCAACGACAACATTTATCAAACAGCTCGCTGACGTTGATGGGGGCGGCGTTGTACATCGCGGCAAAAAGTTTATTTTTATAAGCAACAATGCTTTCAAGTTTTCCCCGCAGCGAAATCGGATCGCGTAAATCCGCCATGCGCACCGCATAGCTGCGTCCGACCTTGTCGGCATAGCACGGGCCGATGCCGCGGGCGGTCGTGCCGATTTTGTTCTTACCCAGCGATTCTTCCCGCAGGCGGTCTTCCAGTTTGTGATAATCCAGCACGACGTGAGCGTTTTCGCTAATCAGCAATCTGCCCTCCATCGAAATGCCTTTGTCCGACAATCCCTGAATTTCCTGCAGCAGAACGTCAGGATCGACAACAACGCCATTGGCAATCACACAAACCATTCCCGGCCGCACCGCGCCGGACGGCATCAGGTGAAGGGCAAACTTGGTATCGCCGATAATGACGGTATGTCCGGCGTTTGCGCCGCCGCCGTAGCGGACGACGATATCGGCCTTCTCGGCCAGGATATCGACGACTTTCCCTTTGCCTTCATCCCCCCACTGCAAACCCACTACGCAGCAATTCATCGCGTTCTTTTTCCTTTATAAAACAGCATCAGCGCAGGCCAATACCCCGTTTTCATCGTTGATTTTCTGCTTACTCTTAGCTGATCTTGGCTACAATATGATCCAATACGGCCGGCAGATTGTCATAAGTGCGGTCGCTGAGTTTCAGTTCGCAACTTTGTCCCTGAGCGTCCTTGTAGGTAATCACCACATAACCTTTGGCGTCAAAATGCGTCTTATTAATCTTTTCAATTGCATTCAATGAAATAGTCTTGCCGTTGGCCATCAGTGAGGCGTCGTCTGCAACCACCTTTTTATTGCGAATCATTACAAAGTAAACAATTAACGCCGCCGCCACCCCAACCATATAAGGCGGCGCTTTTTGATTGAACGCCAGCGTGCTGTCGGGTTGGCCGTTGACGGTGTGTTTTTCTATAAAGTCTGCGTTGTGATGGCCGTCGTAATAAAACCAGCCGGCCAAACCCAGTAAAACAACAATAAAAATCATCAGATTCTGTTTTTTGTAACGACTGAGGGGCGCTTCAATGGTCATTGGCTCGTTTCCCTTCTTCTAACGTGTCCTTTTGTTAACGTCGCTGCGCGATGGCGTTATTAATCGGCTGCACAAAGCCGGGCAGTATCTTATCGAACATCAGCGTCTCGGCCAGCTTGCACTGCTCCAAAAAGGCCTGTGCCGTATTGAACCCCGGCGACGGCAACGGATACCGCCGCAGCGTAAAATACAAGCTGATCGGCTCGTCGGATTTATACTTTTCATTCCGCACGTCAAAGGCCGTCGTGCGCGATTCGACCGCCACCCGCGCCTGCAGCCGGCAGTCCTCCGACAATGCGACAATAAAGGAAGGGCTGCACCCAATGGCACGCGCGTGAGGGATATCCAGCAGCGTCGAAAAGCTCGACGACCCCAGCAGCGCCTCTGCGATGATTTCGTCATGGTTGCCCTGATAGTCAAAATCCATCGAAAAGGCGATGTCCAGCGAGTCAATATCCAATGCACTGACGCCGAGCATGTAGGGGATTAGCTCAAGCACCGCCGCCTGAAAGGCGTAGGCGTCCTGAAGCTGCGCCGGTTCCGCCCAGCCGACCGTAATCCGATCCAGTTCCAGCCCAACCCAACGATTGCGCTGCCCCTGTTCTTCCTGTTCCAGCGAATACTCGCCGGTATCCCGTCGGCTGAAATTATTCAGTTCGGGAAACTGCTTTTGGATTCGCTCAAAAAACGCCAACACCGTATCGCGCTGGGTCGGAAGATCCAGTTGCGTATTGACACACATTTCAACAAAAAAGTCGTCACAAAACGACCCAAAACTATTGGCCATAGTAAAACTCCATAAAAAAACCCACCCATAATCCCTTCTATTTTCCCATAAAATCGTTCGAATTACAAGAAATAAACCCACGTTATCGCCGCCAGAATAGCACAATAGGCGGCAAAATAACGCAATTTTCGGCGTTTGGACAGTTTAATAAGTATTTTCAGAGAGATTACTCCCATTATGAAAGCCGATACCATACCTATAAAAAGGTACGCCGGCGCTATGGCTCCGTTCGTCAGAGAATCCCAATTTTTGATTGCCTGAATAGCCACCCCGCCCAAAATAGCAGGGATGGAAATCAGAAAACTGAACTCGATTGCCCATCGCGTTCGCAATCCCAGCAAAATGGCCGCACAAACAGTCGCCCCGCTGCGAGACACCCCTGGCAGAATAGCCACCCCTTGAAAGATTCCGATAATTACTGCCATTAATATACCAAAATTACGCAATCCTTTATGGCCGTGTCGATAGTCGGCGGCGGTCAATAGGCCGGCCGTTACCAGCCACATCGAAGCCACGACCTTCAAGCTCCTCGCCGATTCCAGCGGGTCTTTGAACAGGACATAAAAGATCGCCGTTGTAAAGGTGGCAACAATCGCCAGCAGGATAAAACGCACTGACGGCTTTTGCTGATATCTCTGAATCGGCGACAGTCTGCCGCTCAAAGAACACGCCAACTGCCTGAAAAAACGAATAATTGAATGCCAGAAAACAACGAAAATCGATAACACCGTCCCGATATGCAGACACAGGTCAAACAGCAGCATTTCCGGCGATTCGGTATGGACGCCGTCGGCAAAACTTTCAAAAAAGACCAGATGCCCTGATGAGGACACCGGCAAAAACTCCGTCAGCCCCTGCACCGCCCCCAAAAACGCCGCAAATCCGGCCGACATCGCGCCCCGCTCGCAGAACAGCCCCGCCACGCCGTGCAGTGCATCCAGATGCCGTCCGGCAATCCAGATGGCCGCCGCCCACAATCCGGCGGCCAAGTCGTCGGCCAATATTCCCCACCCTGCCGGCAGTTTTTCCAGCCGTCTGCACGGCCACGGTTTGAGAATATCAAATACACGAAACAGACCAAACCCAATCGCCGCCGTCAGACAAAAACCCGCATTGGGCGCAAAAAGCTGCATCAGCAGCAGCGCAAGCGACTGGCCGGCCACCTCATCGCTGACGATGCAGCCGGGGTCTTTGCGTCCGGTCGTTGCCATCACCGATGGCGAACAAAGCGCTGTCGCCGCACACCCGCCGGCCAGCAGCAATACCATCATAACGATTGCCGCCGTGTTACCAAACCATATCCCCGCCGCCATAAACACGACCGCCGGCGGCAACGATCCCCACGTTCCCGGCGCAATCGGCAATTTACCCAAACCCAAACAGGTCGTCAGTAATTCATCTCGTTTCACAAGTTGCTCTTTGTTTTAATGTTAGAACAGGTAAGTCAGCGTCAACGCCCCAAAGCTGTCGTTAAAGTCGCCCTCTTTGAATTCTTCGGTAAAAAAGGTTTGCGCATACGCCAGTTCCCAACTTTTGTGCCGCCACACCGCCCCCAGCGTTCCCAGCCCCACAAAAGGCCGGTGCGTCAAGCCGGTCAAGAAGCGGTCATACGCCACCGCCCGCCCGGCCAGACGCGAATACAGATAAAACGACGACGTATTTTTGGCGTCCCGACTGGCCGCCGAGGTCGGCGTTTTCAGCCGTCCGGGGCCGAAATCGTTGGGCAGCGACACCCCCAACCGCAACGTAACGCCCGCCTCAGCATTGACATACACCGATCCGGCCGTTCCGCCGAAATCCGTAATCACATCGGTATGTTCCGTCGGCGACAGCAATCCTTCGGTATGGCGATGCTTCTGCACCCAACTGAAATTTGCCGCCGGCTCGTCGTCCAGTTGGTCGTCCCAGCCAATAGAACCATCTGAATTCAGCAGATTATGAATGTTCTGCTGCACCTGCTTGCCTTTGGCCGACGGCCCAATGACTCCGACGTTCAGCGAGAGGTGATCCAGCGTATTCTGCCGACGCCGCTCGACAAACATCCCCGTATAAAGCCAGCCGGCGAACACATGCTCTTTGTCGCTTCGCAATTCGGGCTTGTCGGAATGATTGGGCGTATAAATGTTTTGCCCCAGAAAAAATCCTGCCGCCGTCGATTTGTCCGATTCCGGCAGCGTCCGCCCCCAGTCGCCGAACTCTTTAAGCCAACTCCACTCCGGCTGAGTCGTATAGACCAGATTTATCCCGCTGGTATAATGCCGATCCGTATTGCCGTCGGGCTTGAGATACCGGCTGTCATTTTCGGCGTAGATTGAAAATGTATCCTGCGCCGAAACAACAGCACCGGCCATCAGAAACAATCCGCTAAATGCAAAATTGAACACATTCCGTTTCATTTCACCCATCCTTTATTCAGTTACGCCGCAGACGTATCCATCATTTTATTTGCCTTTTGCCTTTCGTTTATTCCCATTCGATTGTGGCCGGGGGTTTGCTGGAGATATCATAGACCACGCGATTGACGCCGCGAACTTGGTTGGTAATCCGGCCGGCAATCCGCCCCAGCACCTCGTGCGGGATATGCGAAAAATCGGCCGTCATAAAATCGGTCGTCTCGACGCACCGCACCGCAATGACATGCTCATAGCTGCGCTCATCGCCCATTACGCCGACCGTCCCGACCGGCAGCAGCACCGCCAGCGCCTGACTGATCTGCCGGTAAAGCCCTGCCGCCTTGATTTCCTCGATGAGAATCTCATCCGCCTCGCGCAAGATCGCCAGCTTCGGCTCGGTCACCTCGCCCAGCACGCGCACCGCAAGCCCGGGGCCGGGGAACGGATGTCGCCAGACCATATCCTCCGGCAGCCCCAGATACTCGCCGACCAGACGCACCTCATCCTTGAACAAGTCCCGCAGCGGCTCGACCAGCTCAAAGCCCAACTGCTCCGGCAGACCGCCGACGTTGTGATGCAGTTTGATATTGGCCGCCAGATTACCGTCTTTATTGCCTGATTCAATCACATCCGGATACAGCGTCCCCTGCGCCAAGAACCTGGCGTTTTTGATTTTTTTCGCCTCGGACTTGAACGCCTCGATGAACTCGGCGCCGATAATCTTGCGTTTCTTTTGCGGGTCGGTCACGCCGGCCAGCTTGGACAAAAACTGCTTTGACCAATCGACCACATGCAGGTCGATATGAAAATGCCCGCGGAACATCGACTCGACTCCCTGCCGCTCATTTTTGCGCAAAAGGCCGTTATCGACAAAAATGCACACCAACTGATCGCCGATAGCCCTGTGCAAAAGCGCCGCCGTAACCGCCGAATCGACCCCGCCGCTCAATCCGCAAATAACCGTACCGTCGCCGACCTGTCTGCGTACTTTGGCGACGGTCTCTTCGACAAAGTCGCTCATCTGCCAGTCGCCCGCGCAGCCGCAGATATCGTAGAGAAAATTTTTGAGAATCTCCGCTCCGCGCGGCGTGTGCGTTACTTCGGGGTGAAACTGCACGCCGTAAAACTTGCCGCCCTTGTGCCGCACCGCCGCAATTGGGCAGGTGGGTGTGGCCGCCAGCGGCTCAAAATCCGCCGTCAATTGGTTGACTTGATCGCCGTGGCTCATCCAGACGGTGGTTTGTTCGCTCAATCCGGCGAACAGATTGGAGGTATTGCTGATTTTCAGTTCCGTGCGTCCGTATTCGCGGCTGGCGGCGGGGTTAACTTGGGCGCCGAGGATTTTGCAGCCAATCTGCATCCCGTAGCAAATCCCCAATACCGGCACGCCCAAGTCAAAGATCCGCGGATCGCACGTCGGGGCGTTTTCGGCATAGACGCTGGCCGGCCCGCCGGACAGAATAATGCCTTTGACGCCGAGCTGTGCCAGTTTTTCAATCTTGACCGTCGGCTGATAAATCTGCGAATAGACCTTATGTTCGCGCACGCGCCGAGCGATAAGCTGGCCGTACTGACTTCCAAAATCAATAATAGCAACCACTTCACGCGACATAATTTATCTTTCTATGATATAAGCTCTCCCCCCTGTTAAGGACAGCACCCCACACAGCGGGGAGGGGGTATTATTTCTTTGCGGCTTTACCACTTCCGCACTTTTGCCTTTGTATTCTTCCCTTTTGACTTTCTACTCCATGGTCTCTGAGCCGGTGTAGTTGGGCGATTCTTTGGTAATCATAATGTCGTGCGGATGTGATTCGCTGACGCCGGCGGCGCTGATGCGGACAAAACGGGCGTTCTTGCGCAGTTCCTCAATCGTCCGCGTGCCGCAGTAACCCATTCCCGCCCGCAGCCCGCCGACCAGTTGATACACATAGTTGCTCAGCGTACCGCGATACGGCACACGGCCTTCGACGCCTTCCGGCACAAGTTTATCCTTTTCGGAACCTTTATCCTGACCGTACCGATCCGCCGACCCCTGAATCATCGCCCCGATCGACCCCATCCCGCGATATTCCTTAAACTGGCGGCCTTTATAGAGTACCAACTGCCCCGGGCTTTCGGCCAGACCGGCAAAAAGCGACCCCAGCATCACCGACGATGCCCCGGCCGCAATCGCCTTGGTAATATCGCCGCTCAAACGAATGCCGCCGTCGGCTATAACCGGCACACCGTACTTGTCGGCGACCTCGGCACAGTTCATCACCGCCGAAATCTGCGGCACCCCCACCCCAGAAATAACCCGCGTTGTGCAAATCGCCCCTGGCCCGATGCCGACCTTGACCGCGTCCGCACCGGCGGCAATCAAATCCTCGGCGGCCTGTGCGGTGGCGATATTTCCGGCAATCACATCTATCTTGAAGTTTTGCTTAATCCACTCGACCATCTCAATGACGTTTTTCGAATGGCCGTGCGCGGTATCGACCACAATTACATCCACTTCGGCGTCAATCAGCGCCTTGACGCGGTCGCGGTCTTTAACGCCGACCGCCGCCCCAACCCGCAGCCGTCCGCGGCTATCACGCACCGAGTACGGAAACTGCTGAACGCGGTCAATATCGCGCATCGTAATCAGACCGGCCAGTTCGCCGTTGCTGTTGACCAACAGCAGCTTTTCGACGCGGTGCTTTTGCAAAATCACCTTGGCCTGCTCCAGTGTCGTCCCTGCCGGGCCGGTTACCAGATTGGTCTTGGTCATAACCTCCCGAATCTTGACGCTGTCGTCCGTTAAGAACTTCAAATCGCGACGGGTCAAAATGCCCACCAACTTGCCGCTCTCGACAATCGGAATGCCGGAGACATTCTGTTCATTCATCAGTTGGCGGGCAGACGA
>Ga0308414_1001981_pt1 | contig 13294 bp, 8 predicted proteins | sample HotsprSampleOS50_FD_205667 | JGI IMG/M metagenome (GOLD analysis project Ga0308414, IMG submission 205667) | Hot spring phototrophic mat microbial communities from Octopus Spring, Yellowstone National Park, Wyoming, United States - 20090730_OS50 ... | reverse complement strand
AGGATATCTTTCAGGAGATAATGGAGTCCTTAGTGCTGTAAAATCTTTCTCGAATATTGATGACGAGTTATTTTCATTGTACAATGGAGTTGGAATCCGTTTGAATCATAATTCATCTGTTATTGAAATAATTGGTAAAGATTGTATTGATTTCCTTCACAGGATTACAACCAATTCGATTAATCATTTAGCGAAAAATGAACTGGTGAAAACCATTTTTACAAATGAAAAAGGCCGCATTATTGGACTTGCAGATGTTATTCAGTTAGAAAATAAACTTTGGCTAAAAACTGACCGATATTTCAAAGATAAAATCATTGCCTGGATAAACCGATATGTAATTACTGATGATGTAATTGTTAGTGATATATCAGGAAATTACTCAGTAATAGATTTTTACGGACCTCAAAGAAATTCTTTTATTGAATGGTTGTTTAATTCTCAGAATATTTCTACAAGCTTAAATATTGTTCAAAACCTTGAGTTTGAAGACTTTGAATTATATTTATCTTCATCAGGTTATGAAAAAATTATTTGCAGTTCTCTTAATTTAATTGTTAATAATAATCATCTTTCAAAAATCTTGAGTTATATTTTTGATAATAAAGGTCCGTTTGATTTTAATTTAATAGGGAATTTAGCTTTTGAATCATACAGAATTGAGCAGGGAATATTAAATCCTGATAATGAGTTAAATGATAATTTCAATCCGCACGAATTAAACTTAAGTGAACTAATTGATACCAAAAAAGGTTGCTACATAGGTCAGGAAGTATTAGCCCGATTAGAAACTTATGACAAGGTTCAAAAGAAAATCTCCGGCTTAATATTCTCTGAGGATTTTGAGTTTGTTGATAACAATGAAATTTTAGATTCAAACGGTGAAGTTGCAGGTTATATTACTTCTAAAACTTTTTCTTATAAACTTAAAAAAGTAATTGGATTAGGTTTAGTAAAAAAGAAATATTTATCTGGAAATGAAGATTTAATAATTAAACCGCAAAATTCTAATGAAATAAAAATAGTAATTCATAATTTACCATTCATTAAAAAGTAATAGATGAAGATTTACACAAAAACAGGCGACAAAGGTGAAACAGGGTTATTCGGCGGTGAAAGAGTTTCAAAAGATAATGTAAGAATATGTGCTTATGGAACAATAGATGAACTTAATTCTTTCATCGGATTGGCGATTACTGAAATTAAAAGTGATGAAATAAAAGATATTTTAGTTGACATTCAAAACAAGTTGTTTGTAGTTGGATCTGATTTAGCAACTCCAGAAACAGAAAAAAACAAAAAACTAAATATTCAAAGAACATCTGAAACCTTCATTGCAGATGCTGAACGTGATATAGATACAATAACTGAAAAATTAGAGCCGTTAAGAAATTTCATATTACCGGGCGGTTCAAGGGGTGCAGCTCTGCTGCATATTTGCAGAACAGTATCAAGAAGAGCAGAAAGAGAAATAGTTCAGTTAAAAAAAATGGATTACATCTCCGATAATATTTTAGTATTTTTAAACAGGTTATCTGATTTATTCTTTGTTCTTTCACGTTATGAGAATAAAGTCTCAAACATCCCAGATACAAAATGGAATCCCTGAATCAGTTTGCAAATTTTTTATTGCCTACTGCCTACTGCCAATTGCTTACTGATCAAACGGGGGTGAAATTGGTTTCGACGGAATTAAAGAGACTTTGAACGGCATACCTTGCTCACCGGGTGCAAGTAAAAAAATCGGTAATAAAAAATAACTGGCGAATATAATTACGCCTTAGCTGCTTAATAAAATAGCAGCCGTTCTCATTAGTCTTTCATACCGGATTAATGCAGAGCGTCGTTTTGGTATGATAGCCGATTCTGTTGCCTGTGCAGATGAAGCGAAATTTTAGCAGGCAAATTCAATGTGATCCCTGTCTATCGGGCAGCGTTGAATTCAAACAAAGATAGACTAAGTATGTAGAAGTTCATTGGTGCTTAATTTCGGACGCGGGTTCGACTCCCGCCACCTCCACTAATTGATTATAGTACTATTCAGTAAATATTTAATCCATAATAAATTTTATGGAGAAACTTATGAATAAAATAATCACCACAATAATCATCTCAATCATTTCTTTAATCCCTCAAATTATTTTATACTCACAAACCTGGGAATTTTTAGGCGGTCCAACTGGAAGAAAAATTAATGATATTGCTTTTACCAAAACAGAGAGATTGTTATGCTCAGATGATAAAACCGTTTATTACTCTGATGATTTTGGAGCTACCTGGCGAGAGAGTATTTCAGCACGAAGATTTTCTGGAGTACATAGATTAACAACTCGAATTAATGGAGAGATTATTGCTATTGCCAGTTATAACATTATTAAATCAACCGATAATGGAGTTAATTGGTTTGCTATCTCAAACCATTCATACTTACATCATTATGGAGCAAGTATTTTTGAATCTCCTATAGATTCTGCTTTGTATTTTGTAAAAGATAAATCACTATATAAAAGCACTAATGGTGGATATAGCTGGAATATTATTTGGAACAGTAACGATGTCATTGATTGTATGACTATAGATGAAAAAGGTTGGATATTTATGAGTGAAAGATATAGAAGAATTTTAGTGAGTAAAGATAATGGTAACTTATTTACTCACTTTCCTTTTTCAATGAATCTTTCTAATTCTATCATTAGTGGAATTTATTCTGACAAAAACGATGGTTACTATTTTTATATAGACGATAAAACTTATCATTATCGCTATGCGGTAATTTCTAACATAGCTGGTTTTGGTGAAGCCCGAATTCTTGGAGTTGATGATTATGGTAATGCTTTATTTAAAATTGGAAATACTTTATACACATACTTATTAACTGTCAAAAATTTCTATCCTATTTCTTCACCCTCTTTTTTGAGTTCCAATTTTATAAGGAGAATAATCACAAAAGGATCTAAATGGGTTGCAAATGTTTCTGCTTTTGGAGTTTTCTGTTCAAGTAATGCTGGTAAAGATTGGACTAGTTCAAATATAGGGCTGAGCTCTGTTGAAGGTACAGCAATTCACGTAACAAATAATTTCCGAATGATATTAAGTGCTTTTACAGATTCTTTTTGGGGAAATTTATATTTATCCGACAACAATGGAGAAAATTGGTATCAACAAAATCCTCCTAAGAATCCAGTATTTTTTGATATTGAGCAAGCTCAAAATGGTAACTTAATAGCAATTGGCTCTTATGGAATTTTTGTCTCTAATAATAATGGATTGAATTGGGTCAATCCTATTGATTCTGATATTGGTTCGAAGATTTTTGTTAGTAAGAAGGGCTATATTTATTGTGGTACTTATCCTAAAGGTTTATACATATCTACTGATAATGGAAATAACTGGTTCAAACCAAATAATTTCAAAGATGCTTATTTTATTTCATTCGGTGAATCTTCAAGTGGTAGATTATTTGCAACAGAAATTTACCGTGATTACAAACTTTATTATTCCGATGATAATGGTATGAATTGGACACAACACAACCAGAATTTTACAGAGCTCTATTATATCCTGACTAAAGGCGATTCAATCTTTTTATCTGCATCATCAGGGGTTTACTTAAGCATAGATAATGGAATAAGTTGGGAACGTATTAGCTATACTTGGATTGGTAAAATGTTTTTGACACCAAATGGAGAATTATTAGGAATTCACTATGGAGGTAAAAGATTATACAAAAGCACAAATAATGGTAAAGATTGGTTTTACTGGGATGATGAAATAAAAAACAAAAATATCAGAGATTTATGCTTTGATAATGAATACAGACTTTATGCACTTACTGATTCTGGAATTTTTATCAGTAATTATTATATAAAAATTTCTAACACAGAACCACCAATTGATTCGGAGCATCTTCATTATCTTGTTAAATTAAGTTGTGAAAAATTTCAATCTGCAGTTTTTTACAAATTTGAATTGTATGCAGATTCTATTTCATCTTCAACTAAAAGAGAATACCACTTACCAAACAATACAATTTTTATTGAGTCTTTACTTCCTGATAAAACTTATTATTGGAGAGCTGCAATTCACTCTGAAAGATTGGGAGTCTTTTATTCTGATTTTAGTAGATTTAAGACTCTTCCTGAATTAACACTTTCGCAAAATTATCCTAATCCATTTAATGCTGGGACAACAATTCATTTTAAGTTACCTCATAAAACTAAAGTTAAAATTAGTGTATATAATTCGTTAGGTGAGTTTTTGGAGGTTATAACTGAAGAAGAGTTTTCTCACGGTGATCACATAATCAAATGGAATGGTAACAAATATCCTTCAGGAGTATACATAATAAATATTCGCGGAGACTATTTTAATGATAATTTAAAAGCAATTCTGATTAAATAGTTGGTGCTCAAAATTCTCACTGAAAAATGACCAGCTTTCCCCTCTGAAAATTGACTCGCCTAAAAACAAAACTCTATAAGTTTTGATATCAAAAACTTATAGATGAGAAAGGTGATAAAATGGAAGACTATATATCTATTAAAAATGGAATAAAAAATTGAGGCTTAATAATTTTCTGATGGTCTCAAATAATTCTTCTAATAAATTTTATACTTTTTTAACTCACTTATATACTTACGACTTCAATCCATTTAATTTAATTTTGACTTATGAATTTCAGAGAATATTTAAAGAATCTGGGAATAAATAATAATCAGCATTTGATTATTCATTCATCATTCAAAAAATTATACTCTGAATTTCCTCCAATTAAACCCATAGATGTAATCTTATTGCTCAAGGAAATAATAACCGAAAATGGTTCTATCATCTTTCCAACTTTCACTTACTGCTTCAAAAAATCTTCAGGCGACTATGAAGTTTTTGATAGATTAAATTCTAAAAGTAAAGTTGGACTTTTGTCAGAAACTTTCAGGATGAGTGAGGGAGTAATACGAACATCATCACCAACACATTCATTTGCTTTGTGGGGAAATGTAAAATCAGAAATGAGTGAAACGAATTCACCTGAAAGTCCTCTCGGTGAAGGAAGTATTTTAGACTGGCTGACTAAACAACCAAACTCTTATGTTCTTATGCTCGGAACAGATTTTTCTTCATTGACTTTTGGTCATTATCTTGAAATTATTTCAAAAGTTCCGTGGTTTGATTTTTCTCCTTGGGATTATATGAATGTTCTACCAATTGGAGTTTCGATAGATGGTGAACAAAAACTAAAAGAAATTCCCGGTTGTGCAAAATCTTTCGTTAATTTTGAGAAGTATCTTTTAGAAAAAGAATTAATAAAAAGATATGATTATAAAAGTTTGTCATCTTATTTAATAGATATTGGAATGCTGCTCAATGAGGGAATAAAATATTTTTCAAATCATTATGAAAAACTTTTATGTCCTGCTTCTGCCTGTTTAGCCTGCAACTCAAGAAGGGAAAGATTTTTATGAAAGTTTTAATTTTAGTTTGCATAAGTTTATTATTCTCAAGTTGCTCTAATAAACAAATCTCAGAAAAAGATTTATTCTCTGAAGCAACTTTAAAGTCAGAACGAGAGAAGTTTTATCACAACACCATAAATCAGACAATCCTTGAATCTCTCTCTTTGCCGTTGAATGATTCAACTGAAAAGAAATATTTATCAGCTTTCTGGGCGATGGAGTTGATTCAATTCAAAAATCAAGTTACTGATTCAGCAATCAAAAAATCACTCAATGAATTTGAATCCCGTTCAACTGAATTTCAAAGAGCATTGCTTGAATTAATCTACGCTCTTTATCAGGATGAATTCCATAAAGAGATAGAATCTTTAATTCCTAAAATCAATAATCCGAAACTCTTTGCAATGTGCATTCACTATCTTAAAAACTCAATTAGCAATGATAGACTTCTTCAAATGACTCTCAATTTTGAATCGAAGTTTATGAAAGCTGAAGAAGACCCAATAATCAAAATGTTGAAGCAAGATTTAGAAAACAATTTCAGAAAAAATCTTCCTTCACCTCAACTCCTTGATTTATTCAAAAACGAATTTTTGTCAAACCGATTAGTAATTTTTTCTATTCAACGAGTCAACAGAGAATATCCTGGTTTATTAGTAATCAAAACTCCTGAAGGAAAATTTTTAAGAAATGATAAAGGAGGAATTTTTTACATTTCTCAACTTGCAAGAGCTGTATCTGGGTTGCCTGGTTATATTACCAATGGAAACACTCCTGAAGGCTTTTTCTCTATACAAGGAATTGATGTATCAAAAAATGTATTCATCGGACCTACTCCAAATCTTCAATTAGTCTTACCTTTTGAAGTTAAACCTTCAACCTATTTTCATAATGAAATTACTGATTCAATTTGGCGATTTGAGTTTTATGATAGTTTAATTCCTCAAACGTGGAAGAATCATTATCCGATTTATGAAGCATACTTCGCAGGTAAAGCCGGGCGAAATGAAATCATTGCTCACGGAACAACTATCAATCCTGATTTTTACAAAGACAAATCTTATTTCCCTTTCACTCCTTCGCTTGGTTGCTTAACAACGAAAGAAATTTGGTCAGACGAAACCGGTCAGCCAATTGAAAGTGATCAAATAAAATTTTTCAATGCATTAGCAAAATTCAAATCGCTTAATGGATTTTTTATTGTTGTCAATATTGACAATCAATATTCTCCGGTTGAAATAAAAGAGATTAAAAATTTTATTCTTCAAGCTGAAGGTAGTTTATGAGTTTGATAGACATACTAATCATAATATTTTATCTTGTAATAATAACTGCGATTGGATTTTATTTTGAGAAGAGAGCTTCAACCGGAATTGATTCATATTTTCTTGGAAACAGAAAAATTCCCTGGTGGGCTTTAGGAGCTTCCGGAATGGCTTCAAACTTTGATGTGAGTGGAACAATGATTAATGTCGCTCTCATCTACGCTTTTGGTGCTGTTGGTTTTTTTGTTGAAATGCGTGGTGGACTTGTGTTGATAATGGCTTTTCTAATGATATTTATGGGTAAATGGAACAGAAGATCAAAAGTTATGACTTTATCTGAATGGATGACTTTCAGATTTGGTAATGGAATTCAAGGTAAGTCAGCAAGAATGATTTCAGCAATTTCAACTTTGATAATAACTATTGCAATTGTTTCTTACTTTGCAGTTGGTGCTGGAAAATTTATTGGCGATGTTTTAAGCATTCCCAATTATTTTGGATTATCTTCTGAATTCTGGGCTTCGGCTTTAATTATCACTTTGACAACAATATACACCGTAGCAAGTGGACTGCAAGGAGTTGTCTGGACTGATGTAATTCAAGGTGTCTTGATTTTTTTAATGATAATAATTGTATGTTCAATAGCTTTGTTCTCAGCAGATATACCTAATACATTTTCGATATCTGTTCCGCTGAAAGATGGTGGTTTTCTTCCGATTGAAACAACAAAAGATGTCTGGACTTCAATACTTCCAGACTGGAGATTAAATTTTCCTGAAAATTCATCTTATTCAATTTATAATCTTTTTGGAATTGCTCTGATTTTTTATTTAATAAAAGTAATCATCGAAGGAAGCGCAGGCACTGGTGGATATATGGCTCAAAGATTTTTCGCTGCAAGAAGTGATAAAGATGCCGGATTGCTCTCTTTATTCTGGGTTTTCCTTTTGTCATTCCGTTGGCCCTTTATAGCTGCTATTGCTGTGCTTGGTATTTCTTATGGAGTAAGTTCAGGCTCCATTATTTCTGATCCTGAAAAAGTTTTACCAACAGTTATTTTTAATATTCTTCCGGTTGGATTAAAAGGTTTATTAATAGCAGGACTTATGGCAGCAGCAATGTCAACTTTCAGTTCTTTGATTAACTCAGGAGCATCTTATTGGGTCAAAGACATTTACCAGGAATTTATAAACCCAAACGCAAGTGAAAAAAGATTAGTATTTCATAGCAGACTTGCATCATTATCAATAGTGCTTTTGGGTTTATTTCTTGCTGCTGGAATAAAAAGTATAAATGAAATCTGGGGTTGGTTGACAATGGGTCTTGGTGCAGGAATGATTGTCCCTCTTTTAATAAGATGGTATTGGTGGAGAATGAATGGATACGGATTTACTTTCGGTACTATTTTCGGGATGGGAACAGCTATCATTCAAAAATTATTTTATCCCGATGCAACTGAATATTTGTCATTTGCAGTTTTATTTATTTCATCTTTTTCTGCTACTATTATTGCAACTTTATTGACTGAAAAAACTAATGATGAAACTCTAAAAAATTTCTATAGTACAACTCGTCCTTTTGGGTTATGGAAACCTATAAAATCCATACTTCCGTATGAAAAGAGATTTCAAATTAATTCTGAGAACAAAAGAGATATAATTGCAATATGTTTTGCTCTTCCGTGGCAAATAGTTCTATTTTTAAGTGGAATGACTTTAATTCTAAAAAGATTTGATTTGTTCTTTTATCTGTTAATAGTTTTAATTGTTTTATCACTTGGTTTGTATCATTACTGGTTTAGACATTTATCGAAAGAAGTTAGGGTTGAGTAATGTTAAACTTTGCTTGACTCAGAAGTTAAATTTTGTCTCGAGCGATTTAAGTATTTAATATTTCTTTTTTGAATTGATCGAAATTAATTAAATGTTTTAGAAAACAGCAGTAATAATCTCAACTTATATAAACCGCATCTGTCCAAAATTAATATATTTATGTGGCTAAAGCCTGGCCCTGATTCTAATTTTTTGGGGGGCTGTCTAAAAAGTAATTTTTTTATATAAATCAGTATGAAAACATTTGATTTTACAAAAAAATGTCAGTCTTCGACGGGCTCAGACTGACATTTTTTAACTTTTTAGACAGCCCCCAATAGATGATTAGATTTGTTTTTTATCTATTGCAGTTGGATTTATCTAACTGTTATTATAAAACCAAAGGAATTTTGGGCTTTATCCACATTTAATTAAAACCTGCTAATAAGAAGAGAGTAATACATTTTTATAAGGGATTCAAATAAAAATGAATTTATTTTCTTTCATTTTGAACTAAAATCAGAGTTTATTGATAAGGGTTAGGTTTATTTTGGACAGCACTTATATAAACCTCTGTTATATTAAAAATATCCCAGTATGATAAGTAGTTTTCTATTTTAATAAAATATGTACACATATCAGATTCTGGTTCTTCCAAATATTATCACAATGTAATGTTCTTATTTTTCGGTACAATTATTATAAGAAATTATTCTTTTGAATTGATAATATTTGCGTTATGGTCAGCTAATTAACAAATTACTCTACTATATAACTTTTTCAATTCTATTGATCATATATTTTTGGTAACTTTGAGTTATACTTTAAATAAAATATTAAGGAGAAAAAATGACCAATATTATAGATGTATGGGCAAGAGAAATTCTTGACTCAAGAGGTAACCCCACAATAGAAGTTGAAGTTGCATTAGAATGCGGAGTTGTTGGAAGAGCAGCCGTTCCGAGCGGCGCATCAACAGGCGAACACGAAGCAGTTGAACTTAGAGATGGAGATAAATCCCGATACAACGGAAAGGGAGTTAAAAAAGCTGTTGAAAATGTAAATGAAAAAATTGCAGAAGAACTTTTGGATTTTGACGCCACAGAGCAAGTAGCGATTGACAATCTTCTTATTAGTTTAGACGGAACTGAAAACAAGTCAAATCTTGGAGCGAATGCTATTCTTGGAGTTTCACTCGCCTGTGCAAAGGCAGCCGCTGAAGCATTAGGATTACCACTTTATAAATATATCGGCGGAACAAATGCTAAAACCCTTCCTGTGCCTATGATGAATATAATTAACGGTGGTAAACACGCTGATAATAACGTTGACTTTCAGGAATTTATGGTTATGCCAGTAGGTGCAACAAGTTTTGCAGAAGCTCTTAGAATGGGTGCTGAAACATTTCATTCTTTAAAGTCTGTTTTATCAAAAAAAGGATATAACACTGCTGTTGGAGATGAAGGAGGGTTTGCTCCTAATCTTAAATCTAATGAAGAAGCAATTGAAGTAATTCTTGAAGCTATCGAGAAAGCCGGTTACAAAGTTGGAACAGACATTGCTATTGCACTTGACCCTGCTGCAAGTGAATTTTTCCTAAAAGATAAAAATGCTTATCATCTTTTCAAATCTGCTCCAGATAAACTTATTCCGATTGAAAAAATGGTTGATTATTGGGCTGATTGGGTTAATAAATATCCAATAGTTTCTCTTGAAGATGGAATGGCTGAAGACGATTGGGATGGATGGAAACTTTTAACTGATAAAATTGGCAGTAAAATACAATTGGTTGGTGATGATATTTTTGTAACCAACACCGAAAGACTTGCTAAAGGAATTGAAATGGGAGTTGCTAATTCAATTCTTATTAAACTTAACCAAATCGGGACTCTTACTGAAACACTTGATGCAATTGAGCTTGCAAAAATCAATGGTTATACAAACGTAATAAGCCACCGATCCGGTGAAACAGAAGACTCAACTATAGCTGATGTAGCAGTAGCAACAAATGCCGGTCAAATAAAAACTGGATCAGCATCAAGAACTGACAGAATAGCTAAATACAATCAGCTTCTTAGAATTGAAGAAGAATTAGATACTACTGCTGTTTTCCTCGGACTGAATGCTCTTAATTATAATGGATAATAATAATTGTAGCACAGATTAGTAATCTGTGCTACATTTTCATAATTTTTAACAGGGGATTTTATGAACAATTTTATTGAAAACTGTAATCAAATAATAAATAAAAACAAAGTTGAGTTTATTGACTTAAAAGCTACCGATTTAACTGGCAGACTTCACCATATAACACTTCCATATTTTGAAGGACTTTTAGAAAAACTAATTAACGAAGGTGTCGGTTTTGATGGCTCAAGTTATGGTTTTAGAAAAGTTGAAAATAGTGATATGATTTTAATCCCCGATTTAGCTACAGCAAAAATTGACCCTTTCAGACAAGCACCAACTTTAAGTTTCTATTCTCACATAATTCTTACAGATGAAAAAAGAACTCCTTTTCTCCAAGATGGAAGATACTTAGCTAAAAAAGCAGAACAATTATTAAAAGAAGTAACAGGTGCTGACAAATCCTGGTGGGGACCTGAATTTGAATTCTACATTTTTTCAAAAGTAGAATACGACACCCGAACAGCTACATCATACTACAAAGTAGAACACGCAGAAGAATTTTATAAGAAAGCATATCACGCTGCTAACCCTTTTGATGAATATGATGATTTCAGAGATGAAGCTTGCAAACTTCTTAAAGAACAAGGAATTAATGTTAAATATCATCATCACGAAGTAGGTGAAAGAGGTCAACAAGAAATAGAAACCTATTTCTCTGATTTACTAACAACTGCTGATAACATAATCACAACAAAATATATCCTTTTCAATTTTGCCAAACAGAAAGGACTTTATATCACCTTTATGCCAAAACCTATGTATCAGCAGGCAGGGAATGGAATGCATTTACACTTTTATTTAACTAAAGATGGTAAAAATCTTTTTTACGAAAAAGGTGAATATGGAAATCTGAGCAAACTTGCTAAAAATTTTATTGGCGGAATGCTCAAACACGGAAGAGCTCTTTCTGCATTTACCAATCCTTCAACAAACTCATATAAAAGACTTGTGCCCGGTTTTGAAGCTCCTGTTGCTTTAACTTATGGAATGGGAAACAGAGCTGGTGCAATAAGAATTCCTAAATATGTTAATAATCCTGAAGAGACAAGATTTGAATATCGTCCACCGGATGCTACAGCAAATCCATATCTTTGTTTAGTTGCAATGCTGCTTGCTGGGATTGACGGAGTAGTAAATGATATTGACCCTGTTAAAGAAGGATTTGGTCCCTACGACAAAAATTTTCTTGATGGCGATGATATACATAAAATTCATTTCTTACCTCGCAATCTTGCCGAAGCTTTAGATGCCCTTGAATTAGATAATGAATTTTTGAAACGTGGGAATATTTTTACAGATGAATTGCTTCTACAATGGATTAAAACTAAAAATGAAGAAATTCATTCAATTGGCACTATGCCGCATCCGTTTGAATATAAAATGTATTTTAATTTGTAGAGTTCTTTAATAAACATATTATAAATTTCATAGCAAAGTTTATTTTGAAGTTTTTTGCCGTAGGTAAGAAAACCCGCTCAAACGCAAAACCCGAGAAAGTTATTAGCGATTTTAAAAAAATACAACTATTATATACAGACCAGAGAACCTCCAAGTATTTAGTTAGAAATTTTTTAGAAACTTAATTCCTAAAAAATTTGAATTCGTTAAAGTTTTGGTTCTGAAATAATGTTGTTGTCAAAAAGATTATTAAATCATTAAGGAGACTATATTATGCGAACAGTAACAAATAATTCTGGTCATATCTCATTCTTTGAAATCTTTTCTATTGTTAAACTAAAACTAATCATTAGTAAATCTGTAGAGTCTAAATTATTTTCAACAATTCTGATTAGCTTCTCAATTTTGTTTTTAAGTAGCTGTGGTGGAGATAATTCAAAAGTTCAAACAAATGAGTTTTTGGGAGAAATACCATCATTAGAAAAAAGTTATTATGAGAAGATGGAACAAAAGGAAAAAGAGATAAAGGAGAATAAAGATATAAATAATGCCTATAAACTATCAAAAGAGAAGGATTTACTTAAAGATGAGTGGGATACAAAAATTAAGGAAAGTATTGCAGTAAAACCATTAAATAAACCTTTACCTTTTGATAATCTCGATAATGAAAATTTCAAAATAACTGAAATAAAAGCAGATAAAGCCAGTAGAGGATACTTAAATCTTCAGTTTAACGTAAACATAGACCAAGACATTAAAAATGAATTTGGTAATTTTTCAAAGGATATTTTTGTTTACTTCAAAGCTGTAGATAATCAAGGTAAAGATATTGCTGATTCTTATTCTGTAGCCTATGTTACTAAAAGAGAAGAGATGAAAGCGGGCAAAACAGTTACAGCTACAGGGGGCTGGAAAAATAGTGCATTAAGAAATATGGAAAATTTTGCTAAAATTAAAATCATTACGAAAGACGAGTACGAAAAAAATAATTAATTCTAATTCATAACACGGGTTTTGCGTTTAAGGGCGGATAAAATGAGAAAAAATTTTTTTATCCCGAAATATGCATTAGAAAAATTTGATTTTTTGTAATTTTAACAAAAATAATAGGTTGCAGGGATGAAAGAATTAACTAAAAAAGTTGAGCAGTTAAAGTATGAGTTTACAGATAAACAGG
>Ga0308414_1001980_pt1 | contig 13295 bp, 11 predicted proteins | sample HotsprSampleOS50_FD_205667 | JGI IMG/M metagenome (GOLD analysis project Ga0308414, IMG submission 205667) | Hot spring phototrophic mat microbial communities from Octopus Spring, Yellowstone National Park, Wyoming, United States - 20090730_OS50 ... | reverse complement strand
TCGACATGCAGGCCTATGCCGACTACGCCGCGGGCAAGCTCCAGAACTTCGAATATCCCGACCACGAGATCGCGATGGCGTTGGCGGGACTGCCCTCGGTCGCATGACCCGGCGGCGCTGGCTGCGGCTCGCATGCGCCGCCCCGGCTGCTGCTGCGCGCCTTTCCGGCTGGATCCTGGTGCACGAACACATCCTGGTGGATTTCGCCGGCGCGGACGTGACTGGCGACGATGGCGTGGACCGGCAGCCCGATCGAGGTGAAGCGCGAGGTGCTGATCGCCTTCGATCTGCTGCTGGCGCTGGTAGTGGGACTGGTGCTGTACGCCGCCTCGGCGCGTGACCCGCAGGCGCCGCCCGGCTGGTTCGACGGCCTGCAACTGCTGCTGGTGCTCAGCGCTCTAGCAGTGGATGCGGCGGCGCTGGCGGCGATCGCCGGCCGCATCTCCGAATTTGGCTTCACGCCCAACCGGGTAGCGGCCCTGGGCGAGAATCTGATACTGCTCGGGAACCTGGCGGGGACGGCGTGGCTCTACGCGCGCTTCCTGCGCGGCAGGGGCTCGTTTGCTGCCGTGGAGCGCTGGCAGGTGGCGTATCTGCCCGTGTACGCCGGATGGGCGGCGGTAGTGGTGGCTGGGTTCCCACCCCTGTTCGGCTACCGTTGACGCGAGCAGCGCGGGGCGCCCGCGGGCAGGCCCTTGCCGCTGGCGGCGGCGCTAGGCGGGCGCGCGCCGCGACGGGTCCAGCAGATGCACATTCACCGGCAGGGTGGAGAACGCACGCACATCGCGGCGGCCGCGCGTTTGGTAAATGCCGTCGCGGGCGCGGGCGAAGCGGGGCTCGTCCGGCATCAGCAGTTCCCGGGGAGCGTGCCGGGCGTCCCGGATCCAGGTAGGGATATCCACGGCGAAGCGCGCCCGGTCCTTGCGGCCCACCAGTTCCAGTCCGTGCGCCGTCTCGTAGCCGCGCAGAGACCAATGGTCCGCCGTCTCGACCCAGATCATCGAATCGCCGAAGACCGCCACCGCGCCTGGGTGAGGCGCAAAAAAGGCGTCCCAGAAACCGGCCGGCGCCCCGTGGCGCGCGATCAGGTGGTCGAAGTCGTGCGACTGCCAGGCCGAGGACGGAATAAGGTCCGGTTCGGCATGCCACCCGGAGGCGGCCAGAAAGAATCCGCCGGGCGTCTGGTAACGCGCGTAGGTGCGGTCCATCTCGTCGAGAAAGCGCCGGAATTCCGGATCCGGGCGGACGCGGTCGAGCGCGGCGATGGAGGAAAGCGTGATGCCGATGCCGCCGATGAGCATGGGCTCGTCGGCGCGCCGCCACTCGCCCTGGAGGAACGACCAGAGCCGGTGCACGCGCCGGCATTGCCGCGCATCGATCCACGCGCTGCGGATGACGTGGCGGGCGAGGCGGGCGGCCTGCTCCAGCCAGGCCGTGTCGCGGTCGCGCTCGTAGGCCAGGACCAGCGGATGGATCATGAGCCCGTAGTATTCCGCCGGTTCGATCAATTCGCGGTCGGCGGCGGTGCGGAGCACCCCGGCGCTCTCCGGGTCCGGCACGCCGGCCACCAGGAAATCCTGGGCAAGCTGCGCCAGGCCGTCCCGGACCTGCCCGTCCCACTCGCGGTGCCCGAACGCCTGCATATGCGCAAGACGCGCCCACAGACGGCAATACTCCTGATTGGCGACGCCCCGATTCACCCGCTCTCCGTACAGCCGCCCGCAGGTTTCGAGTACCGCCCGGACGCGCCGGTCGATGGCAGACCGCAGTTCGGCGCCGAGCGCGTCTCCGGCCAGGCGCGCCGCTTCGCACAAGGCGACGCACGGAACCACGTTGTGGATCAAACCCCGCTTCAACGTCTCGCCCACCTGGAAGCCGATATGCGCGAACTGGCCGTCGGCTTGCACTGCCCGCACCTGAAAGCCGGCCAAAGTGTGCAGCAAGGATTGGGCGCGCGGGTCGGGCCGCAGACTCCAGGCGCGCGCCAGTGCGGCCAACAGGGGCGAGGCGAACGTCGAATGGCCGCAGGTGAAGTCTCCGTAGCGGAAGGGATTGTCTCCCCACACGGAATGGTTGTGAAAGCCGTGAATGGCGCCATCGGGCTGGATCCAGGTGCGGAGCCAGCGGCCCAGCGCGCCAACATCGGCGACCGCGCTTCCCGCCGCGAGGGCGGGCGCCGCCAAGGGAATCGTCAGCAGGGTCCGCCGGGTCGGCTTCATGGCATCCGAAGCGGCAACCGCCCGGCCGCTAGGCCGCCGGGGACCCGCTTCCCCGCTGAAAGGCCGCGTGAAGCCGCTCATAAGTGATGGCAATATCCTCCGGTAATACGCGCGTTTCGCCAATGGTGGTCATAAAATTCGCGTCGCCGACCCAGCGCGGCAGCACGTGCATATGGATGTGTCCGGCCACCCCCGCGCCCGCGCACTCACCCAGATTCATGCCCAGGTTCATGCCGTGCGGCCGGTAGACTTCGCGGAGGCGCATTTCGGCGATCCGGGTCAACTGCATCATCTCGGTAAGCGTCTCCTCCGGCGTCTCGGCGAGCGTGGCCACGTGCTGGTAGGGGGCCACCATCAAATGCCCGTTGGTATACGGGTAGAGGTTCAACAGCACGTAATTGAACCGGCCGCGAAACAAGACCAGATTCTCGCGGTCGCGCCCCGCCGCGGCTTTCTCGCAAAAGATGCAGCCGCCGGATCCTGCCCCGTGCGTCACGTATTGATACCGCCAGGGGCTCCAGAGGCGGTCCATCACATCATGGGCGGCGGGCCGGCCGCGTCGGCGGGCGGTTCCGGGGCGGCCTGGTTCACCAGGTCCTTGAGTTCCTTGCTCGGCTTGAAGTAAGGAATCTTCTTCGCCGGCACCTCCACCCGCTCACCGGTTTTCGGGTTCCGTCCTACGCGGGGCTGGCGCTGGCGGGTGCGAAAACTGCCGAATCCGCGGACCTCGATCTTATCGCCCGAGCGCAAGGCGCGCACCACGCTCGAGAAGATCGCCTCCACGATCACCTCCGCCTCCTTGCGGGTCATCTCCACCACACGGGCGACTTCTTCAATCAGGTCGGCTTTTGTCATCGGTCACCTTCTTCCTTCACGAGCGAGGCCGCCGGGCGCGGCGCCGGCGCTACGAGTCGGGCGCTCCTTCCTTGCTGCGGTCCTTGAGGCTCATCACCTCCTCGATGGTTGTCGTGGCCGCCGCCGCTTGCCGCTGGTAATCTTCCAGGCGGGTCCGCTCTTCGTCGTCGGCGAGCGCGCGCAGACTCAATCCGATCCGCTTCTCCGCCTCGCTCATCTTGATAATCTTGAATTCGTACTCTTCGCCCACGTGAATGGGCGGTTCTTCCATCTTACGCGGTACGTATCCCGGGATCTCCGAATTGTGGCAAAGCCCCTCGACGCCTTCCGCCAATTCGACGAAAGCGCCGAAGGACGCGACGCGGCAAACCCTGCCGCAGACGATGTCCCCTACCTGGTGGTTTTGAAAGTAGACTTCCCAGGCGTCGGGCTGGAGTTGCTTGATGCCCAGCGACAGCCGCCGGTTGCGCGAGTCGATCGCCAGGATCACGGCCTGGACCACCTGGCCCTTGCGCAGCATCTCCGAGGGGTGCTTGACGCGCTTGGTCCACGACAGGTCGGAGACATGCACCAACCCGTCGACCCCCTCCTCGATTTCCACGAACGCGCCGAAATCGGTCATGTTGCGCACGCGCCCCTCCACCACGGAGCCCACGGCGTAGCGGCTCTCTAGCGTGGTCCAGGGATCGGGCTCGAGCTGTTTCAGCCCCAAGGAGATCCGGCGTTCCCGCGGATGCACCTCCAGCACCACGCACTCGACATCGTCGCTCTTACGGACCACCTTGGAAGGATGTTTCATCCGGCGCGACCAGGTCATCTCGGAAATGTGGATGAGCCCCTCGACGCCAGGTTCCAACTCGACGAACGCGCCGTAGTCAGTGATGTTGACCACCTTGCCGATCACCCGGGTGTGCAGGGGATAGCGCTCGTGCACGCTCTCCCACGGGTCCGGCTGCAACTGCTTCATGCCCAGCGAGACCCGCTCCTTTTCGCGGTCGAACTTCAGCACCTGGACCGTCACGGTGTCGCCGGCGCTGAGCACTTGCGAAGGGTGGGTGACGCGGGCGTGCGACATGTCGGTGATGTGCAACAGTCCGTCGACGCCTCCCAGGTCAATAAAGGCTCCGTAGTCGGTGAGGTTCTTGACCACTCCCGTCACCACGGCTCCCTCGTGGAGCTGTGCCAGCGTTTGCAGTTTGCGCGTTTCCAGGTCTTTTTCGATCGCCGCCTTCCGCGACACCACCACGTTGCCGCGGCGTCGGTTCAGCTTGACGATCTTCACCGGAATATCCTGGCCGATGAACACGTCCAGGTTATGCACCGGGCGCGGATCGATTTGCGACCCCGGCAGAAAAGCCGGCACCCCCACGTCGACCGCAAGGCCGCCCTTGGTGCGTTCCGTAACGTGGCCGCTGATGGTGAGCTGTTGCTGGAACGCCTCGTCCAGGTGGTCCCACACCCGCACCCGGAAAGCTTTCTGGTACGAAAGAGGCAGGTAGCCCTCGGGCCGCTCGCCGTGATCGATCATGACTTCGATCGTGTCGCCGGGTTTGATGTGCACTTCGCCGTCCGGGCCGACGAACTCGTCCAAGGGAACCATGCCCTCGGACTTGTAGCCGATGTCCACAATGACGTCTTTACCGGAGATGGAGAGGACTGTTCCTCGAAGGATCTCGCCGTGCGCGGGCGGGGCCAGGTGGCTGTAGTCTTCTAGGAGGTGCTCGTAGTTTTCCTCGCCCGGCAACGCATCGCGATCCATCGGTTCTTGATTCTGGTTGCTGGCCATCCCTGGCTCTGGCCTCCTGCCTCTCCGCGTGCGAGAGAAAGCGCCCCCTTGACCCGTCGCGGCTCCTGTCCGTCTTCCTGTGCTTTCCGGAAAGCCGTCATTAAACCACTGATAGATCAGGCGATTAGACTCAAGATAGCGTGCGCTCCGGATGTTTGTCAACCGAGGTTCGCCCGTGCGAGGCAAGCGGCTCGACGCCTTGTCGGCAAGGTATGGCGCGTGCTATAAAAACAATTGGCCCGTTGGGAGGTCGTCTAACGGTAAGACTGCAGACTCTGGATCTGCGTATCGGGGTTCGAATCCCTGCCTCCCAGCCATCATTCTTCCTTCCAGATCTTCCGCGGATGCCACCCTCCCTCAGCCCAAACATGGCTGGTAGAAAATGAAAGCACGGTAATTCTGGAAAGTGCTGCGGACCAGGAAGCGCGATCAGATACTCCGTCTGGCCGAACGCCACGGCGCTCCAAGCGTCCGCATATTTGGTTCAGTGGCGCGTGGCGAAGCCTCCGAGACGAGCGATCTCGATCTGGAGCCAGGAGGAAGTATTCTCGAGCACCTGGCGCGGCGGGACGCCGTGATCAGGAATATCGAGGTGACCGGAGAAGCGGCGCCGCGGGCAGAGAGCCTCAGCGCATACCGCCGGCCGCTTCCGGCGGCGGCATCCCTTCCAGGCTGGAAACGGTGACGCCGGCAATCCGGACGCGGAAGTATCCGTCGTCGCCTGCTCCGTGAAATCCCTCCGCCGTCTCCCCCTCCACCCGCATTTGCTTCCATTTCCGGCGGAGCGCCTGCCGGTACAGACCGAAGTAGCGGAGGGCGGTTTCGGGCGCGTCCCAGTTGACCGCGTAGCACAAGATGGTCCGCGCCCCGCGTTCCAAAACCCGGTAACGGCCACCCCTCCAGCGGGGCGCGATCTCCGCCGCCTCCGCCTCGGATGCGAACTGCCGCAGCAAGATCTGGTGATCGAGTTCTCCGATCATGCCCTCGGCCAGCGTGACGTATCGGCCACGGTCCGGCGGATCGGGCAGCGGCGGATCCACCGGACGAATTTCCGCGAAGTACTTGTCCGGATGGAGCACTTGCTGGGTGCTCACGGGCGGAGAGCGAAAGACGCGCGCGAACGCGGCCCCGCCTTCCTTTTCGTAAACGGCATGCTGGAACTGCATGCCGCGCGTGTAAGGGAACACCAGCGTCTCGCGCAGGTACAAGGGGACGCTGGCCAGCACCGGGTAGCCCGCGGTGCTGAGTCCGCCGGCGCCGCTCAGCATGTCCCGCAGCACGGTGTTCGTCAGGAGCGACTGGCCGCGGCGCCGCGCCAGGACTTCGGCGGTCAGCCAGGTGGCCTGCCCCTCCATCACCGCCAGGCGGGCCAGCGCGCTGTCGTCGCTCGGCCCGGCTTCTTTGATGAACCGGTACAGATGGAAATGCTGGTCGGCCAGGGCATGCGCCACTTCATGGACCAGGGCCATTTCGTGCAGATCCGGCGGGGACGCTTCCATCAGATAGAGCCGGCGCTTCCGGTAGTCGTAGAACGCGGCGGCCTGCTCGGTGAGCAACTCGACGGTGGATTTCTCCAGGTTGAAGTCCGGGGGGACGAAGCCGAACTTCTTCAGCGTGATTTCCTCGGCGCGAAGCTGCTCCGGTTTGATCGCCTCCTTGACGCGCTCCTTTAAGAATCCCTCCACCTGTTCGCGGCGGATCGTCTCGTGCCGGATGGGACGCTTGGCTCGCAGGCCGGTGACTTGCGCCAGCTCCTCCAGGGCCTGGGCGATGTCCGCGCCGTTCTGCTGACGGCCGGCCTCGAGGGGGGCGAGCCAGGCCAGCACAGGAACCAGCAGCAGCAATCCGCGGCGAGACATGGGTCGTTCCCAGGATAATGCGCGGTATAATCGGAAAACAAATTTACGCAGGAGAAATACGTTTGGCCGAAGAAAAACTGTGGAAAGCGGAGTATCTGGGCAGCGGCACCTTCCTGATCAGCAAGCCGAAGCGCAAGAAGACGAAGGCGCGCCAAGAGGCGCTGAAGAACCCGCGGCGCGGCTCCCGCCGCTAGCCTCTCGCCCCGTGCAAATCTGAACCACGCCCCGGGCCGCGGCTGGCCAGGGACGGGCCTTGGGGAGGAATCTCCGCGGGCGAACCGCGTCAGCCTCGCCGCCGCGCCGCGCGCGTCCCGCCGCCGCTCCGCTCAGGGCGCCGGCAGCAGCTTCCGCAACGTGCAGTGGGCCAGCAGGACGGCGGGCTCCCGCTGGACTGCGACGTGATACTTCACGCCAAAGCCAAAGCCGTTTTCGTCCGGCATGATCGTTTCCCGGACCAGGCGGACCAACTGAAGCCCCTCCTGCTCGGTGGCGGCGCTCCGCGGCGCCAGAGACTCGTCCATGCGGACGACCATCCCGGACACCGTCCGAAGCCAGGCGAACCAGGGGTCGGTGAGCAGCAGTTCCAACAGGCGCGCGGGCGTCACGCGCCCATGAATGCGTTCGTAGGCGGCGCGTTCGTCGTCGAGCAGCGCTTTGTGCAGGCGCAGCAGCGCATCGCGCACGGCGCGCAAGTGTTGCCGTGTCTGGGCGGACAGCGGCTCGGCGGCAGGCGTCATCATCATTCTTTCAGCATAACGAACCCGGTCCGGGCGCCGGGCGCCGCCGCGATAGAATGAAGGTTTACCGCCCATGTCTAACCTGAATTCTTTCGGCGCGGCGGCGACGCTGCGCGTTGGCTCCGCCTCGTACACCATCTATCGCCTGGATGCCCTGGAAAAGCGCGGCTTCCCCGGCGTGGCGCGGCTGCCCTTTTCCATTCGCGTGCTGCTGGAAAACCTGCTCCGGCAGGAAGACGGCCGTAAAGTGACCGCCGCCGATATCGAGGCTGTGGCCGGAGGAGCGGCGGCAGGGATAAAGGAAATCGCCTTCATGCCTGCCCGCGTGATCCTCCAGGATTTCACCGGCGTGCCTTGCGCCGTGGACCTGGCCGCCATGCGCGAGGCTTTGGCCAAGCTGGGCGCCGACCCGCAGCGCGCCAATCCGCTGTTGCCCGCGGACCTGGTGATCGACCATTCCGTGCAAGTGGACCATTTCGGGGCGGCCAACGCTCTCGAACTGAATGCGGCCATCGAATACCAGCGCAACCGCGAGCGCTACAGTTTCCTGCGCTGGGCCCAGACCGCGTTCGAGAACTTCCGCGTCGTGCCGCCGGCCACCGGCATCGTGCACCAGGTGAACCTGGAGTACCTGGCCCCGGTGGTGTTTCGCGCCCGCGACGGCGCGGCCTATCCGGACACCGTGGTAGGCACCGATTCGCACACCACCATGATCAACGGCCTGGGTGTCCTGGGTTGGGGCGTGGGCGGCATTGAAGCTGAAGCGGCCATGCTGGGCCAGCCGATTTCCATGCTGCTGCCGCCGGTGGTTGGCTTCCGCCTCACCGGGCGCCTGCCCGAAGGCAGCACCGCGACGGACCTCGTGCTGACCGTGACGCAGATGCTGCGCAAGAAGGGCGTGGTGGGAAAGTTCGTCGAGTTCTTTGGACCCGGCCTGCGCGACCTCGGCCTTGCCGACCGCGCCACGGTGGCGAACATGGCCCCCGAGTACGGCGCCACCTGCGGCTTCTTCCCGGTGGACGAGGAAACCTTGAATTATCTGCGCTTCACCAACCGGCCCGCGGACCTGGTGGCGCTCGTCGAGGCCTACTACAAAGAGCAAGGTCTGTTCCGCACCGACGCTACGCCCGATCCCGACTTTGCCGATACGCTCGAACTGGACTTGTCCACGGTGGTTCCTTCGATGGCCGGGCCCAAGCGCCCGCAGGACCGGGTGGATTTGCCGCAAGTCAAACAGAACTTCCTCACCTTCATCAAGGACCTGCCGCCCCGCCAAGTACAGATACCGGTAAACGGCTCCTCGGCCACGATCGGGCACGGCGCGGTGGCGATCGCGGCGATCACCAGTTGCACCAACACTTCCAATCCCTCCGTCATGCTCGGCGCGGGACTGCTGGCCAAGAAGGCGGTGGAAAGAGGACTGCGCTCCCAGCCGTGGGTGAAGACCTCGCTGGCGCCGGGTTCCAAGGTGGTGCGCGATTATCTGATCGCTTCCGGGCTGCTGCCCTACCTCGAGCAGCTTGGTTTCCATGTCGTCGGTTATGGCTGCACCACCTGCATCGGCAACAGCGGTCCGCTGCCGGAGAAGATATCCCAGGCGGTGAAAGATGCCAACCTTACGGTGGCTTCCGTGCTCAGCGGCAACCGGAACTTTGAGGGCCGCGTGAATCCCCAGGTGAAGGCGAACTACCTGGCGTCGCCGCCGCTGGTGGTGGCTTACGCCATCGCCGGCCGGGTAGATATCGACTTGCAAAACGAACCGCTCGGCGTGGGCAGCGACGGGAAAGCGGTTTATCTGCGGGACATTTGGCCGTCCAACGAAGAGATCATGGCCACGGTCCGCTCGGCGCAAACCCCGGCGCAGTTCGCCGAGCAGTACGCCGCGGTGTTCGAGGGCGACGCGGCGTGGCGCGGCATTCAGATCCCCACGGGCAAGATCTACCAATGGGACGATGCCTCCATCTACATCAAGCGTCCGCCGTATTTCGACGCCCTGGCGGACCCGGAAGCACCGGTGGCGGATCTGGCCGGACTGCGCGCGCTGGCCGTGCTGGGCGATTCGGTCACCACGGACCACATTTCGCCCGCCGGCAACATCCCCGCGGACTCACCTGCGGGAAAGTACCTGATCGCGCACGGCGTCGACCCCCGCGATTTCAACTCCTACGGCGCGCGCCGCGGTAACCACGAGGTGATGGTGCGCGGCACGCTGGCCAACATCCGCCTCCGCAATCAGCTTGCGCCGGGCACCGAGGGCGGCTGGACCCGCCATCTGCCGGACGGCGAGCAGATGTTCATTTACGATGCCGCCATGAAGTACCAGCAGGAAGGGGTCGGCCTGCTGATCATTGCGGGCAAGGAATACGGTTCGGGTTCGTCGCGGGACTGGGCCGCCAAGGGTGTCGCGCTGCTGGGCGTCAAGGCGGTGCTCGCCGAGAGCTTCGAGCGGATTCACCGCAGCAACCTGGTGGGCATGGGCGTTCTGCCTCTCGAATTCCTGCCGGGTCAGAGTCGCGAGACGCTGGGACTGACCGGGGAAGAGGTGTTCTCGGTGACCGGCGTCAGCGAGGCCGTAGCTGGCGGACGGCGCGCGACGGTGCATGCCGTGGCCGCCGGGGGCGCCGCCAAGACGTTCGACGTGGTGGTGCGCGTCGACACACCCGTCGAGGCGGACTATTACCGGCACGGCGGGATTCTGCCGTTTGTCCTGCGTCAACTGGCGGCGGGTGCGGTGGCTTCCGCGTGATCTATCCTTGGGCGGAGGCCTCGGCGGCCTTCACCTTCCCGCCATGACTCGCAGACTTTTTCTTGCTTCCGGAGCTTCGCTGATGACGACTTCCGCGCAGAGTCCGGCGCTCCTCAAGCCCGCCGCGCTGAAGCCCGGCGACACGGTGGGCTTGATAACGCCGTCCACATACGTTTCCAATCCGGACAGCCTGCAACTGGCGGAACGGACCATGGAGTATTTCGGCCTGAAGCACAAATACGGCCGCAATGTGCGCAAGCGGAACGGCTACCTGGGCGGTACTGTGGAGGAGCGGGTGGCGGACCTGCACGAAATGTTCGCCGACCCGGAGGTGCGCGCGGTGTTTGCGCTGCGCGGCGGCTACGGCGCGTCCCAGCTTTTGGACCGGCTGGACTACGGCCTGATCCGCCGCAACCCCAAAATCTTCCTGGGCTACAGCGACATTACGGCGCTCCACCTGGCCATCCACCGCCGGAGCGGGCTGGTGACGTTCCACGGACCAACCACCCTGTCCCGCTTCAGCCCCTACACGCGGGAACATTTCCGTCGCGCCCTGTTTGAAACAGGACCCTTGGGCTTGTTGCGGAATCCGCCCGACTCCGACCCGTTGCGTCCCGCGCACACGACGCGCACCGTCCGCCCGGGCAAGGCCCGCGGCCCGCTGATCGGAGGCAATTTGACGTTGATCTCCACCACGCTGGGCACGCCCTATGAAATCGACACCCGGGGCAAGATCTTCTTTCTCGAAGATGTAGAGGAGCAGCCTTACTCGATCGACCGGATGCTGACGCATCTCCGCCTGGCCGGCAAGTTCGACGAGGCGGCCGGCATTGTCTTCGGCGAATGCGCCGATTGCCGGCCGCGCGACTTCCGCCCGTCGTTCGAATCCAATTTTTCCTTGGGCGAGATCCTGGACGAGATCCTGGGCAAACTCCGCGTACCCGTGCTCTTTGGCCTCACCATCGGCCACACCCCGGACCAGTTGACGCTGCCGCTCGGCCTGATGGCCACCCTCGACGCGGACCAGGGAACGCTCACGGTCGAGGAATCCGCCACCGTATAAACGCGACTCATGGAACAGACCATTACTCCCGCCCGGCGCCTGTTCGGCGCCGTCCGCCTGCCCGGCGACAAATCGATCTCGCACCGCTACGCGATGCTGGCCTCCATCGCCGAGGGGGATTCGAAGATCGCCAATTACTCGACGGGCGCGGATTGCCATTCGACGTTAGGCTGTCTGCGCGCGCTGGGCGCCGGGATGGAAATCGAGGGCACGGAGGTGACGATTCACGGACGCGGCCTGGAGGGCCTGGAGGCGCCCGCGGCGGATCTGGACGCCGGCAACAGCGGGTCCACCATCCGGATGCTGAGCGGGATTCTGGCCGCGCAGCGCTTCTCCTGCCGCATCTTCGGCGACGCATCGCTCTCGCGGCGTCCCATGGACCGCATCATGAAGCCGCTGGCGCAGATGGGCGCGCGGATCGAAGCCCGCGACGGCCGCTACCCGCCCCTGGCCATCACCGGCGCGCCGCTGCGGCCCATCGAATACGTATTGCCCGTGCCCAGCGCCCAGGTGAAAACCTGCGTGCTGTTTGCCGGCCTCTACGCCGACGGCGTCACTGTGGTGGAAGAGCCCATCCGTTCCCGCGACCATTCCGAGATCGCGCTCCGCGAGTTTGGCGCGGAGCTGACGGTGCAGAAACGGCGCATCACCCTCCAGGGCCGGCCGCGCCTCACCGGCCGGAATCTTGTCGTTCCCTCCGATCTTTCCTCGGCCGCGTTCTTTCTGGTGGCCGCGCTGATCGTGCCGGATTCCAGCCTCCAGATCAACGCCGTCGGCCTGAATCCCACCCGCTCGACGCTGCTCGACTTCCTGCTGTCGATCGGCGCGAACATCCGCGTCACCAACCTCGAGCAGCACAACGGCGAACCTATCGGCGACTTGATCGTGCGGTCGGCGCCCGTGCGCGGCGGCGAGATCTCCGGCGAAGTCACCGCCGCCCTGATCGATGAACTGCCGGTCCTGGCGGTGCTGGGCGCGGCCAGCGAGCAGGGTCTCGTCATCCGCGACGCCGGCGAATTGCGCATCAAGGAGACCGACCGGATCCGAACCGTGGTCGACAACCTCCGCCGGATGGGCGTCGCGGCCGAGGAACTGCCGGACGGCATGAAGATCCCCGGCGGCCAGCGTTTCCGCGCCGCCCGCCTGGACTCCTACGGCGACCACCGCATCGCCATGGCGTTTGCCGTCGCCGCCCTCCGCGCCGATGGCGCCTGCGTCATCGAAAACGCCGATGCGGCGTCGGTGTCCTTTCCCGAGTTCTTCGACATCCTCCGCCACGTGGCGGAGTGAACTGCCCCGCGTCCGGGCCGCCGCGCCAGGTCCTGGTTGAGCGAGCGCCGGTCTCCCCTGCCAGCATGCGCAGTCCGACTGGGGAAATGCCGGGGTGACCCGCTGCCCGGCTACGCCGTCCAGCGAATGCCTTCCGCCGTGTCGCCGTCGTTGCGGGCATTCACCATCAGCACGCTGAGGTCGGCGGCGTCGCGCAGGGCTTCCACGTGGAAGAGCAATTGATTCTCGCCCGGTTTCAGTTCGACCGCCTGCTGGAACTGGCCGATGCGGTAGCGGGTGCGGTTCTCCAGCGTGAGCACTTGCTCCCCGTTCAGGCGCACGGTCACCTTTCCGCGGGCGCCCACCCAGAGAAAACCTTTCTGGTGACCGTCGGAAACCAGGCGCGTGCAGGCGCCAAACGCCGCCCCGGGCGTCACCGCGCCCAGATGCCGGGCGAAGTGGAGAGTGTCGGTGGGGATGGTGACGCGCGTCCAGGAGGCCAGCGGCGCTTGCGGGTCGCGTGTGACGCGCCACTCGCGGCTGCCGCGTCCGTACCAGCGCTTAGGTTTCGCCCAGCGCCGGAAATACCGGTCCGGTTCGTCCCCAATCACCTCCACCCGCCGGCGGTCCAGCGTGCCCATGCCGCGCTGTTCGGCCATGTGCAGAAACTCGATGTCCTGCTCATTGAAACCCATCAGCCGCGCGGCCAGGGCGTCGGCGGCTACCGGGTCCTCGCCGGCGAAAATCAGATTGGACCGGAT
>Ga0308414_1001979_pt1 | contig 13303 bp, 8 predicted proteins | sample HotsprSampleOS50_FD_205667 | JGI IMG/M metagenome (GOLD analysis project Ga0308414, IMG submission 205667) | Hot spring phototrophic mat microbial communities from Octopus Spring, Yellowstone National Park, Wyoming, United States - 20090730_OS50 ... | reverse complement strand
GCCGAAATGGAAAGTGTTGGCCGCGGCGGTTGTCTGCGCGGCACAGGTGCCAGCGCAGTTCTACAGCATGTACGGGCCGCAGTCGAGCCTCGTCGATGCCGGGTTGGCGAACATGCGGTATCTGATGAACCAGCAGTCGCTGATGATGGCGCAGGCAAACCTGGCCCAAACGCAAAGGCAACTCGCGGCTGGAGGCCGACAAGTGGCCCCTTCCCGCCCCGCCGCAGTTGCGAAGGATTTTACCTTCCGCTGGCAAGGACGCCTGTTGAGCATGGACGAGCTGGCCCAGGCGGTTTCCCCGGATCCGGCCCAACAACGGCAGGTGGCGAGGGAATTCGAAACATTGGTGACGATGGTGGCGGAGGATCTCGGCAAAGACGGCACGCCCTATGACATGGCCAAGGCGTTTGCCTTGTTCACGGCGACGATGTATTCCGTCCTGCACCCCGAAACGGACCTGAGCGAGGCCACGATCGGCAGGCTTCGCATGCAGTTCCGCACCGGGCTGCTGGACGAGGCTTCCTTCCGGCAGTCCCCGCCGGCCACTGTGCAAAAGCAGTGGGAGACATTGTTGGCGCTGAGCGGGTGGACGCTCATGTCGAATGCGCTGGCAAGCCAGCGCAAAGACGTCCAACTGGCGCGGTCGCTCCGCTCGGCGGCAGAGAGGGGCTTGCAAGCGGTCTTCCAGGTGCCCGCCATCCGGCTCCGGATCGACCCCGGGGCAGACCCGCCCCTGGTGCAGACGGAAGGACCGCCTGCGGCGTCTGCGGCCGGATGGGGCGGGGGCGCCCCGGCGCAGCCGGCGGCGCCCGCTTCCGGGTGGGGCGGCGCGGCAACGCCGCAGGCGTCTTCGCCCGCCTTGCAAGGCAACCTGATCCGTGTGGGGCACCATCACATTCTGACCGGCATGCATCCTGCAGAGCTGAAGCTGGAGGCCGGGGAGCTGGTCTTCGATCCGCTCGGCCACAGTTGCAGCCAGCCGCCTTTGCGCGCCCCGTACGCCGATGTCGATGTGCGCGAACCGGCGGTGAACGGCAGCGGGGAATTGCTGCTGAACGTCCGGATCCGGGATCCGAAAAACCCGAAAAAAACGCTGAACTTCAATTTCGTTTCGCCGGATTCTTTCATTGATGAGTCTTCCGGCGCACCCGTGGTGCGGTCGCCCGCCGGGGCTATTGAACAGTTGCGGAGCATCGCAGCCGCCTTGCGGGCGCGTGGCGCGCGGTGAAGCCGGTTGGCGGCGCGCCGCCGGTTCCGCTGAAACAGCAGAAGAAGTTCCTGACGGGTTTTCGAACCGCGCGTGAGCCAGATAGCCGGCTGCGGCATGCGGGCGGAAGCGGCGGGCGCTGCGGGTTTCCCGCTCAGCCGCGGGCGAGGATCGCGCGCACGGCCTCCAGCACGCCCGGCGCCGTCACCGCGGCCAGCCGCAGCGCTTCCTGCGGAACCGAGGCGCCGTAGCCCGTGAGCACCAGCGCTCCCCGCATGCGCGCCGCCGCGGCCAGCTCGAGGTCGGCCGCTTTGTCGCCGACCATCCAGGAGGCCTTCAGGTCAACGCTCAGATCCCCGGCAGCCTGCACGGCCAGCCCGGGGAGCGGCTTGCGGCACGCGCAGCCGTCTTCGGGCGCATGGGGGCAGACGTAGATCGCGTCCAGCTTCGCGCCCTCCTCGGCCAGCAGCCCCTCCAGCCGGCGGTGCACCGCCTCCACGTCCTTCATCGTGAACAGCCCCCGCCCCACGCCGGACTGGTTGGTGAGCACCACGGCCAGGTATCCGGCGCGGCGCGCCAGCCGCACCGCCTCCGCCGCGCCCGCGATGAGCGCAACCTGCGAAGGGTCGGACAAATAATTCCGTTCTTCGATCAGCGTCCCGTCGCGGTCAAAGAAGATGCAGGGCCTCACGGCTCGCGCTCCAGGGCGGCGACGGCGCGCTCCAGCACGGCAAGATTCTTCTTCCACGAGAAGCGCTGCTTCGCGCTCTTGCGGATGTCTCTGCCCCTGGGAGGGGCCGCATAGTCGTCGATCGTTTGGCAGCAGCGCACGCCCTCCGGCAGGGTGCCGCCGAACGTCTGGCAGACGGCCGGCGAGGCCAGAACGGGTTTGTTCATCGCCAGGGATTCGAGCACCTTGTTCTGAATCCCTCTGGCAATGCTCAAAGGGGCGACTGTGGCGCGCGCGCAGCGGTAATATGGCCGTACGTCCTCCACTGTCCCTGCGACTTCGACTCCGGGGATGGCGCCGAGCGCCAGAACCCGCGGCTTGGGGTTGCGCCCGACGATCAACAGTTCCAGGTCCGGTTCGCGCTGCCGGAGCTGCGGGAAGATGGTGCGGGCGAATTCGGCGATGCCCTGCTCGTTGGGGAAGTAATCGAGGCTGCCGCAGAACAGGAGGTACTGGCGCGAGGCGAGGCGCGGGTCTTCCGGCGCGCGCCCGGGTGCGAAGAAGTCGAAGTCGACGCCGTTTTCCATCACCTCGCAGCGGAGTGAGGCGTCGAGGCGAAGCAGGGTCTCGCGCTCGGCGGCGGTGGTGAGGAGCGTGATCCGGGCGCGGCGCGCCTGCGCGGTTTCCAGCCGCACAAGACGTTCTGCTTCTGTTTCAAACAAAACAGACGGCTTTCGGTGCCTTGCGTAGGCGCGCCATTTCTCGGAGTCGACGCCGGTCATGTCGAGCACGAAGGGCATCCCGGAAGGCACGAACGGCGCCATCACGGCGGTGTAGGCCACGGCTCCGCCGATGGGGCGGCTCTCGAGCAGCGCCAGCAGGTCCTGAGAAAACCGGCGGCTCGAATGGAAGGCATCATTCAGGGAGCCGCCGGCCGCAAAGCGCAGCCCGGCCCGCGCCAGATGCAGGAAAAATGGAAACAACGGGGCGCAATAAACGCTCGCGCAGCGGTCGAGCAGCTTGCGGGAGTCGTCGAGCTCCTTCTCGGTGCGCGCGAAACAGCTCAGGTGAACGCGGTGCCGTTCGGCCAGCGCGGTCAGCTCGTGATAGGCGCGGATTTTATCGCCCTTGTCAGGCGGATAGGGAACGCAGTGGGAGAGGTACAGCAGCTCCACGCCCGCGCCCTAGCTCTTGGCGGCCGTGTCGTTGGACTTCGTGGAGGATTCGGCGCTGCCAGCGCCGCCGGAGCTTTCCGAAGCAGAACTCTTGCCATTCTTGCCGTTGCTCCCTGAATTGCCAGAGCGCGCGTAGTCGGTGATGTACCAGCCGGAACCCTTGAACTGGATGGCCGGGACGGAGATGAGGCGGCGCACAGGACCCCCGCATTTGTCATGCGTCAGGAGCGGGCCGTCGCTGAACTTCTGCATCACCTCAAAAGTCTCATTGCATTGATCGCACTGGTATTCGTACAGTGGCATGGGTCCTTCTCTACGCCCCCTTGTCGAAGTGCTTGCCGGAGGAGAACCCGGCGCCGGGAGCAGCCAGCGCCTGTGCCTGCCCGGCTCGCAAGACCTCGAGCGCTTTCTTCAGAACACTGTCTTCCTTGCGTTCCGGCTGCTTCAGATCCTGCGGCGCCGGCATTCCGGGCTCCTCTTCGTCGAAACTTTGCGGCGCAGCGTCGGCCACCAGATGCGCCGGGACGACGGACGTCTCGTTGATCGCCTTGCCGTCGGGCGTATAATACTTCGCCACAGCCAGCAACACGGCCCCGCCGTCTCCCGTGGCGACCGGCTTGCGAACGGCTGCGTCTCCATAGCTTCTTTCGCCTACGATCTCGGCTCGTTTGTGTGCTGCCAGCGCTGCAGCGGCCACTTCCGCCGCCCCGGTCGTGCCCCGGTTGATCAGCACCGCGAGCGGGCCGCGGAAGACCGTCCTGGCGGCGGTGGCCTCGTAGGATTGCGGCTTGACCGTCTGGCCCTTTACCGTAGCGATGGCGCCCTTGTCCAGGAACAGGTCCGCCAAGGCGGGTCCCTCTTCCGGCACGCTCAGCGCGGCGCCGCGGAGGTCCAGAACGAGCCGCTTGGCTCCTTTGGCAGCCAGTCGCTCAATGGCTTCCGCGATGGCCGCCGATTTGCCGGCCCGCAGATCGATGGTGGAGATGTAGCCGGTTTCGGCATCCAGCATTCTGGCTTCCAGCGGCGGGGCCGCAACCACGGCGCGGGTCAGCTTCACCGCCACAGGCTCGGGACGGGTCAGCCGCAGCACCGTCAACTCCACCGTTGTGCCCGGCTCGCCGTGCAGCAGCACGTCAGCGAACGCCAGCGGCATGTCGCGCGTCTGGATTCCATTGATCGCTTCGATGATGTCGCCCGTTGTCAAACCGGACTTGTCCGCCGGAGATCCCGGGATCGAGGCCACCACGCCGATCTCATAGCCGTACTTGCGGCTGAGGATCAGCCCCACGCCGGCGCGAGGGTTCTCAAGCGTCTTCAAATACTGCTTGTACTGGTCTGCGTTCAGATAGCAGGCGAAGGGGTCGATGGACACAAGCAGCCCGTTCACCGCGCCAAGGCTGACGCTCTTCATGTCCGGCTCTTCCACATAATCAGACTTGATCTTCGCCAGCACTTCCGTGAACACGTTCAAGTGCCGGTAAGGATCCGTGGATGGCGCCTGGCGGTTCTGCCCGAGCACGACGCCCACCAACAACAAAGCCACCAGAATGCCCGAAAGCGTGACCAGCGTGTTCTGAAATCGGCTGCTCATTGTGTTTGTTCCTGCCAGCCCAGGGCGGCGGGAAGAATCGAACTCCTCCAACCCCTCCCCGCCACTTCCTATTATAAATGACTTCTTTGCAGAGAGGTCACACCGGATGGATTCGGCCAGCCTGCCTGTGGTTGCCCCCAATGAGCGACCGCCGGAATGAAAAGATTTTCATTGCGCCGGCCTTCAAGTTGAGGGATCGGTTTTTATTTACTTGTGTTACACTTGCACCCAATCCGGGCTGGATTGCTGGGGATAACTGGGCGCCGCCGACGGGGCCATGTCGCCAAGCCGGAAAGTGGAGCTTCTTGGGCTGCCCTTGCGCAGCATCCCTTGTGAGGAGTTCCACCGATGCGTCACCCGGCGTCAACGCCCGAGTGTGATCGCAAGAAAAAGGAGCATCCGGAATGCTGAGATTGCCAAGGCTACTTCGGACAGGCGCTCTCGCGGTCGCCGCCCTTTGGATGGCCGCCCCCGCGGAGGCGCAAGTTTCCAATGGCCGTGTCGAAGGCGTAGTTTCCGATCCGGCGGGCGCCGTGGTTCCCAACGCGAACGTCACGGTCCGCAACAACCGTACGGGGGTCGCGGTTTCCGCCACCACGAACGAGACCGGGTACTATCTGTTCCCGTCGCTGCCCGCCAGCAACTATTCGCTCACCGTCGAGGCGCCGGGCTTCCGCAAGGCGCAGGTGGAAAACATCGAGCTGAACGTCGCCGTCACCATCCGGCAGGACGTGCAGCTCGAGGTCGGATCCCTGGCTGAAAGCGTCACGGTGGAAGCCAGCGCCATCCGCGTCAACACCTCCGACGCGCAAGTCGGCCGCAGCGTGACGCTGCGCGACATCGACACGCTGCCCCAGCTGGCGCGCAACCCGATGGCTCTGGTTCCCTACACGCCGGGCGTTTCCATCGACCCCGGCGACAACTCCTTTTCGCGCGTCAACGGCACCCGGCAAGGCTCGAACAACACGCGCCTGGACGGCATCGACGCCAACGACGCCGTGGTGCCGCGGCTGGGCCTTTCCTTGACGGCGTTCAACGTCGATTCCATCGAGGAGTTCCGCGTCATCACCAACGGCGGGAAAGCCGAATACGGCCGCAACGCCGGCGGGCAGGTGGAAATGATCACGCGCTCCGGCACCAACCAGTGGCACGGCAACGCGTTCGAGTTCCACCGCAACACCAAGCTCAACGCCAACAACTTCTTCAACAACGCCAGCGGAGTGGCGCGCCCCAAGTTCATCCAGAACACGTTCGGCGCGTCGCTGGGCGGCCCGATCATGAAGGAGAAGTGGTTCATCTTCGGCAACTGGCAGACGGTCCGCACCGCGCAGGAAGTGGTCCGCAACCGCACCGTGCTCACCAATGAAGCCAGGCAGGGCATCTTCCGCTGGGTGCCCCCGGGCGGCGGCTCGGTGCAGTCGTTCAACATCGCCGCCAACGATCCCCGCGCCCTCGGTTTCGATCCTGCCGCCAAGAAGCTCATCGACATGCTGCCCGCCCCGAACAACAGCGATGTGGGCGATGGCTTGAACACCGCCGGCTTCCGCTTCAACAACCCCGCCGGATTCGACACCCATCAGTTCACCATCCGCGGCGATTACAACCTTTCTTCCACCCACCGCGTCTTCTACCGCCATAGCTGGTTCAAGAACCAGTTCATCGACCAGCTCAACGGCGCCGACGCCACCTTCCCGGGCCAGCCGCAGGGCACGCAGGGCGGCATCCGCTGGGGTTACTCGATCGGCTCGGATTGGGCGATCACCTCGTCGATTGTCAACGAACTGCGCATCGGCTACCAGTCGGCCAGCGTCGATTTCCGCCGCCCCGCCCGCGTCCCTGGCCCTCAAGTGATCCCCAACAGCTACACCAACCCCATCCTCGCCGCGTTTCCCCAGGGCCGCAACTCCCCCGTCATCGATCTCACCGAAAACCTCACCTGGATGCGCGGCAAGCATACCATCAAGACCGGCTTCACCTTCAAGCGCACCCTCCAGTGGGGCTACAACGCCGCCGGCATCTATCCAAACCTCAGCCTTTCCACAGCAAACAACAACGTGCCGCCGCTCACCATCGGCCCGTCGGGCTCGGTCATCAGTTCCGCCGACCGCCAGCGGTTCGAAAACCTCTACAACGACATCCTGGGCCGCGTGGGCAACATCACGACGACTTTTTACTCCGACCTCGAGAAGTTCCAGCCCGCCGGCGAGCCGCGCGTGCGCAACACCTATTTCCGCGACTGGGCCGGCTTCATCCAGGACGACTGGAAGCTCGCGCGCAACTTAACCGTGAACGTGGGTCTCCGCTACGAGATCTTCGGCGCGCCGACAGAACGCGACCGGCTGCAGGGCACGCTGAAGCAGATCGATCAGATCGGCTATTTCACTCAGCTCGACAATACGGAAATCCAGCGCGCCTCGGCCTGGTACAACACCGACAAGAACAACTTCGCTCCCCGCATCGGCTTCGCCTGGGATCCCGGCCGGAACGGCAAGTGGGCCGTGCGCGGCGGCTGGGGCATCTTCTACGACCGCATGATCGGCGCCACCGCCAGCCTGGTCGACGGCAACACGCCAGGCTTCGCCCAGACCGTGCAGACCTTCCCCAACTCCGCCGCCGGCTCCGACGTGCGCGTGCGCGACAATCCGGCGCTGCCCGCCGCGCCCCCGGCGCCCCAGCTCGTGCTGCCCACCAACCGGCTGACTTCCATCGTCGTCTTCGGCCCGAATCTCAGCACCGGCTACGTGCAGCATTACAACCTCAGCGTCCAGCGGGAGATCATGCGCAACACGATCCTCGATGTGGCCTACGTCCGCACCCGCGGCATCAAGCTGTTCAACTGGGTCGACGTCAACCAGCCGCGCATCTACGGCAATTTCCTCGAGTCGTTCAACGAAATCGTCAACTTCCAGCGCACCGGCGCCGCCCCGTCGCCAACCAATACGCTCGTCCGCATCTTCGGCACGCCCCAGGCTGTCATCAGCGGCCTCGGCGCCACCACCGTCCAGCAGCAACTGGCCAACACGGCGGCCAACAACCTGGACCGCAATAACTACACCCGCTACGCAGCCGCAGGAATTCCCCAGTTCTATCTGCGGAATTTCCCGCAATACAACCTGGTCATTCTCGGCACCCAGGACGGATCAAGCTGGTACGACTCCATGCAGCTCAGCTTCCGCCGCACCATGGGCGCGCTGAAATTCGAGCTGAATTACACCTTCTCGAAGTCGCTCGACAACGGCAGCGCCGACGGCAACGGCTTCACCGCGCCGATGGACAACTACAACCTGCGGCTCAACAAAGGCCGCGGCGTGGCCGACCGCCCGCACGTGTTCAACTGGTCCGGCACCTACACGCTGCCCGTCGGCCGCGGCCGCAAGTGGATGTCTGACGCCCATCCCCTCATCGACGCCCTGCTGGGCGGCTGGGATCTCGGCCTGCTCGGCAACTGGCAGTCCGGCAGCGTCTTCTCCATGTCCTCCGGGCGGCTGACCGGCCCCTCCACCGCCACCACCTTCATCAACTACAGCGGCGACCGCAACATCGGCTCCGTGATGCGCCGCGGCAACGGCGTCTGGTACTTCACCGATGAACAGATCGCCGCCCTCACTGCCCCGTCAGCTTTCCCCAACGCGGGCGAAATCGGCTCCTCGGGCCGAAACGCCTTCCGCGGCCCCCGCTTCTTCAATTTCGACGCCTCCGTCGTCAAGCGCTTCAAGCTCCCCTGGGAGCAACACCGCGTCACCTTCCGGTGGGAGATGTACAACACGTTCAACAACGTGAACTTCGGCCTGCCCGGCGCCACCATCACCACCCCGCAGACAGTGGGCCGCATTTCGGGCACCGTGGGCAGCGCCCGCCTCATTCAGGCGGCGCTTCGCTACGACTTCTGATCCTTTCCTGTGCAGACTCGCACCTTTGGCGGACGGCTCCGGCCGTCCGCGTTTTTGTGTGCCGAGCATGTTCGACAGCTTGAGGGTGAAAGTCCCTTTGACAACCTGATGGAGGTGAAGTCATAGCGAGGCGCAAGGGCGTCGCCGCAAGGCGGGGCGGCCAGCAGCTGGAATGGGAGTGGCTGGGCGAGACACAGAAACCGCCTTTGCAGCATGCGGCCCCGGAAAGTCGGGCTCAGGATCGCGAGAGTCAAGCCTGCAGGGTATCCATTAGGCGGCTGCGCGCGGCAGGCGGTAGGGCTTGCCGCGCCATGCCAGCCGCTCGGGCAAGGGAGTCCTCCCGGGGGGCGCCGCGGGGCGGAGCCACCCCCCGTTTCGGACGTTGAGCCGGCAGCAGGGCTCCCGAACTGCGCACAGGCGCCATTGAGCAACGCCGCAAGGCTTCCTGGCCCCCGGGTGTTCCGGCGCGAAGCGCCGCTCGGGTTGCGGAACTGCTGTCGCAAACCCTGGGGCCGCCGGGCGAAGCGGATAGAGACCCTGGCAACCGGGCCGGTGGCGTCTCGTGCGGGGCAAGCTGGAGCCGCGCATGGTCATTCCGGCGGCAAAACGGTCTCGATCCGGAAGACGCGTTTTCTGCCGTTGGTTCCCACCCGGCCGTCGAACTTGCGCGCGCCGTTGACGTAGAGATCGACGGGCTTCTGCACAGGGTAATCGAGATCGAGGACGTCGCCCTCTTTCAGCTCCAGCATCTGCGCCACGGTCAGCCTCGGGCCGGTCATGCGGGCGTCGAACTTGAACAGGGCCGGCTGCAGCAGCCGCCACATCCGCTGCATTTCTTCTTCCGTGGATTCGGATTTGCGGACCGACCACTGCTGGTCGAACTTCTGCCGCAGCATCTTCACGATGATCGAGGGGATGCCCAGATTCATCATGCCGGAGACCTCGCCGATGCGGATCTCGATGCCGATGGCCACGACCGCCTCATTGGGGGCGAGGATTTGCAGCAACTGCGGCTCGGATTCGAAGGACTCGATGGAGAAGTTGATGTGCGTGATGGGGGCCCACGCTTCTTTCAGGTCGTGGAGGATGATGCGGAACACGCCCGTCAGAATGGAGCGCTCGATCTCCGTGATCTCGCGGTTTTCCTTGAGCGGGGTTTTCCCGTTGCCGCCGAGCAGCATCTCGAGGATCGGGAAGACCATCTGCGGGTTCATCTCGAGGATCGAGTTGCCGTCGAAAGGCCGCATGCTCAGGCTCACGATGCAGGTCGGCGCCGGCAGGCACTGGGAGAACTCCAGAAAGGAGAGCTGCTCCACGCTGATGAGGTTCACCATCACATAGGCGCGCAGATAGGCCGAGAGGCTGGAGGCGAGGGCGCGGGCGAAGTTGTCGTGCAGCAGGTGAATGGCGCGCAACTGGTCCTTGGCGATGCGGTCCGGCCGGCGGAAATCGTAGATCTGCGCGCGCTTGGCGGGATCGTCCTTGGCGCGGACGCCCTTGACGGTGCGAAATACATTGTCGATCTCTTCCTGGCTGAGCAGGCGATCCGAGGCCATACGCACCTTTCATCGGCGGAAAGAGCGCCATGTTCAATGGGGCAAAGGCAGTAACCCCCGGCTGCTGAGGGATTATGCCCGTGTTGCCGGCCTGCGGGCAGGCCGCTGGTAGACTGAAATCGTGAGGCGGTTTTTCGTCCAGAATTTCGGTTGCCGCGCCTCCCAGGCCGACGGCGCCGCCATGGAAGGGATGCTCCGGCAAAGGGGTTTCGCGCCGGCCATGGATCCCTCGGGCGCCGATCTGGTCATCATCAACACTTGCACCGTCACCTCCGCGGCTGACGAGGACGCCCGCAAGGCGATTCACCGCCTCCACCGCGAGAATCCCTCCGCCCGGATCGTCGTCACCGGCTGTTACGCGCAGCGCTCGCCTGAGGAGCTGGCGCGCGTGCCGGGCGTGGCGCTGGTGCTCGGCAATACGCACAAGGACCAGGTCGGCCTCCTGGCGGAGGCGCTCGAGGGACGGGAGGAGTACCACGGCGAAATCCAGGTGGGCGACATCGGGCGGCAGGCGTCGTTTCTGTCGGCGCCGGTGGAAGACGCCTCCGGGGACCGGACGCGGCCGAACCTGAAGATCCAGGACGGCTGCAACAATCCTTGTGCGTTCTGTATTATCCCGTCCGTGCGCGGCCCCAGCCGCAGCATGCCGGAAGAGGAAGTGCTGCGGCAGGTGCGCGCTCTGGCGGAGCGCTACGCCGAGGTGGTGCTGACGGGGATCAACCTGGGGCGATGGGGCAGGGAGCGGGGTTTCGGCGAACCGCGCCGCCTGCACCACCTGTTGCGGCGCGTCCTTGAGGAGACTGGCATCCGGCGGCTGCGGATCAGCTCCGTGGAGCCGATGGACTGGACCGACGAACTGTTCGAGCTGATGGCAGGCTCGCCGCGGATGGCGGCTCATGTCCACATGCCGCTGCAATCGGGCTCGGACGCGGTGCTGAAGAGGATGAGGCGCCGCTACCGGACGCGACACTACGAAGACCGGATCCTGCGCGCGGCGCAAATGATGCCCGATGCGGCATTCGGCGCCGACGTGATGACCGGCTTTCCGGGCGAAACGGACGCGGAATTTCAGGAGACGCTGGAATTCATCGCCCGCATGCCCTTCACGTACCTGCATGTTTTCACTTACTCCGAGCGCCCCGGAACACCCGCCGCCGCAATGCCGGGCCGGGTGCCTTGGGAGGTGCGGAAGGACCGGACGCGCCAATTGCGCCGGCTGGCGGCGGAAAAGAACCTCGCCTTCCGCCAGCGCTTTGTCGGGCGGACCCTGGATGCCGTGACGCTGGACAACGGCAAGGCGCTGACGGGGAATTATCTGGCCGTCGAATTGAGCCGCCCGCGCCCCGCCAACCAGATCGTGCCCGTGCGCATCGGAGGGTTGTCTCCGTCGGGACTGGCCGAAGTGGGCGCGCTGCCGGTGCTGGCTGTCTGAAGGCCCGGGGCGACGGCCGTATGAAGTCCAGGGCGGCTGCCGCCGATTGTAAAGCAGGATGAACTCCGCGCTGCCGCGCTTTGCCCGACGAGGGGCTGTCCTGATTGCGGCTGCTTCCATGGCCGCCCTGCTGGCGTGGCCCGTGCGCTCATTTTTCCTTCGCGGCCAGACGGACTTCGTGCAGCTTTACACGGGGGCGAAGCTGGCGGGTACGGGCAAGCTCTACGATGCGGAGGCCAACTATGAGTGGCACCAGCGTCTGTTCGGCGTGCGCTTTCCCGCCGTGCTGCACAGCCGGCCGGCTTTCTATGCCTTTCTGCTTCAGCCTCTGGGCTGGTTGCCGTACCGAACCGCCTTCTGGCTGTTCGTGCTGCTGAACGTGGCGGCGGCGGCATGGGTGTTCCGCCGGATTCTGGGCCCGAGCCCGCCCGCGGCAAGCTTTGGCGCCGTATATCCCGCAACGTATCTGGCGATCTTGTGGGGGCAGGATGTTTGGCTGGCGGTGGCGCTGTTCTGTGCTTTCGTGCTGTTGCTCAGGCGCGGGCGAGAGGCAGGGGCGGGACTGGTGATGTCGCTGTGTTCGATCAAGGCGCACCTGTTCCTGCTCGTGCCGCTCGTGCTGCTGGCGCACCGGCGCTGGCGCGTGCTGGCGGGCGGCGCGGCCGGATCTGCCGGGCTTTTTCTGTTGGGCTTCGCAGGAGATGGGCCCGACTGGCTCACGTCTTACTGGAAGCTTCTGGCCGGATCCGCCATCCATCGCGACATGGGCGGCATGCCCAACCTGCAAGGGGTTTCGGTCCAGCTTGGCAGTCCGGCCTGGTTTCTGCCTGTGGCGATGCTGGCAGTGGCGGCTGCGGTGGTGTGGATCAGCGCCCGCAGCCGCAACATCGACGCCGCCTTGGCGGCGGCGCTTGCCGGGGGTTATCTGCTCAGCTACCACGCCTATCCGCAGGACGCGCTGACGCTGCTGGTGGCGTTCGCCCTGCTGCCTGCCGCCGCTCTCCGCGGACTGCCGGCGGCCGCGTGGTGGTTTCTTGCCAGTCCGCTTCCTTTGGGGTTTGCTCTGCTAGGGCCGCCGTTCCATGTGGTGCTTCCCTGCGCTGCCGCCTGGGCTTTGGCCGTGCTGGCATTCTCGCGCCGCCGCCCCGCTCCGGCAGCGGACCGGCCGCTGTGCCTGTCGCCCGGCAGGCCTGCTGTGCGAAACGATCTCTTCCGCCGCGCCGGTTCCGGCTGCTTCCGCCGCCCGTTTCCCCTCTCCAGTGCCTGCGCTTCCGTTCGTGGCTGCAAGTCCGGGTGAGACATGAGGAGTGCAAAGAAAAGAGTTCTGCCTCTCGTGGCCGCGCTGGCGATAGCGGCGGTGTATGCGGCGAACTTTTACGCCGCCATGGGGCCGTCGCTGCTGCAAGGAACCAATGACTTCGCCGCCTTCTACACGGGAGCCCGGCTGGCCGGCAGCGGCAGGGTGTACGATACTGGGCCGCAATACGAGGAGCAAAAGAAGCAATTCGGGTCTTACATGCCTGCGGTCACCTTCATTCGGCTCCCGTTTTATGCGGTTTTGCTCAAACCTCTGGCGTGGCTCGACTATCTTGCCGCCTGGAGGGTTTTCCTGTTGCTGAACATTTTGTGCGCCCTCTGGTTTTTTGGGAAGTGGCTCTGGGGCGACCACCCCCGCGTTTTCCTCCTGGGCGCCAGTTTCCTGCCTGTGTATGCCGCGCTGGCCAACGGGCAGGACATCTGGCTGGTGGCGGCCTTGTTCGCCCTCGCCATGCTGCTCGGGCG
>Ga0308414_1001978_pt1 | contig 13304 bp, 9 predicted proteins | sample HotsprSampleOS50_FD_205667 | JGI IMG/M metagenome (GOLD analysis project Ga0308414, IMG submission 205667) | Hot spring phototrophic mat microbial communities from Octopus Spring, Yellowstone National Park, Wyoming, United States - 20090730_OS50 ... | reverse complement strand
CGGTGGAGGGTGTGAGGGTGCGGGGCGGGGTGGCGCATGGGGTGGGCGAGGGGGGGTGGGGGGGCGGGCTGTATGTGGCGCAGAGCGGGCGGGTTGGGCGGGTGATCGTTAGCGGGAGTGCGGCTGAGCTGGGCGGGGGCGTGTATGTCCACGACGGTGCAGCGTTGTATTCATGTCTGCTGGTCTCGAACGTGGCGCAGCGGGGCGGGGGCGTGGCAGTAGGAGCGGGGGGCGCGCTGTATAATTGTACGGTGGCGGAGAATACCGCCGCGCTGGCGGGCGGCGGAGTGCAGGTAAGCAACGGAGTAGTGTGGAATGCGATCGTATGGAGCAACACGGCGCCGGGGGCGGCCAATTACGCACTGCAGGCAGGTGCGGGCATGCATTATAGCTGTAGTGTGCCGTTGGCAACAGGAATTAGCAATATTGTCGCGGACCCGTTGTTTGACAATAGCTACAGAATTGCTCCGGAATCGCCGTGCGTGGACGCGGGGTATACGTTTGCATGGGCGTGGGGTGCGCGGGATGTGGAGGGGGAGCTGCGGGTGCGGGGGAGCGGGATAGACATGGGGGCGTACGAAGCAGTGCCGGAGGGCGGGGGGACAACGCTCTGGGTGGCGCTGGCATGGGGGTGCAGGCGTGCGGCGCGCCGCACGCACTAGCGCGTCTGCGCCCACTGCAAAATCCCATAGCGATACACGTTGGGGATCCCCGGCGGAGATGTTTCACGTTGCCCCAGCCGCGGGTCGTAGAGGTAGTTCCGTATTGGCGGAAGATAGAAGCTGTTAGTGAAAGTGTCATCATGCGGCTCGGTCTCTTTTTGTGACGCATAAAGACAGATCATCGAGCCGTTGATCGTAATCGTCTTGCCTGTCCACACTTCAAGGAAGCGCGGCAGATTGTGCAAGCCGCCCCCCGACTGGTTGGTCGTGGAGATAGAGTTGCCCACGAGAATCGCCGTGTTGTAGGTGGTACTCTCGGCAGGCTGGCGGTTGGAAACGGAATTGCGCAGATCATTCCACGCCACGGAGAGCGGGGTTAAACAATCGGCGACAACGGAGCATGGGTGATTGGTATTGGTATTGGCGCCGATTCTGGTATTAAAGTTGCCTTGGATATACAGGGGTTGAGGGGTGGCCAAAGTGAGCGCGCGCGGCACTTCCTCGCCATTGACGATGCGCACGGCGGTGTTGGTGGAGTACCGCGTGCGTGAACCGATGTCCGGCGGGTTGACATAGATAATGCCGCTGCGGCCGTGGGCTGAGTTGAAAAATTCGTTGCGTGCCGCCGCCGGGCAGCTGGGTGATTGCAACCACTGGCGGAACCGCGCCATGTTAAAATCGACCGGGTTAATGTGGTAATTCTGGCGCCCATTCCAAAAGTAATTGGTGCGGGTGACAAAGGCATACTCGCCGGAAAAGACGTTGCCAAGCAACACACGGGTGGTGTATTCGGCGTTGGTGACAGGGCCGGACTGATAATAGAGACCATCGTCGGCATCAATGACGATGGCAGCGCGGTTAGCGAGACGGACGTTGGCAATGCTCGATGTTTCACCGAAGACCGGCGGTTCAATCAGCACCCGCGTGTAATCTTCAGCGCCCTCGAAAGGCAGCGTGAGAACATCCGTACCGTGCGTGCGGTCAAGCACGCGGCCGCGCAGGCGTGTGAGCGAATCGGCCGCCCATCTGGGGTGATAGGTTTCAAAGAACTCCGTACGGATGTTTCCGGATAATTGGGGATCAAACTCCCACCCATCGGAACGACGTCTGCCCAGCCTGGCGAAAGCAGTGCCGGCCTCGTTGGTGGCAACACTGATCTGGCCTTGGGGGCGGGTTGGGGTCCACGCATTGGTGTAAATGTTCAAGCCATCATCGCCCCGGTGGAAGACACCTGCGCACGAGATCGAGCCAGTGAATCTCAAGCGCCGCTCCGGCCACATGTAGATGTTCTTGTTAGAATGCACGCGCCCGCTGATGGTCATGTCGGCGCCCGGGTTGATTTCGAGATTTTCGTTATAGAAGACGCCGAATTGAAAGGGTGAGATAAACAAGGAGCCCATCTTCAGCTGGAGTTCGACGGCGTTGGCGGGGTCGTTGGCGTCGGCGGCGCGGCTGGTGATGGTATAAATGGCTTCGATTTGATACAAGCCGCGGTACTTGCCATACTGCACAGGGGCGTTGGTACTGACATAGGAAATGGTATAGCGTTGCAGGACGATGTCGGGAGGGAAAGTTTGTGCGGCGATAGGCACAAATTCATTGGAGAGAGCGGCATAATCAAAGAAGCCGCCGCGGGGAACAGTTTTGAATTTGCCGGCGGCGTAATTAAGGCCGGCTTCGGCGGCATAGAAGAGACGGGCACGCGTGACGGCGCGGGCGGCTTGGCGCGAGCTGGTGCCGGCCCAGTACATGATGCCCGTGACGCCGAGAAACAGGCCGGTTGTCAGCACCACCACGGCGGCGAGACTGGCTGTGCCACGCGGGCTGGATGACCATCGGGCTGGCGCGAGTGGTTTCATGAGAGCAGCTCCGGGCTAGAGGTTACGCAGGGTGATGTAGGTATTGACAGCCATGAGCGTGGTATTGGTGGCGCGGTCATCTGCCACGCTCAATTGGACACGGATTTGATTATACCCGGCGATGAAGGGCGGCTGGGGCAGCAGGCCGGAGAGCAAGGGAATATCATCGGCGCTGGAGGCGCGGTTGTCCTGCGCTTCTGACGGTATAAAATAGAGGATTGTGCCGGAGCGGTAGACGCCGCAGGTAGAGCCGTTGGTATGGAAAAAACGGACATAATTTCCGGTCAAGACTTGTGTGCCGGGGGAAGGAGCATACGAGCTGTAGAGTTCACACTGATAGGCGTGGCGTGCGCTGGCGGCGATGGTTTCCAGTGCCGCGCGTGCGCGCTGTTGTGCCCACAGGCGCAGCCAGATGTAGCGCAACGTATGAGTGGCCTGCACGTAGATGGTGATGAGCGTCAGCAAGACCAGGGCGGTAACGGCGCTGGCGATGACAAATTCGGCCAAGGTAAAGGCGCGTGGATGACGGAGCGGCGTCGTCATGGCATTTTCAGTGCAAAAAAGCGTTTGTGCTGTACAGATGAGCCCACCCGCCAGGTATAATCCAGATAAACGCGCTTGTGCAGCAGGGGAGAGGACACTTCCGTCACGGTAGTCGTCATGGCATAGACCAGGGTGACGGCCGAACCGTTGGTGAGCGTGACGTATTTAACAGGATAGGTGTTAGTAGTGACGAGGGTATACGGGACGGCGGCGATGTCTTCGAGCACATCCGTGGCGCGGGCGAGGGCTTCGGTCATGCGGGTGGCGCGCAGGGCCGTAAAATGCGAAAATGACAATGCGGAGATGATGGCAGCGGCACAAAGCCCCAGCAGAGCGGCGGCGACGACGCCTTCTACCAGCGACACACCACGTGGAGCAGATGAAGCAGCCATGGTTACCATCCTGAGGTTGTTGGAGACCAGACGTGGTCCGGGAACTGAGCGGCGGAGGGGCAGGCGACGGGCACGCCGTTAGTATAGACGCGCGGGTATTCCAGGCCGCTAGCCGGGCAACGCCCGGGCGATGCAGCAGACCAGAAGCGGGGATAGAGGTTGGTAAAATGGATCACGGCGCCGGGGGGCAGGCGGTATTCAGCGGCGTATGCCTGGACTGCTGTGTAGAGGGCTTGCAGGTTGCCGCGGCAGCGCCGCGCATCGCTTCGGGTGCGCGCGCCGGAAAGATGCATGATGCCAACCAGCAGGAGGATGCCAAGGATGGCAAGTACAATGCAGAGCTCCAGCATGGAGAACCCAGAGTGAGCACGACAGGCCTTCATGACAAGGCTGGGCAGGTGTAAAAAAAAGAGGGGGGCGCTACGAGTTCACGCCCCCCTGCCATGCAACTACCAACTGCTGCTTACGGCATTTGAGAATCGGGAGTGAACTCGTAGACGCGCGTGCCGCCGACGGTTACTTCGCAGTACACGTTGCTCGGCTCCGGCTGCGTCGTGTCAAGCGTGACGGTCGCGTCTGAGATGTACGGGTTGCGCGGCACGGCCTTCAGATACGTCGGAACCAGCATAGCCAAGGACGTGACGTTCGTGCCGTCCAAACGTGCCTGCTCGATCGCACCGGCCACCTGTTTGCAGCTTGCACGGGCGGTGTTAAATTGAGACTTGCGGCGCGCTTGCATGAAGTTCGGCAGCGCGATCGCGACCAGGAGACCAATGATCGCCACGACGATCATGATTTCCACCAGGGTGAAACCTTTGTACTGTTTTTTCATACGGGCTCCTCGTGTGAGTGGGTGAAACATCGTCAAACGTGTTCAAAAATGTGCCAACAACTGCATGGTCATTACGACAAACGCCGAAACAACACCAGTGACGATGCTCCACTCAACCAGTGAAACCTCGCGTATCACTTCTGTTGAGAGTAGCAACCATAATTTTTGTCGTTCACTACGCATTGCTTTGTCCGTTTGGTTACCGTAGGCCACTATTGGCAATTACGGAGAAAGCATCAGGTGTGCCAATCGAAAATATAGCCAATTAGACGCGAATTAAGGCTTTTTATTTCTCACAAAACCGTTTTTGTTTGCAGTCGTGCATTGTCTTTGCAAAAACGCGAACGATTACGAATGCATTCATTAGCTGCACCACGCATGGGAGTCCACCTGCGCGGCGTGTCAGCGCGTGCTGTGATACTCTTGCAACGCCCGCGCATCTACCCCGCCGCGCGCGCGGATGGATTCAATCCCGTTAATGGCCGCCTCGGCGCCTGAGATGGTGGTGATGCACGGGACGTTGTGCGCGACGGCCGTGGCGCGGATGCGCGCTTCATCGGCGCGCGCCTTGTGCCCTGACACGGTATTGATGATCAGCTTGATCTCGCCGTTCATGATCAAATCAAGGACGTTGGGGCGGCCTTCGGCAATTTTGTGAATGGCTTCGACAGGCACGCCGGCGTTGCGCAGGGCGCGCGCCGTGCCTTCGGTGCTGACAAGCTGCAGCCCTGCCGACACCAGCCGCTTGGCCAGCGAGATGGCGTAGCGTTTGTCGGCGTCGCGCACGCTGAGAAAGATTTTGCCGCTGAACGGCAGGTTGATGCCTGCGCCGAACTGGGTTTTTGCGAAGGCAATGCCGAAGTCGGTGTCGATGCCCATCACTTCGCCCGTGGAACGCATCTCCGGCCCGAGCTCAATGTCGGTGCCCTGGAAGCGTGCGAATGGCAGCACGGCTTCCTTGACACAGAAGTAATTGATGCTGCGCTCCTCCGTGAAGCCAAGTTCTTTGAGGGTCTTGCCGGCCATGACGCGCGCGGCCAGTTTGGCCAGCGGCACGCCGATGGCCTTGCTGACAAACGGCACGGTGCGGCTGGCGCGCGGATTTACTTCCAGCACATAGACGTGATGATCGCGGATGGCAAACTGCACATTCATCAGCCCGCATACCTGCAGCTCTTTAGCCATGGCGTAGGTGGCGTGGCGGATTTCATCCAGCAGGTGCGCGCTGAGCGTATGCGGCGGAATCACACACGCCGAATCACCTGAATGCACCCCCGCCTGTTCAATGTGCTCCATAATCCCGCCGATGACGGCGATCGCGCCGTCGGCAATGCAATCCACGTCCACTTCGACGGCATCTTCGATGAATTTGTCAATCAGCACGGGGCGGTCGGACGATACCTGCACGGCCTCGGCCATGTAGGTGCGCAGCTCATCTTCGGTGTACACGATCTGCATGGCGCGGCCGCCGAGGACATAGCTGGGGCGCACCAGCACGGGATAGCCGATCTTCGCGGCAGCGGCGAAGGCTTCTTCGGCATTGGTGGCGGTGTCGTTGGGGGGCTGGGAGAGGCCGAGTTTGTGCAGCATCTGCTGGAACATTTTGCGGTCTTCGGCGCGGTCAATGGATTCTGGGGAGGTGCCGATAATCTTCACTCCGGCGCGCTGCAGGGGCAGCGCCAAATTGAGCGGCGTCTGCCCGCCGAATTGCACGATCACGCCGTCGCAGCGCTCGCGCTCATAGATGTTGAGGACATCTTCCAACGTCAGCGGCTCGAAATACAGTTTGTCAGAGGTGTCATAGTCGGTGCTGACGGTTTCGGGGTTGGAATTGACCATGATCGTCTCAAAGCCGTCTTCCTTGAGCGCGAACGACGCGTGCACGCAACAATAGTCGAACTCGATGCCTTGGCCGATGCGGTTGGGCCCGCCGCCAAGGATCATGATCTTCCTGCGCGAGGAGGGTGCGGCTTCGTCTTCGCCGGGATCATACGTGGAGTAGTAGTACGGGGTGAAAGCCTCGAATTCGGCGGCGCAGGTGTCCACGAGTTTATAGACCGGTGTAATGCCAAGCGCGGTGCGGCGGGCGCGCAATTCCATCTCGGAGCAGCCGGCGAGGAACGCCAGTTGGCGGTCGGAAAAACCATAGCGTTTAGCAGTGCGGAGGAGGTCTGGGGGCCAAGCGGGCGCCTGTGCGCGCAGTTGATCTTCCAGTTCGACGATCTGGCGGATGTTGTCAATAAACCAAGGGTCAATGGCGCTGAGGTCATGGATTTCGGCGGGGGAGATGCCGAGGCGCAGGGCGTCGCGGAGGATGAGGAGGCGCTGGGAATTGGGCTGGCGCAGGCCGGCGCGCAGGCGCGCGGCGATCTCCCTGACGTCCGTCAGATCGGGCTTGCCGCGCTCGCGCCAGCGCCAGCCCTCCGGCGTGCGCACCAGCGTGTCCTTGCCGTCCGCTCCCAGCCCGGCGCGCCCGGTTTCCAACGAGCGCAACGCTTTCTGCAGCGCTTCTTTGAAGGTGCGGCCGATGGCCATTGTTTCGCCCACGCTGCGCATCTGGGTGGTCAAAATATCGGGTGTACCGCTGAATTTTTCGAACGTAAAGCGCGGGTATTTCACCACACAATAATCTATGGACGGCTCAAAGCACGCGGGCGTCTTCTGCGTAATGTCGTTGGGAATTTCATCCAGCGTATAGCCCACGGCCAGCTTGGCGGCAAACTTGGCAATCGGGAATCCGGTGGCTTTCGACGCCAACGCCGAGCTGCGCGACACACGCGGGTTCATTTCGATGATGCACATGCGGCCGTCGCGCGGATTGACGGCCCACTGCACATTCGAGCCGCCGGTTTCCACGCCGATCGCGCGCATCACTGCAATGGTGGCGTCGCGCATGTACTGGTAGCACCGGTCACTCAGCGTCTGCGCCGGCGCCACGGTGATCGAATCGCCCGTGTGGATGCCCATCGGGTCAAGATTTTCGATCGAACAAATGATCACCACGTTGTCCTTGAGATCGCGCATCACCTCGAGTTCAAACTCTTTCCAGCCCAGCAGCGATTCTTCGATCAGCACTTCGGAATTGCGGCTGGCCTGCAGGCCCGCACGGCAAATCTCCAGCAATTCGTCGCGATTGTAGGCAATGCCGCCGCCCGTGCCGCCGAGGGTAAAGCTGGGCCGGATGATCAACGGGAACTGGCCGATTTGTTCGGCCACCTGCTCGGCCTCGGCCAGCGTATGCGCAAAGCCCGAGCGCGGTACATCCAGCCCGATTTTCTGCATCGCCGCCTTGAACAACTCGCGGTTCTCAGCCACGTGGATGGATTCGGGCTTGACGCCGATCATCTCCACGCCGTATTTTTCGAGCACGCCGCTCTCCGCCAGCTCCATGGCCGTGTTCAAGCCCGTCTGGCCGCCGATCGTGGGCAGCAGCGCGTCCGGCTTCTCGATGCGGATGATCTTCTCGCACATCTTCGCATTGATCGGCTCAATGTACGTGCGCACGGCAAATTCCGGATCGGTCATGATCGTGGCCGGATTGGAATTGATCAGAATCACCTCATAGCCTTCCGCGGCCAACGCCTTGCATGCCTGCGTGCCTGAATAATCAAACTCACAGGCCTGCCCAATCACGATCGGCCCCGAGCCAATCAACATGATCCGCTTGATGTCAGTCCGTTTTGGCATGCGCGCTCAATTTCTTGGCCCTTATGTCCCTTATGTCCCTTTCTCCCTAATGCCTAAAATGCCGCATTCCCGTGAAGAGCATGGCCATGTCATGCGCATCTGCCGCCGCGATCACTTCATCATCGCGCACGGAGCCGCCGGGCTGAATGACCGCGCGAATGCCGGCGCGCGCAGCTTCCTCCACCCCGTCGGCAAACGGGAAAAACGCATCCGAAGCCATCACCGCCCCGCGCAGTTCCTTCTGCGCCTTGCGCACGGCCAAGGCCACGCTGTCCACGCGGCTCATCTGCCCGGCACCGACGCCCACCAGCTCCGTGCCGCGCGCCAGCACAATGGCGTTCGACTTCACGTGTTTGGCGCATTTCCACGCAAAGTGCAGCGCCGTGAGTTCTTCCGCCGACGGCTGCCGCTTCGTCACGCACCGCACCGCGGCGCCTTCGAGCGCAGCGGTGTCGCGCTCCTGCAGCAACAAGCCGCCTACAACCGTGCGCGCCGCCAGCCCGCGCGCCGGCGCATGTTCCTGCGTGCACCACGCTTCCAGCCCGTCCACCGCCAGCAGCCGCACGTTCTTCTTCGCCCGCAGCGCCTCCAACGCGTCCGGCTCAAACGCCGGCGCGACGATCGCTTCTACGAACAGCGCGCCGATTTCCTCGGCTAGCGCCTTCGTCACCGGCCGGTTGAACGCCAAAATGCCGCCGAAGGCCGAGACAGGATCAGTGGCCAGCGCGCGCCGGTACGCCTCGCACAGATCATGCGCCACTGCCGCGCCGCACGGATTCGTGTGCTTCACAATCACCGCTGCGGGCTCGCTGAATTCCTTGACCAGCTCCAGCGCGCCGTCACCGTCCAGGTAATTGTTGTACGACATGTCTTTGCCGTGCAGTTGTTTGGCGATCGTGATGCACGGCTCGCTGATGCGCACCTCGCGGTAGAACGCGGCTTTTTGATGCGGGTTTTCGCCGTAGCGCAAATCCTGCACTTTGCGATACCCCGCCGCGCGCACAGGCGGGAAGAGCGGGGCATCGGGCATGCCCGCCGCCAGATACTCGGCGATCAGCGCATCGTAATAGGCGGTGGTGGCAAAGACTTTCTGCGCGCAGCGCTTGTTGAACTCATACGACACCGCGCCGCCATGCGCGTCCATCTCTTGCAACAGCGGCTTGTAATCGGCCGGGTCAACAATCACCGTCACATCGCGGAAATTTTTCGACGCCGAACGCAGCATCGCCGGCCCGCCAATGTCAATGTTTTCAATCGCTTCCTCAAACGTTACACCCGGCGTGGTGATGGTGGCCTCGAACGGATACAAATTTACCACGACCAAGTCAATGTAGACCAAGTCATGTTCCTGCATGGTCTTCTGGTGCGCAGGATTGTCACGGATGGAAAGGAGGCCGGCATGCACCTTGGGATGCAGCGTTTTCACGCGCCCGTCAAGCATTTCTGGGAAGCCCGTGAAGGCGTCAATCAAGACGATCGGCACGCCTTCTTCTTTCAACAGTTTGGCCGTGCCGCCGGTGGAAATGATTTGCACACCGCGGGCGGCCAGCTGATGCGCCAGCTCGGCCACGCCGTGTTTGTCGGAGACACTCAGCAGCGCGCGTTCAATCTTCCGCATACGAACCCCTGTGGCAGGTTACCATGAATAGTCCTAAACCACTACGATGGCATTATATAAAGTGTGCCCCGGAAAGTCAATCCACAAAATGTGGCCGCGTCCGCCGCGCTGCGCGCGGCGGACTTGCAGTGCCGCTTTGCGGCACGGACGCGCCCGCAGGGCGCTTGCAGCGGCCGCAGGCCGCGGACTTGCAGTGCCGCTTTGCGGCACGGACGCGCCCGCAGGGCGCTTGCAGCCGCGCTCCGCGCGGCGGACGCGGCGCTCCTGCGCCGCCTACAGCCGTGCCCGTCCATTTTTTCCATGTTCATGTCCGTTTTGTCTATTGTGGACACACGCATCATGTGCTACAATTCTGGCATGAAGACAAACTATCTCCTCATCACACGCAGCGTTCTGACGCTGGCCGTGGCGTGTGCGCCGTGGTGCGCCGCCGCCAGCATGTTTCCGGAAATCCAAGTCGGCCTGGGCGGGGTGGTGCGCTATGGGCACGCCCGCTTCGCCAATGCGCTCTACATGGCGCCGGTGTGGCAGACCAACTACGCCTCTGGTTGGAACTGGCACACGGTGTACGCGCCGCAACTGAATGTTGACGGCTATCCGAATTACGTAGTGGGCGTCAACAACCCGCTGGTGGCCATGCCTCTCTTCGACGCGCCCCTTGTTGAGAAAACCAACATGTGCGTGGGCCGGTTTTCACTGATGTGGGAAGGCGAGGCGGACATCCAGCTAGGCACGGGCGCCACGCTCGTTTCCGGCCCCACGTCCGGTGTGGTGCTGAACGGGCGGCGCGAGTATTACATTAGCGACGGCGCGGGCGACAAAATGATGGTGCGTGTCTGGGCCATCAACACGACCAACCCGCCACGCAACATCCGCTTGTGGCTGCCCGACCCGGCCGACCGCATGAACCGCAGCCTCGCCCCCGCCGCCGGCGATCCTCCGCGCATCTTCCATCCCGAGTATGTGAATGTTTTGCGTCCGTTCAAACTGTTTCGCTTTATGGACTGGCTGTATACCAACAACAGCAGGCAACAACACTGGCAGGACCGCCGCCGCCCCACGCATTGTTTCATGACCGGCAACATTGTCACTAATATGCAGCCCGGCGTGTGTTACGAATTCTGCGCCGCATTGTGTAATGAAGTGGGCGCCGACATGTGGATCTGCATCCCGCATCTGGCCACCGATGAGTATGTCACCAATGTGGCGCGGCTGCTCCTGTACGGCAGCGACGGGTTCATGCCCTACGTGACCAACGTGGCCAACCCCGTCTATCCGCCCCTCGCCACCAACCGGCGCGTGTATGTCGAATGGTCGAACGAAGTCTGGAATCCCATGTTTACGGCGTACAGCTATGCCCAGTCACAAGGCAGCTTGCTTGGGAAGAACGTCGCGCAGTATCCCGCCTATCGCGCTGGGCAAATCTGGAAGATTTTCGAAGGCATCTGGGGGCGCAACACACGCAGCGCATCGTGCGCGTGGGCGCCGCGCGCGCCGGTGATGCCACCTACTGCAGCCAGTTCATGGCCGAAACAACCAACAACGGCGTGAAGGCGCATATATTGAGCATCGCGCCCTACTTCGGCAACGACATTGAAGACTGGGTGTACGCGAAGGGCCACGGCTTCTTTACCAACACCGGCGACGCGCACATGCAGCTCACGCATGACGAACTGCAGCGGCGCCTCCTGGCCGGCGTGGCCGGCACGTCCACCGTCGGCGATGACACCGGCGGCGGCATCAACCAAGCCATCCGCAACGTTGCCCTGCAGTATGGCGTGCCGCTGGTGAATTATGAGGGCGGCCCCAGCATCTATACCGACAACATTGACACGCCCAGCAATCAGCCCACCGGCTCCTGGCTCACCGCCTTCATGTGCGATTTCAACCGCCATCCGCGCATGGCCGAAACCTACCGCCTCAACATGAATCTCTGCAAAGCCAAAGGGCTGACCACCCACGCCGTGTTCGTGGATATCAGCTCCTTCGGCAAATATGGCCAGTGGGGGCATAAGGAATTCACCGTGCAGTCCACCAACCTCTATGCCTACGGCTACGCCGTGAAATACAAATTCATCCTGGACTGGATGGCGGAGCAGGCGGCTATTCGTTCGATTGATGATCCCCTCGGCAGCGTGCCATATTTCACTAACGACATGCTCTTGCCGCCCATGCAAATCGGGCGGCCGTATGAGGTTGAACTGGTGACGGCGAGAGGTGACGGTGCGCGCACGGCCCGCATCATTGCCGCGCTGCTGCCGCCGGGCATGGCGGCCGCGCTGGCCGGCAACGACCGCGTCGTGATCAGCGGCACACCCACCAACGGCATCAACGGCGGTCTGGCGTATGTGTATGCGCGCGTGCTGGACGCCGATGGCGACCCGGCCTGGGGACGCTTCCAAGCCAGTGTCGTGGGCGGGCCGGGCACGATCGTGGAAAGCGATTTCACCGGGCCCGATCCGGCCCTGCGCCGCCCGTGGACAAACACCTATGTGCTTGCGCCGCAGTTTGTGTGTGGCGGCTGGAGCAACGGCGCCGGCGTCACCGGCTACGCCGGCACAAACCTCTATGTCTTCTCGATGAACATGCCCGCTACTGAATCCACGCTGGAATATGCGCTGTCCAACCACCAGTACGTTACATTCAGGATCATCCCGCCGCTGAATGTCACGATGGATTTGCGCAGTGCCCGCGTGCAGTTCACCATTGGCCGCATTGGCTATCATGCCGCGCGGCGCTACGCCCTGTTTTCCAGCGTCGCCGGCTTTGCCAGCAACAATGTCATTTTTATCACCCCGCGTTTTACAGATTTAACGCCCGTGGTGTTTGACGTTACCATGCCGGCCAGCGCGGCCTATCAGGCCGTCACCGCGCCCGTCGAATTCCGCATCTACGGCTTCTCCGGCCAATACGGCGGGGCATCCCACAAAACTAGTGTGATGAGCTTCAAACTGCGCGCCCAGTATGTGACGTTCAACCAGCAGCCCGTGGCCGTGCCTGTTTCCGTCACTACCACGATAGATATGCCCGTTACCTGCGTGATGACCAACTATTGCTACGATTGGGACGGCGATGCCCTCAGCGTGCAGAGCATTACCCAGCCAGCCCACGGCACGGCTACATTTGCGTCAACGGACATCACCTACACCCCGCCGGCGGGCTTCACTGGCACCGTCACGGTAGCCTACGTCATCAGCGACGGGCGCGGGGCCAGCGACGCATCCGTACTCACGATATCAGTAATACCGGAACCCATGGGGTGCGGCGCTACACTGCTGGCACTGCAGGGGATGATGATGGCAAGGCGCAGGTAGCATGTGTGGATGGGTGTCAGTGGATGGGTGTCAGGCTAGGAATTAATACTTTAGCCAAGAGCAATAATGTTTCTTATGGAGAAAACTATTTGCAATTTGCATAATTGCAAAGTATACTTACCTAGCCTGACACCTGTAAGGGGCAACAGCCTCGTTGCCCTTATGCCCCGCACGCACAAGGCCGCCGAGGCCGGCGGCCCTCCAAAAAATGGAGGGGCAACGGCCTCGTTGCCCTTATGCCCCGCGCATAAGGCCGCCGAGGCCGGCGGCCCTCCAAAAAAATGGAGGGGCAACGGCCTCGTTGCCCTTATGCCCCGCGCGCATAAGGCCGCCGAGGCCGGCGGCCCTCCAAAAAATGGAGGGGCAACGGCCTCGTTGCCCTCATGCCCCGCGCGCA
>Ga0308414_1001975_pt1 | contig 13310 bp, 13 predicted proteins | sample HotsprSampleOS50_FD_205667 | JGI IMG/M metagenome (GOLD analysis project Ga0308414, IMG submission 205667) | Hot spring phototrophic mat microbial communities from Octopus Spring, Yellowstone National Park, Wyoming, United States - 20090730_OS50 ... | reverse complement strand
TTGCCCAACAGCGGGGCGGTCACTTATAATGAGCTGGCGAAAAGCTGTCATGTAGACTGGCACATGATCATTCTCACAAGCAGCCCTAATTACGTCGCCCATCATCATCTGGATGAGCCATGCTGCAGGCCTGGGGCGCAGTAGCCCGCATCAGCGCGCCGCCGTTAACTGCACTATGAGCAAATAATAACTACCTGGAGGTCTGTGTGCTAGACTCTGCTGCAGCTGCGCCCCTGCCGCGCCCGCGCCTGCGCCAGCGCGGTTTCCTGCACGAGATCGCTGAAACGATCTTTCTGATTGCCGCCATTTACGCTCTGGTTGACCTGGCAAGCGTTCGCTTTTATGTGGACGGCCCCAGCATGGAACCGAGTTTCTTCACTGGCCAGCGCATTATCGTCAGCCGGGTGAGCTATCTGTTGGGCGAGCCGGAGCGGGGCGACATCATCGTATTTGAGTCCCCTGACAACCCGGCAGCAGACCCGCCGCTGATCAAACGCCTGATCGGCCTGCCTGGTGACACGGTCGAAATCCGCCAGTTGGAGGTGTATGTCAACGGCGTTCCTCTGAACGAACCGTATTTCGTGAACGGCCCGTGCACGGCCTCGAACTGCCCCGACGGCAGTTGGACACTGGGGCCAGACGAGTACTTCGTGATGGGCGACAACCGCAATCGCAGCCGCGACTCGCGCCGGTTCGGGCCAATCACGCGCGAGCATATCATTGGCGAGGCGCTGGTGCGCTACTGGCCGCCCGCCGACTGGGGGTTTGTTGAGCACTACCGATTTACGCCCTGAACGGCGGGCGCAGAGTTGAGGGCGCAGCGCCAGAGATGATGCTATACTCATGTGCGTTTGCAGACGCGCACCCACGATGGAGACAGAACCATGACCGTTGACCTGCGCAGCTACGTTTTTCTAGACAACCTTCAGCTTCAGCACGCCGCCTTTCTGGGCACAGTGGCGCGCGGGTTCCTACCGCTGCCGGGCGACGCCTCGCTGTGGATCGAAATCTCGCCCGGTATCGAGATCAACCGGATTACCGACATCGCCCTGAAGGCCACCGCCGTGCGCCCCGGCATGCAGATTGTGGAGCGCCTGTACGGCCTGCTGGAAGTGCACTCCAGCAGCCAAGCCGAGACGCGCGCCGCGGGCGAGGCCATTCTGGAGGCATTGGGTGTGCGCGAGGATGAGCGCATTAAGCCGCGCATCGTATCCAGCCAGATTATCCGCAACATTGACGCGCACCAGACCCAGCTCATTAACCGTATGCGCCACGGCCACATGATTCTGGCCGGTCAAACGCTGTATGTGCTTGAAGTCGAGCCGGCCGGTTATGCGGCGCTGGCGGCCAACGAGGCGGAAAAAGCCGCCGAAATCAACATCCTGGAGGTGCAGGCGTTTGGCAGCTTCGGGCGTGTATACCTGGGCGGCGAGGAGCGCGACATCATGGCCGGTTACGGCGCAGCGCTGGCCGCCATTGAGGGCGTTGTGGGGCGCGACAACCCGTCGGCGCGCAAGGAATAGCGCGGATGTACATTGCAGAAGTTGCCGGCACGGTGGTAGCAACGCGCAAAAGTCCCAATATGGATGGGCTGCCGCTGCGCATTGTGCGGAAGGTGGGTGTTGACCTGGCGCCATCTGATGTGTACGCGGTTGCGGTTGACGTCGTGGGCGCTAGCGACGGGGAGCTGGTGCTGGTGGCTGCTGGCAGCCCCGCGCGGCAGACGCATCTGACCGACAACCGCCCGACAGACGCGATCATCATGGCTGTTGTAGACACCTGGCAGCTCCACAACACCGTGATCTACACCAAAGGCGGCTGACGGGCAGCGTGAAAGGCCTTTGAACGCTGCCAGTGATATACTTGAATCAGACGGCATCGAGCGCTGGCCTTCTGGCTGACAGACGGCTGCCGCTGCACGGAACTAAAGGAGGTCGCGGCCCGGATGAACAGGAGTCGAATCCTTGTCATTGAGGACAATCAGGACAGCATGACCTTCATCAGCGACATCCTTGTTTCGCTCAAGTATGTTGTGCTGCAGGCAGCGGATGGCGAACAAGGCGTGGCTATGGCTGCTGCAGAACACCCTGATCTGATCCTGATGGACTTGTCGCTGCCGCGGTTGGATGGCTGGTCAGCTACTCGCCGTATTAAGGCTGACCCAGCGCTGCAGCACATCCCGATTATCGCGCTGACGGCTCATGCGATGATCGGTGATCGCCAGCGCGCCCTGGCGGCGGGCTGTGACGACTACGTGTCTAAACCGATCAACCTGAGCGAACTGGCCAGCAAGCTGGCGCACTATCTGAGTTGAAATCGGGGGCGAACCGGTCATGAAAGTGCTTGTGGCCGACGACAACGCTGCCAGCCGCCAGCTGGCCAAGGACATTCTGATGTCAATCGGCCTCGATGTGATCCTGGCCTACGACGGCCCCAGCGCCGTCACCAGCACGCAGATGTACATGCCAGACCTGCTGGTGTTGGACATAGACATGCCCGGAATGAACGGTTTCGACGTGTGCGCTGTGCTGAAAGCCAACGACCAAACCGCTCACATCCCTGTGCTGATGCTGACTGCCCAGAGCGGCGTAGACCAGCGCGTGCGCGGGTTGGAAGCCGGCGCGGACGACTACCTGAGCAAGCCCTACAGCCCGCGCGAGCTGATCGCGCGCGTTGAAACGCGGCTGCGCGCCAAACTTGAATCCGACGAGATGCGCGAGAAGCAGCACCTCGTGCGCAGCACCTTCGAGCGGTTTGTGCACCCGTCGGTGGTGGAACAGCTCCTGCGCGACCCAACACAGGTCAAGCTGGGCGGCAAACTGCAGGAGGTGACGGTGCTGTTCGCCGACCTAGAGGGTTTCACGTCAATCTCTGAGCGGGCAGACCCGGAAGAAGTGCTGACGTTGATTAACCGTTATCATGACAGGATGGTGCGGGTCATTCAGCAGCACGGCGGCACAATTGATAAGTTCCTGGGCGACGGCGTTATGGCCTTGTTCAACACGCCGCTGCCGCTGGAAGAACACACGCGCCGCGCTGTGGAGAGCGCGCTGGCCATTCGCGCTATGCTGGCAGCCTTTCACGCCGAGCTGGAGCCGCAGCAGCGCATGAGCATCAACTTCGGGATACACAGCGGGCTGGCTGTTGTGGGCAACGTTGGAGCGACGCAGATCATGGATTTCACCGCGGTGGGGGACACCGTCAACGTCGCGGCGCGCTTGCAGGGGCTGGCGCACAGCGGCCAGATTCTGATCAGCGCGGCGGTGTACGACCAGATCAAGGCATGGGTCAACGCCAGGGAAATCGGCATGGTTCACGTGAAAAACCGGCAGGAAGCCGTGATGACCTACGAAGTGCTGGGGCTGCAGGCGTGAGCGCGGCGGTGGTGCTGGTGGGCAAACCAGCCGCGGAAAGCCTGGTGGCCCTGGAAAGCCGGCTGCGCGAGTGGGGCTTCGCGCTGCACTGCGCGCCACAGGTGAGCGCCCTGCCGGCGCTGGTGCGCCGGTCTGCCCCGACCGCCGTGCTGGCTGATCTCTCCGCAGGACTGCGTCCAGATGATGTGCGCCGTGCGCTTCCGGCAGACGAGCCGCCGATCATCGCGCTTAACCCGGCCGGTGTGCCGGGACGGATGGCCGCTGTCGCGGCAGGCTGCAGCGTGGTGTTGGATTACCCGTTGGACTGGGCCGAATTGAAAGCCTGCCTGTACACGCCGCGCGGCGCAAACGGCAGCCCGCTCACGGCGGGGCCGCTGTTTGGCCGTACGCAGATGGAGGCGAGCAGCACGGCCGGCCTGCTGGCCCACGACCTGAAAAGCCCGATCAGCCTGATTATCAGCAGCCTCGAGGTGCTGATGTCCATGTATGATTGCGGCGGGACAGCAGCGGAGGATGTCATGCGGCTGCTGCAGGGATCGCTGCACGCGGCCTATAGGCAGATGTACATGGTGAGCGACCTGATTGACCTGACGCGGCTGGAGCTGGGCAGTTTTCCCCTCGACCTGGAACCACTGGACGCCAGCGCTCTTGTGAGCGACTGCGTGGAAGCCGAGCGGCCAGCCCTGGAAGCCAAAGGCGTAGTGGTCGTGGTCGAGCTGCCGGCTGGGCCGCTGCCGGTGCGCGCCGATCGTGAACTGTTACAGCGCGCTGTGCGGGCCATCCTCGACAACACGCTGAAGTTCACAGTGCGGGGAGATACGCTTACTGTGGCCGCGCTGCGCGCTGGTGACAGCGCGAATCTGCGCTTTGCTGACAGCGGCCGGCCGATCCAGCGCGGGTTCGAGCAGGATATTATGCGGCGCGCGCCGCAGTGGGACGGGCGGCAGGGCGGCACACGCACCAGCGTCGCGATGGGCCTGCCGTTTGCGTGCGCAGTGGCCCAGGCTCACGGCGGCAGTCTCAAGGCAGCCAGCGATCTCAGTACCGGCCTGACGACATTTGATTTCGTTTTACCCCTTAGCCAGCAAAGCGAGATGTCATGACCGACTCTAGAAAGCTGAACGACGCCGAGATCGAACGCCTCATTCGCTATGTGACCGACGAGGTAAGCCAGAGCGGCGCGCCAGCCCCGGCCAGCAGCGGGCCGTACATGCGCCCAGCCAATTTCAGCCCAGGCCGCGGCCCCGGCATGTTCCAAGACCCTGACAGCGCTGTAGACGCAGCCCTGCGCGCCTTTGAACAGCTCAGCGAGATGCCGCTGGAGCGCCGCCGGCACATCGTCGAGGCCATGCGTGCTGCGGCGCGCGAGCACGCTCAGGTGCTGGCGCACTTCGCTGCCCAGGAAACTGGCATGGGCCGCGCCGAGGACAAGGTGATGAAGAACCTGCTCACGGCCAACAAGACGCCGGGGCCGGAATACCTGGATACGCAGGCCTGGAGCGGCGATCACGGCCTGACCATCACCGAATACGCGCCGTATGGCGTGTTGGCGTCCATCACGCCCTCGACCAACCCGACCAGCACGATCATCAACAACAGCATCAGCATGGTGAGCGCGGGCAACGCAGTAGTGTTCAATGCTCACCCAAGCGCAAAACAGTGCAGCGCTTACACCATCCAGGTGCTCAACGAGGCCATTATGAGCGCCGGCGGCCCGGCCAATCTGCTAACATGCGTCGTTGAGCCAACAATTGAATCCGCGCAGGCGCTGATGGTTCACAAGAAAGTCAAGCTGCTGGTGGTGACAGGTGGCGCGGGCGTCGTGCGTCAGGCGATGCAGAGCGGCAAGCGCGCTGTATGCGCCGGGCCGGGCAACCCGCCGGTCGTGGTAGATGAAACAGCGGACATCGAGCAGGCCGGGCGCGATATCGTGCGCGGCGGCAGCTTTGACAACAACCTGGTCTGCACGACCGAAAAGACCACCTTTGCAGTTGAGTCGGTCGTCAATGACCTGGTGGACGCCATGACGCGGCACGGCGCTTATGCGATCACATCGTGGCAGCTGCGCCGCCTGATGAAGTCTATCCTGGCTGAGGACCGCGGCCCTGGCACGTACTCTGTGATGAACAAAGAGTTCATCGGCCAGAACGCCAGCGTGCTGCTTAAGGAGATTGGCATCAACGTGGGCGCTGAAGTGCGGCAGATTGTGGCCGTCGTAGAGCCAGACCATCAGCTTGTGTGGTCCGAGCAGATGATGCCGATCATGCCGGTCGTGCCCATGCCGGACGTGAACAGCGCCATTGACCTGGCGGTGCAGTCCGAACACGGCTTTCGCCACACAGCCATGATGCACAGCAAGAACCTGGACAATCTGAGCCGCATGGCCCGTGAAATTGACTGCTCGATCTTCGTCAAAAACGGCCCGTGCCTGGCTGGTCTGGGGTTTGAGGGCGAAGGCTTCACGTCGTTCACGATTGCCAGCCCCACAGGCGAGGGCCTGACGACCTGCCGCAGCTTCAGCCGGCTGCGGCGCTGCACGCTGAAGGACAGCTTCCGCATCGTATGAGCGAACCCGCGCCGCGTCAGGATGGAACGGTGAGCGACGCCAGCGCTGCGCCCGCCGGCCTGGTGATCGAACCGGCGCTGGCCCTGCTGGAGTTCAGCAGCGTTGCGGCGGGTGTGCAGGCTGCCGACGCGATGGTCAAACGCGCGCCGCTGGACGTGGTGTACGCTGGGACAGTGCAGCCGGGCCGTTTTCTGGTGCTGGTGGGCGGGCCGGTGGCGGAAGTAGAGGAGGCGCTCAAAGCGGGCCTGGCCGCCGCGCCTGATGCGCTGAGCGACCACATCTTTCTGCCTGGCGTTCACCAGGATGTGGTGCGGGCGCTGGGCGGCGGGCGCAGCGCTGAACGGCTGGCCGCTGGCCATGATGCCCTGGGCATCGTCGAGACCCGCACCGTTCCAGCGGCCATTCACGCCGCTGACAAGGGCGTGAAAGGCGCTGAGGTGGCCCTGATGGAAGTTCGGCTGGCGGACGGCTTAGGTGGCAAGGGGATCGTGTTTTTCACCGGCGCGGTTTCGGATGTCGAGGCGGCGGTTGAGATCGCCGATGGCGCGCTGCAAGCTGAGCAGAAGGTGCGCCAAGTTGTCATCTCGCAGCTTCACACTGAGCTGGCTGAGGTGCTGCGCGGCTCAACGCGCTTTGGCAGGCAGCTTGATTGGACGTGGTAATGGGCACAGGTCGCTCTGGCGGTGTTTTTTTTAGTTAGCGTGCGGCGTTTATCAGTTTGAGGAGATGAGGTGTGAAACGGATTATCGGTGTTGTGCTGTTGTTTGTGGCTGCGCTGGCGCTGCCGGCTTCCGCTCAGGATACGACCGCCCCAGCAGACCTGCCGCCAGGCTGCAACACAGCGGCCCTCAGTGGAATCCTGGTTTCAGCCAGCGAGTTCGTCCAGAACGCGGACCGCGATACGGTGATTTCGGTCATCATGCAGATCGAGACGATGCTGGCGGAAACCAAAATCGCCTGCGCCGAAGACGGCATGGCAGATGACGACATGCCTGATTTCAGCGCTGTGCCGCAGTCGCGCACCGACGACGGCGGCTTCGTCCTGGGCAGCCCTGACGCGCCAGTGACGATTGTCGAATTCTCGGATTACCTGTGCGGCCACTGCCAGGCCTACGAGGGCGTCGTGCGCCAGTTCATCGAGGAATACGTGCTGACCGGGAAAGCGCGGTTTGAGTATCGCTTCTTCCCTGTGATTGACCAGCAGTGGTCGCCGCTGCTGGCGCGCATGACGGAGTGCAGCGAGCTGCTGGTCCCTGGCAGCTTCTGGAAGGCGCACACGATCATGTTCGATCTGGCCGCCGAGGGATTGAGCGGTGTGACGCCGTTCATCTTCGCCACGCGCGCCGGTCTGGATTACAACGAAATGGTGACGTGTGTGCGCACGGCCAACCAGGTAGCCACCGATGCCCAGGTGGGGCAGGCGGCTGGCATAACGGGCACGCCGGCTGTGCGCGTGCGCTTTGGCGACGGCGAAATTGAAGTGATTACGTTGAACGGCCAGGCTTATGATCGGGGTGGCGCCAGCCTGGACGTGCTGGCGCAAGTGGTTGGAGCAGCAGAGTAGAGCGCCAATGCCAACGACAGAGCAGGAACTGCGCGAGCAAATCTGTGAAATCGGCCGCCTGATGTACACCAACACGTACATTGACGGGGCCAGTGGCAACATCAGCGCACGCCTGGGGCCGGACCGCGTGCTGGCCACCCCCAGCGGGCTGGCCAAAGGCTTCATGAAGCCGGAGCAGCTCATTGTGGTGAACATGGCCGGACAGCGCGTAGACCGGCCCAACCCAGCCAACGCCGACCTGCGCCCCACGTCGGAGCTGGTTATGCATCTGGAGTGCTATAAGCAGCGGCCCGATGTGAACGGTGTGGTGCATGCGCACCCTCCAACGGCGGTTGCCATGACAGTTGCCGGCTACGACTTCCAGCAGTGCATTATTCCGGAAGCCGTGATGATCCTGGGCCTAGTGCCCACCACACCATATGCGACCCCCGCCAGTCCGGAAGACCGTGACGTGATCAGCGATCTGATCCGCGAGCACGACGCCATCATGCTGTCGCATCACGGCTCGCTGACTGTGGCGGCGACAGTGTGGGACGCTTACATGCGGCTGGAGACGCTGGAGCACACCGCCAAGATTCTGTTTATGGCAGAGCAGATGGGCGGGGCGCGCGTGATACCGCCGCACCAGGTGGAGAAGCTGGTCGAGGCGCGTCGCAAGCTGGGCCTGGAGCGCCCAGGCGACGTCGAGCGCATCCGCGCCGCCTGTGGCATTGTGCCGCGCGGACAGATGGCAGCGGCCTCACATGACGGCGATCTTGAAGCGCAGGTGCGCTCTGTTGTGCGCGAGGTGCTGCAGGAACTGACGCGCTAGGTTGTGGCGTCTGATCGGGCTTAGGGCTGCGTTGTTCGCTTTGAGCTGGCCGAACGGCGCAGCTTCAGTTGTCGAGCATGCCGTCGCGCGGGCGGAAGCTGAGGATGATAGGCGTGCCTTCGAACGGGTACTCCGCGCGTATCTGGTTCTCGAGGAAGCGCTTGTAAGAAAAGTGCACCAACCGCGTGTCGTTCACATGGAACAGGAACACGGGCGGATCAACGGCCACCTGTGCGGCGAACAGGAGCTTAAGCTGTTTGGTGCCTTTTTGCGGCGGCGGGTGTTTCTGCACGGCAGCGCGCACTAGGCGGTTGAGATCGGCGGTGGGGATGCGGAACGAGCGCGCCTGGTAGACGCGGTGCGCTGTCTCTAGCACCTGGTGAATGCGCTGGCCGGTGAGGGCGCTGATGAAAATGGCCGGCGCGCCGGGTAGGAAATTGAATTTCTCCCGCATGTCTTCCAAGTAGCGGTTCATGGTGTGAGCGTCCTTCTCAACCGCGTCCCACTTGTTGACTACCACCACCATGCTCTTATTGGCTTCGAGAATGTAGCCCGCAATGTGCTGATCCTGTTCGGTCACGCCGTCAGCGGCGTCCAGCACAAGCAGCGCGACATCTGACCGCTCGATTGCGCGCAGCGCGCGCAGCACGCTGTACTTCTCGATGCCTGGCTCGATTTTGCCGCGGCGGCGGATGCCGGCGGTGTCAATCAGCGTGACCGGCTGGCCGTGCCAGGTGATGCGCGTGTCAATCGCGTCGCGGGTCGTGCCGGCGATCGGGCTGACAATCGTGCGATCCTCACCGAGCAAGCGGTTGAGCAGGCTGCTCTTGCCCACGTTGGGCCGCCCGACAATGGCGATTTTCAGATGATCGTCGTCCTCGTTCTCCTCAGGCGACGGCTGCGCGGCCAGCGCTTCCACGATGGTGTCCAGCAGGTCGCCGACGCCCAGGTTGTGGAACGCGCTGATGGCGTGGACGCGCTCGAAGCCCAGCCCGAAGAACTCGATCACGTTTTCGGCGCGTGCGGGGTTATCGGCTTTGTTGGCAGCCACGATGATGGGCTTGCTGGCGCTGTAGCGGCGCAGCACCTGGGCGATGTGTTCGTCGGCTGCTGTGATGCCCTCGTTTGCATCCACCAGCAGCACGATGGCGTCAGCCTCCTGGGCTGCCATCAGCGCCTGGGCTTCGATTTGCGGCACGAAGTCGGCGCTGCCCTCGGCCAGCGGGGCGATGTCGCGGCTGCCTTTCGGCTGGTAAACCTCGATGCCGCCCGTGTCCACCACGTAGAAGTCCACGCCGCGCCAGTCAGACTCGCCCTGAATGCGGTCGCGGGTGGTGCCGGGCGTTTCGTCTACCACGGCCATGCGCTGCCCAACCAGCCGGTTGAACAACGTGCTTTTGCCTACATTGGGGCGGCCCACTAGGGCAACCATTGGTTTGCGCGGCACGGAGGGAAAACCTCTTGAATCTCGATTTGGTGATTGTAGCAGACCGGCCGCGAGCTGTGCAGGTTCAGCCGCCAGGCGTTTCAGGCGTAGGCTGCGCGGTGATAATAGCGTCCATCTCCTCGGGGAGCACCAGGATATCAGCGCGTGTAACCTGCCCCCGCAGCACAGCGACGACAGGCCGCACCCGGTGCATGCCGGGGCCAAGCCCGCTCAGGTTTACGACTACGTCCAGGTCTTCCGGCGTCAGCGTATCCAGCTCAACGCGCGGCCCAGTCAGGATAATCGTCACGTCTTCCGGCGCAAGGACAGCGTTAAGGGTGTCTGCCAGACCAGTTATGCGCACCGGTATGTTGTCGAACTGACGGCTGGTGGACAGCGCCGTGATGCCCACTTCTACAGTGATCAGCGAGCTGCCAACCACGAACACGTCTTCGTACGGCACGCGCACAGCGATCTCGACCTGAAAGCTCTCGGTTTTGCCGGTCAGGTCAATCTGCTCGGTAGACAGCGTGCCGGGGATGCTGTCCAGCACCTCCTGCGGGCCGCTTACGAGGACATACTGCGGGTTGTAGACGATGCCGGTGAGCGCGTAGCCATCGGGCAGCGTTTCGTCCAGGAAGTTGGGCACTACGCGCAGTTCGCGCGTGCCCGGCCGCAGCCCGATCTCGACTGTCACATCGGCAGTGTTCGGCTCGATGGTCACATTAGCAACCGGCTGGTTGGCCGCGTCTACGGGAATGAGAGGATAGCTGCCCTCCAGCGCGGCGCGCTGCTCGCTGAGGTTGAGCAGCACGGCGGCGGCTGTCACCTGCTGCACCCTGCTGAGCGGCCCGCTGACCAGGACCTGGCGCACGCTGGCAGTTGGTGTGCCGATAATCTCGAAGCCGCGCGGCGGCTCCTGCGTCACTGACACCCGCACGGGCACGAGCTGCTCGCGCAGCTCCTCCAGCGTGACCGTAATCTGGCGCGGTGACGTATCAACTGAGGCGCGCCGGGACACCTCAGGCACCAGGTTCACACGGAACGTGCCAGGGCCTTCGGCGGAGACATCCGCCACGACGCTGATGTCATCAGGGGCAAGCTGGTTGATGACGCTCTCCGGTGCGCGCACGGTGACGGTGGCTGTGTCGCGCGACTGCTCGGTGACGATCAGGTTGGGGTTATGGATCACCTGGATGCTGACCGCGCGAAAAACGCGCTCCTGTATGGGGTTGGACTGCAGCGTGGCGAACACCCAGACAAAGAAGGCCAGCGCCATGGACGCAGTAAACCACATCAGGTTGTCCCACAAGGTGCGGTTGACGGTGGGCTTGGCCTGGCGCTGAGTCATGACTGCTTCTGGGTATCGCGCCAGCGCGCCGTGAACGCCTGCCACTGGTCGCGCAGCCGGGCCAGCGGCGCGGCTGAGTCCGGTCGTGTAGTTCCATAGAGCGCGTGGAGGATGGTGCGCAGGCGCTGCGCATCAAGCCGCAGGATCAAGCGTCCCTGGTCGGCAATAGAAATGCGGCCGGTTTCTTCCGATACCACTACGCACAGCGCATCACTCACTTCGCTGATGCCCAGCGCAGCGCGGTGGCGGGTTCCCAGTTTGCGCGCTGGCAGGTTGCGACTAGCGGAGAGGGGCAGCACGCAGGCGGCCGCCGCGATGCGCCCGTCGGCGTCAATAATGGTCGCGCCGTCGTGCAGCTCGGTCTTGGGCCAGAAGATGGTCAGCAGAAGCTGCGCGCTCACGTCGCTGTTGAGCGCAATGCCAGTGTGGATGTACTCTTCCAGGCTGCTGCCGCGCTGCATCACAATGAGCGCACCATGCCGCCGTTCGGACAGGCGCTCGGCAGCCTGGCATACATCCTCAATGATCTGGGCACGTTGGCTTTCGACCGGCTGCCGGCTGCGCAGCACCCCGCGTCCCAGGCGCTCTAGCCCGCGGCGCAGCTCTGGCTGGAAGATGACCGGAATGGCCACCAGCAGCAGCGTGAGCGAGTTAGACAGCAGCCAGCCCAAGGCCGAGAGCTGGAACAGGCTGGAGAGCAGCGCCAGCACCACGACGATCAGCACGACGCCGCGCAGCAGCGCCACGCCCTGTGTGCCGCGGATGAAAAAGCTTAGGCCGAAGAACATCAGCCCGACGATTAGAATGTCAAGCAGAGCGGTGAGCGAAAAACTGTCGAGGACCCAGGCCAGGTTCACGGTGAGCGCCCCGCGCGCGCTGGCCGACGCCTAGCCGCCAAGCTGCGTGAGCAGCCGGCGATAGTCGTCCACACCTTCAGGGTTGAGGGCGATGATCTGGCGGATCGTGTTGGCCGCGTCGTCAGTTTGGCCGGCCTCAAGCTGGAGTTCGCCCAGAGCGTCGAGCTGGAGAATTGCGTCTTTCTTGCGCCCCAGCTGGCGGTAAATGGCAGCCAACCGGGAGCGCAAGTTCTGGTCAGTGGGATAAAGCGTTACCAGCTCTTCGAGCAGTTGGACGATGCGGTTCACCTGCTGTTTCTTGGCGTACACGCTGAGAAGCTGGTCAAGGCGCTTGATGGCTTCTACCTGGTTCCCCTGCCGGTAGTTGAGATCAATCAGCATACGCCGGGCGCGTTCGTCATCTGGAGCAAGCTGAACGATTTCTTCATACGTGCGCTGGGCCTTGCGGATATCCAAACGGATCTGATCAATATCGGCAATGCGGTGCTTGATGCGCACGACCTTCTCAGTAGAGGCGCTGATGCGGTTAGCCAGCCGTTCGGCGACGCCGTAGGTGCTGCGCGCCATGTCGAAATCGCCGAGCTGATTGTACGTGTCGGCCAGGTCTATATACTGGTCGAGCGCTTCATCCCACCGCTCCTCGGTTTCCAGCAGCTCGATGAGGTTAGTGCGCACGGAAACGTCGAGCGGGGCCATCTCCAGCACCTCGCTCAGAATGGAGGCAGCGCGGTCGTGCTCGCCGCGCACCATATAGCTGCGGGCGACCACGTTGTACTTGCTGATGGCTTGGCGCACGCGGCCTTCGCGCATCATGATCTCGGCCATACGGATGTGCACCGGTAGATAGAAGGGCGAGAACTCAACCGCGCGGTGCGCTTCGTCCATCGCCAGCGTGAACAGACCCTGGCGAATGAAGCGGTCAATTGCCGAGACAGAGGCAGTCAGTTCGTCGCTGCGCGAAGTTACGAGGATGTCAACCACGCCTTTTTCGCCAGCAACGCGCATGGCTTCCTGCAGTTGATGGCGTGTCTCGGCAATACGCTGTTTCCAGTCTTTGCCTTGAAGGAGGTTGATAAAGCGCTGGTTGATCTGCGCCAGAGCTTCGTCAGTGCGGCCGTCAAGTGTCATGAGAAGCTGGTCATAGACCTCGATCAGCTCCTGCACTTCGTCCACGTCAGCGGCCAGCGTCGTGTCCACAGCCTGCAGGCTCTGGATGAGAAAACGCGACGCCTGTTTGTGCCTGCCCATCTTGAAATAGCTTTGTCCCAGGCCGTGATAGGCGCCAGCGCTGAGATCGGGGACGACAACGGCCTCGCCCAGGTGCTTAACAGCCTCATCGGGACGGCCAGCCAGCAGCAGCA
>Ga0308414_1001974_pt1 | contig 13311 bp, 8 predicted proteins | sample HotsprSampleOS50_FD_205667 | JGI IMG/M metagenome (GOLD analysis project Ga0308414, IMG submission 205667) | Hot spring phototrophic mat microbial communities from Octopus Spring, Yellowstone National Park, Wyoming, United States - 20090730_OS50 ... | reverse complement strand
ATGGCCGCTGGAAGGCGCTTCACTACATGGCGCGGCGCTTCTTTGCGCCGGTTCTGGCCAGCGCGCAGCTCGTCGAGGGCGGCGCCGAACTGTACGTCAGCAGCGATGTCGATCGGCCGCTTGCCGGCAGACTCCAATGGGCGCTGATGAGCTTCGACGGCAGCGTGCTCGAAAGCGGCCGGGAGCCTGTGCGCCTCAAGCCGCAGGAGAACCGCCGCATCCTCCGCCTGCGCCTGGGCCAACATGATCCGAAGACGGTCTTTCTGAGCTATCACTTCGCCGCCGCCGGGCGCGGGAGCCGCAACGTCAAGTTCTTCGCGCCGTTCAAGGACCTGGCGCTGGCGCGCCCGTCGCTGCGACACCGCGTCGTCGGGCGCCCGCTCAGCCTGGCCGTTGAGGTGAGCGCGGACCGCCCCGCCTTCTACGTCTACCTCAACCAGAACGACGTAGCCGGCCATTTCCAGGATAACTTCTTTCACCTGATGCGAGGCGAGACGCGGCGTATCGCGTTCGACGGCCCCGCCAGCGCAGCGCAGTTGAGAAAGCAGCTTTCCGTAGCGCATCTTGGCGCTGCGCCCATGTCGGCGGCATAGGCGGTTCCGTGCGGATCCCGAACAGGGCCTGCCGATCCGCACCGTCAGATTTGAGTTGCAGCCCGCGATCGCGGGCGGGATGCGGCGAGGATCCCTTGCCTTCGACCGCGCAAAGGACGGCAAAGGCTCCCGCGCTATTCGCCGATCTCGATCCTCAGCTTCAGCACGTTCAGGTCGCGGGCGATGAAGCCGCGCAGCGTGTTGTTGTTCTCGAAGACGAGCCGGCTGCCGCGCAGCGTGGGCGCCCCCTCCACCGCCTCCTGGTCGTTGACGACAATCACGGGCGTGTCGTCGCGCTGTGCCTGATAGGCCAGATGGCGGCCGTCGGGGCTGAAGGCCAGCGTCGTGGGCACGACGCCCGTGTACTCTTTCTGGGGCACATCGTTGACGATCACGCTTACCGTGCGCTCCCGCTGCGCCACATACGCCATGCGCGACCCGTCGGGGCTGAACATCAGGCTCGAGACGGTGTGATACGGACCGCTCTCGCGGTTGTTCACAACCACGTACGCCCGGCCGTCGCGCAGGCCCAGATACGCCAGGCGGCTGCCGTCGGGGCTGTACTGGGCCATTTTGACGTCTTCATAGTCCCTGCCCTCGATGCCGCGGATGACGAAGACAATGCGGTTGCCCCGCAGCGCCGCGAATGAGAACTCGCGCGAGTCGGGACTGAAAAGGGCACCCCCGCGCACGAGCTGGTCGTAGGCGGGCTGCTCCTGACCGTCGAGCACGTAAAAGTAGCGGCTCTTCCTGCTGTCGGCCGGATCGATCCGCCGCGCGGCGTAAGCCAGACGCCTGCTGTCGGGGCTGAAAATGATGGGCGTGGCGGCGACCGAGTCGTATTCGGGACCGGGCTGACCGTCCACGTGGATGCGCATCCGGCCAGCGTTGACCACACTGAAGGCCACGCGTTTGCTGTCGGGGCTGAAAACCGGCGGCGAGGCCTCCTCGCATTCGACCATCTCCTTACCATCGACGACCACAACCACTTTCTTCTCCGTGCCCCGCGCCGCCACGGCCACGTAGGCCAGCCGGCTGCCGTCGGGGCTCCAGGCCAGGCCCGCGGGCACGACGGCCTCGTACTTCGGCTGGTCGGTTCCATCGAGGACTATCCATTGCTGCCCTTCTTCCTGCACGATCAGCGCCAGCCGCTTGCCGTCGGGGCTGAAAGAGACGTGGACGACCTGCTCATACTCACGCGACTCGCGCCCGTCCACCACCACCACGAGCTTGCCCCCCGCGGTCTTGCGGGCCACGTACAGCAGCCGCTCCCCGACGGGTGCCCAGAGAACCGTCGAGCCAACGATCTCGTGATAGACCTTGCCGGGCTTCTCATCCACCACCACGAACATCCCCTCGCCCTGCTGCACGATGTAGGCCAGGCGGCTGCCATCGCGGTTGAAGTTGAGGCTGGCGCGGATGATCCACTCGTACTCCTTGCCGGGCACGCCGTCGCGCGTCACGACAAACATGCCGGCCGGGCCGGGCTTGCGCGTCAGGATGGCGATGTGGGAGGAATCGCTGGTCATCGAGAGGCTCTGCAGGGCGTCGGCTGATCCAAACGAGCCCACGGGTATCTCGTGAATGGTGAGTTTGCCCCGCTGAACCGGCTGTGGGGCAGCGGCGGCGGCCAGCGCGGCTGCGAGGATGAGGACCGGGATCGTGGCTCTGCTCGTCATAGTCGGGTCTCCTGTTGGCCCGCGGGCGCGGGCCCGTCTGATACATCATCGGCACTGCGCGGGCAAAGCACAACGTCCCCGCCCGCCCCGCGCGGGTGTGCCCATGTCTCCGGCGGCAGGCAAGCACCAAGACGGCCATGCGCCTTTGCTCCGGCTGTCGACGGCGCCCCAGACACCGCAACCACCACGGCCATCGCAGCGCCGGCGCGGAATCGCGGGAACGGCGCAACGGCACTTGGGACGCCTGCGCTTGGCGCATATAATTACAGAAGCCCAGCCCGGCCGTCCCGCCTCCGGGGACGCAACGCCTCACGGTCCCGAGAAACGATCGCCAGGTCTGGCCCGCGAGTCGAGGCCGGAGGACGGGCTGATGGTTGTTGAGGATCAGCATGGCCGAATCCATCCCGGCGCCCGAGCGCATTGAAGACCTGCGCATCGAGCGTGAGCTTCAGGACAGCTATCTCACCTACGCCATGAGCACCATCATGGATCGGGCCCTGCCCGACGTCCGCGATGGACTTAAGCCCTCTCAGCGGCGAATCCTCGTGGCCATGAACGACCTGAACCTCACGCCCGGTCGGAAGCATCTCAAGTGCGCCAAGATCTGCGGCGATACCTCCGGTAACTACCACCCCCACGGCGAGGCCGTCATCTATCCCGCACTGGTGCGCATGGCCCAGGAGTGGAACCTGCGCTACCCCCTGGTGGACGGCCAGGGCAACTTCGGCTCCTCCGACGGCGACCCGCCCGCCGCCATGCGCTACACGGAGGCGCGCATGACTCAGGTCGCCGTCGAGATGATGGCCGACCTCAACCTCGACACGGTCGACTTCCAGCCCAACTATGACGAGCGTCCCGGGATGGACGAGCCCACCGTTCTGCCCAGCAAGTTTCCCAACCTGCTGGTCAACGGCTCCACGGGCATCGCTGTGGGCATGGCCTGCAACCTGCTTCCGCACAACCTGCGCGAGGTCTGCGACGCCATCGTGCACGTGATCGACCATCCCGACTGCTCGCTGGCCGACCTGCTGGCCATCATCCCGGGGCCCGACTTCCCCACCGGCGGCATCATCTGCGGCCGCGACGGTATCATCGAGGGCTACAAGACGGGTCGGGGACGACTGACGCTGCGCGCCAAGATGCACGTGGAGGAGCTCAAGGGCGGCCGGCAGATTATCGTCATCGACGAAGTGCCTTACGGAGTCTTCCGCAGGAGCATTGTGGAGGCCGTGGGCGAGGCGGTGAAGAAGGACCTGATCAGGGACGTGCTGGACGCCAACGACCACTCCGGGCGTCAGTACAAGTGCCGGATCGTGGTGGACCTCAAGCGCGACGCCGATCCGGAGCTGGTGATGAAGCAGCTCTATCAGTACACGCCGTGCCAGATCACGGTAAGCATGATCAACATCGCCCTGGTCAACCGCCAGCCGCGCACGATGGGGCTCAAGGAGCTGATCCAGCACTTCATCGCCCATCGCAAGGAGGTGATCACCCGCCGCACGCGGTTTCTTCTGAAAAAGGCGCAGCAGCGCGGGCACATTCTGGAGGGACTGATCTACGCCGTCTGCGACATCGACGAGGTCGTCCGCCTCATCCGCTCCAGCAAGACCCGGGAGGAGGCCATCGGCAAGCTGCGCGCCCGCGCCTTCCGCATCGCCCCCGACCATCCGCAGGCGGCCCGCATTCCCGATTCGCTGATGGCCCGCGCTTCGGAGCGCCCCGTCATGCTCAGCCAGGCCCAGGCCGAGGCCATCGGCCGCCTTCAGCTCATTCAGCTTGTCGGTCTGGAGATGGAGAAGCTGGTCGACGAATACCGTCAGGTGGTGGAGGAGATCGACGGCTACGAGGCTATCCTGCGCGATGAGGCTCTGGTGATGGACATCATCCGCGAGGACATCTTTGAGATCAAAGAGAAGTTCGGCGACGACCGACGCACGCAGATCAGCGGCGAGGTGACCGACCTGAACATGGCCGACCTCATCGCCCGCGAGGACGTTGTCGTCACCGTGTCCCACGAGGGCTACATCAAGCGGCTGCCGGTCGACACCTATCGCTCGCAGGGGCGCGGCGGCCGCGGCATCAAGGGCACCGAGGCGCGGGAGGGCGACTTCGTGGAACACCTGTTCGTCGCCAACACCCACGACTTCCTTCTGTTCTTCACCAACCGCGGGCGGGTTTACGAGCGGCGCGTCTACGATGTGCCGGAGATGAGCCGCACCAGCGCCGGCCGCTCCATCGCCAATCTGCTGGAGCTTCAGGCGGGCGAGAAGATCGCCAGCACGCTGGCGGTGGCTGATTTCGACCGCCAGGAACGGTTCCTGATGTTCGCCACCGCACGTGGCGTGGTCAAGAAGACCGCGCTGGGAGCCTACGCCAACATCCGCGGCAACGGCATCATCGCCATCGGTCTGGAGGAGGGCGACACACTCATCGACGTGGCAGTCACCAGCGGCAGCGACCACGTCATGCTGGCCACACGCAGCGGTCTGGCCGTGCGCTTCGAGGAGACGGATGTGCGCGCCATGGGGCGTCCGGCGGCGGGCGTCACCGGCGTGCGCTTCAAGCGCGAGGGCGACGAGGTCGTGAGCATGATCATCGTGCCGCGCGGCGACAACACCGGCCTTCAGGTTCTCACCGCCTGCGCCAACGGCTACGGCAAGCGCACGCCGCTGGACGACTATCCCGTCAAGGGTCGCGGCACGCGCGGCGTCATCAACATCGACGCCAACGACCGCAATGGCGAGGTGGTGGCCATGAAGCTGGTAACCGACCGCGATGAGGTCATGCTCATCACCCAGGCCGGCATCCTGATCCGCACCGCGGTCTCGGAAATCCGCCAGACCGGTCGCAACGCGGCCGGCGTTCGCCTGATCAAGCTCGACGAGGGCGATCGCCTGGTCGCCATGGCCAAGATCGAGACCGATGAGGCCGACGCGGCTGAAGACGCCGGCGCCGCTGAGCCCGCTGCGCCCGATCCCGGGACCGGCGGGCAGGCCGGGGGCGATGTGCCATCGCCCTGACGGCCCTGCAGCGGAACATCCCGGCAGTTGGGGCGTCCAACTCATGGAGGCCCGCTTGTCGGACGGGCGAGGCGGCCTTTTTCGGACAACCATGGCCGCTGCGCGGTGTAGTATAGACGCGGGGTATTGAAATGCAGAAGTTGCGACGCTGGCACTGGATGCTGCTCTCCCTGCTCATCGGATTGGGGATCGGCTTTGCACGCATCCAACTCGATGACCTGGGGCTGGAGGCCTTCGGCGCCAGCATCAACAGCCAGGTCCAGTTCGAACGCGACATCACCACCACCGTGCGCCTGGCCGGCGGCGAGGAGCGGCGGGTATTCGACAATCTCAGTGTGGTGCGCGTGCCCGATCCCAAACAGGACCGCGATCGGGGCATCCTCTCGCTGGTAAGGAACGGCGCTGTGGCCACCGCGAGGCTGCCGGGCCACGGCTATGCCGTGGGCGACCGCGTTACCATCAGCGGGGCCGACCAGGCGGAGTACAATGGGACTTTTCGCATCACCGCCGTGACGCCCGACACATTTGATTACGCGGTTTCCCCCACGGCTCCCACGCCCGCGACCGGCTCGGACATCCGCTGCGTGGGTCCGACGCGGCTGATCTATGTGGTGATGGGGACCAAGCTGGTGATCGAGGCCCCTCCGCCGCCGGGGTCCAGTCGTTCGCCTCAGGACCGAGTGCGCCGCTACCTGCCACATATTTACCGTCCACCTACGCCCTACATACCCATCATGAAGGTCAGCGGCGATCCACCTTCTTCCGGCTCGAAACTGGAGCGGCTGGCAGAGCGGCTGGGCCTCAAGGCGCCGGATCCACCCGATTCCATCATCGCCTTCCTGCGACGGGTGGAGCAGTCCCACGGCGTGCGCTTCTCCTACCAGTGGTGGCAACAGCCGCGCTTCCGCCTGGCCGCCTGGACGGTCGGCAGCTTCGTCGTCATTGGGCTGATCTGGCCCACACTCGTGAACATCATGGCTTTTGGCAGCTTCTTCCGACCGCCCGAGCCCAAAAAACCCAGGCTCCCCAAGCGCAAACCCCCGCCCCAGCGCGTCGCCCAGGAGCAGATCGAGCGCGCTGCGGCCATGGACGATGTCAAAGCCATGGGCGAGCGACTGGCGGCCGAACTGGAGGCCCGCGGCGCCGGCGGACCGGTCGCCGAACAGCCCGCGACGGCGCCCGCCGCGCCCAAGCCGTTGACGGCCACCAGGCTCGAAGTGGACCAGAAGGCCAACCTCTCGCAGGAGCAGAAAGTCTTCGGGGCAGATGAGGATGACTATTACCCAACCGAGGTCCACGTGCGCAAGCCGCACCAGGACTGAGTGTCGAGCCTCGTCATTCATTCGGGCTTCGCGTCTCTGGTTTGGTCATTCCCCCACTGAACCCTGAACCCTGAACCCCGAACCCTGAACCCCGAACCCCGAACCCTGAACCCCCCAGCACCTCGGGCATCGCCCTCGCCCGGTGCCGCATCAATGCCCGCACCCGCCAGCGCACATACAGCCAGTCGGCCAGCCAGCCCAATGGTCCCAGCGGCAGGCGGTAGGTGATGCGCTCGACCACGCGCGTGGTCCGCGAGTCGACCGCCTCGAACTCGTGCTCGTGACGCCATTGCGCGAACGGCCCTTCCACCTGCTTATCCACAAACCGCGCCTCCATCCCGAAAACCACGGCATGTGGCGGCGCGTGCTCGACGATTTCAGCCACCCACCGCATCCGCCTGCCCAGCGGACCATCGATGCTTATCGCGATCCGCGAGCCCACGCCGACCGGCAAGTCGGCCGACTCCACCCGCACCCCCTGCCCCGGCGGCGCCAGCAGCGGCAGGTTCGCCTGCGGATCCTCGTGGAAGGCCCACACCGCCTCCAGGGGCGCGTTTACGGTGGTCTGGAACATGAGCTTCGGCATCGCGCGGACATGATACGCGGCGGAATCACCATGCCCCAAACACGGGCAGCCGCACCCTACTTCGGATAATCCGGCTGCTGCTGCCAGTCCAGCTCCACGCTTCCGGGAATGCCATGATACTCGCGCGGGAACACGTAGTCCTTGCGCAGCGGAAACCCCACCCAGTCATCTGCGCAGAGAATCCGCCGCAGGTCCGGATGTCCGTCGAAGATGATCCCGAACATGTCGTAGGCCTCGCGCTCGTGCCAGTCGGCGGCGCGCCACAGGTCGGCCACGCTGGGCACGTGCGGATCCTCCCGCCCGCAGTAGACCTTCACCGCAAACTCGTGGCGAAGATCGTAGCTGTACAGGTCGTAGACGACGGCCATGCGATTGTCGGCCGCGTAGTCGATGCCCGAGAGGCAGGCCAGCCAGTCGAAGTTCAGGCGCGGATCGCGGCGGAGGAACTCGGCCACCTCGCGCCAGTCGGAGGCCTCGACGTGGATGCGCGGGTGCTTGTCGTCGGGAAGAGCGGCGACGATTCGCCGGCCGAAGCGTTCGGTGAGGATTTCGACAATCTGGCGTGGGGTCATGAGGTGACTCCGGTGACGGCTGGAATATAGGCGGCCGCCAGGCGCACCGCAAATGGGGAGGGAACGCAGCTCATCGCGTGGGCGCGTGACAAGCTATGCGGGCGGCGTCCGGGATCGCGCCGGCGCACGACGTAGCACGGGCGTCCTCGCCCGTGCCCAACGACGTCGCGCTCCCACCGGTAGCACGCATAGCACGTGTCTGTGGCGGCGCGGGCCCTGCTGGATCGGCGGGTGGGGCGCGGCGGGAAGCAGCGGTGCGGATCAGGGGTCGACGTACACGGTCTTGATCTGCGTGTAGAAGTCAATCGCCATCTTGCCCATCTCGCGGTAACCGCTGGTGCTGTGCTTGCACCCGCCGAAGGGAAGCTGCAGTTCCACGCCCGCGGTGGGAGAGTTGATGTGGATCAGCCCCGCCTCCGCCCGCCGCGCAAACTCAAGGCTCGCGGGCAGGCTGCGCGTGGAAATGGCCGCCGCCAGCCCAAACTCCACATCGTTGGCGATGGTCATCGCCTCGTCGAAGTCTTTGGCGCGAATGACGCTGAGCACGGGGCCGAAGATTTCCTCCTGGGCGATGCGCATTTTCGGCGAAACGCCTGTGAAGACGGCCGGCGACATGTACCAGCCCTGGTCGTAGATGCCGCCCCTGAGGCGCCGCCCGCCCACTTCGAGCCTGGCGCCCTCCTCCTGGCCGACCTTCACGTAGTCGAGAATGCTGTTGAGCTGGCCCTCGTCTACCACGGGTCCGATCTGGGTCTGGGGGTCCAGCCCATCGCCCACGCGCAGCTCGGCCGTGCGCTTCACGAGTTTGTCGACGAAGGCATCGTGCACCTTGTCAAGGACGATGGCGCGCGAGGCGGCCGTACACTTGTGGCCCGCCGACCAGAAGGCGCCGGCGATGACGTCGGCGACGGCGCGGTCCAGGTCGGCATCGTCCATGACGATGTGCGGGTTCTTGCCTCCCATCTCCAGGCCGATGCGGATCAAACGCTCGGCCGCCTTGCGCATGATGGAGCGGCCGATCTGAAGCGAGCCGGTGAAGCTGATGGCCTTGACGCGCGGATCGGCGATGAGCGTATCCCCGACGTCGCGGCCGCCGCCGGTGACGAGGTTGAAGACGCCCGGCGGCAAGCCGGCCTCGGCCAGGACTTCGGCGAACAGCGCTGCCGAAGCGGGCGCCAGCGAGGCGGGCTTCATGACCACGGTGTTGCCGCAGAGCAGGGCGGGCGCGGCCTTCCAGATGGGGATGGCCGAAGGGAAGTTCCACGGCGTGATCAGCCCGACGATGCCGAGGGGCGCGCGCATGGTATACAGGAAACGTCCCTCGATGCCGCTGGGGAAGGTCTCGCCGCCCAGGAGCGGGCCCTGGCCGGCGTAGAACTGCAGCAGTCCCACGCCGCGATCCACCTCGCCGCGCGACTCGAACAGGGGCTTGCCCTCCTCGCGCGTGAGCAGCTCGGCCGCCTCGTCGCGGCGACGCGCCAGGATTTCGGCGGCCTTGAGCAGGTAGGAGCCGCGCCTGGGCGGAGGTGTGCGCGACCAGGCGGGGAAGGCGCGCTCGGCCGCGTCCAGCGCCTGCTTCACGTCATCGGGACTGGATGCCTGGAAGTGGGCGACGACCTGTTCCTTGTGGGCGGGGTTGTAGTCGGGAAAGGTCTTGCCGGTGGCCGAGTTGACCCACTGGCCGTTGATGTAGTTGCCGTATGTTTTTGCCGTCACTGGTGGCTCCTTATAATGCGGGCAGAGAAGACGATTTTAGGGGATGGACGGGCATGGGTCGAGACCGCGTTCGCTCATGGGCGCGGCGGATGACCCCGCGGCTGCCCCAATGCGCGACAGCGGCACTGCCGGACGCCGCGGGCGCTGTTCCTGCGGCGGATCGAGGAAGCCCGGGCGGCTGCCGCTCAGGCGGCGCCGACCGCGGCCGACGACTTTCGGCGGCGCTTGCGCTCGTGCTCTGTTAGCACTTTCTTGCGGAGCCTGATCGAGGAAGGCGTGACCTCGACCAGCTCGTCGTCCTCAATGTACTCCAGGGCCTGCTCCAGCGTCATCTTCCGCGCAGGCTTGAGGATGATGTTCTCATCCTTGGCCGTGGTGCGGATGTTGGTGAGCTGCTTGGCCTTGCAGGGGTTGACCACGATGTCGTCGGGGCGGCAGTGTTCGCCGACCACCTGACCCTCATATACCACCTCGTTGTGCTCGACGAACATGGTGCCGCGCTCCTGGAGGTAGTTCAGAGCGTAGTTGTTGGCCGTCCCGGCCTGATTGCTGATCATCACGCCGTTGCTGCGCTGGGGCACAGCGCCGCGCATGGCCGCGTATTCGTGGAAGTTGTGGTGCATGACGGCCTGGCCCTGCGTCGCCGTCAGCAGGCGCGTGCGCATGCCGATCAGCCCGCGCGCGGGGATGGTGAACTCCAGGTGAACGTGGCCGGCGCGGTTGTCCATGCGCACCAGCTCGCCGCGGCGGTTGCCCACCAGCTCCATCACGCCGCCCAGGTTCTTTTCGGGCACGTCGATCACCAGATACTCGATCGGCTCGAGCATCTGGCCGTCCTCTCCCCGGCGGGTGATGACGTGGGGCTTGCCGACGGCCAGCTCGTAGCCCTCCCGGCGCATGTTCTCTATGAGAATGCCCAGGTGGAGCAGTCCGCGGCCGGCAACGAGGAACGTGCCTTTTTCCTCGGTCTCCTCGACGCGCAAGGCGACGTTGCTCTCCAGCTCTCGCATCAGACGCTCGCGGAGGTTGCGCGTGGTGACGTACTTGCCCTCCTTGCCGGCCAGGGGCGAGTCGTTGACCGTGAAGATCATCGTCAGCGTGGGCGGCTCGATGTCCGGGGCCTGCAGCGGAACGGGATTGGCCGGGTCGCAGATGCTGTTGCCGATGTCCACTGTTTCCAGGCCCACCAGGGCGACGATGTCGCCGGCCGAGGCGCTGTCCACGTTCTTGCGGCCCAGGCCGTCGAAGACCTGAAGCTGCTGGACTCTGCCGGCCAGGCTCGATCCGTCGCGGCGGACGACCAGCACCTCCTGGCCGCTGCGGATGGTGCCGTTGCGAATGCGCCCGACGCCCACGCGGCCGACGTACTCGTTGTAGATGATGCTGGTGATCTGGATTTGCAGGGGCGCGCCGGCATCGCCGGTCGGCGGTGGCACATGCTTGAGCAGCGCCTCGAAGACAGGGCGGATGTCGGTGCCCGGCTCCTCCAGGTGCCACGAGGCCACCCCCGCGCGCCCCGAGGCATAGAGCACGGGGAAGTCCAGGGTGCGGTCGTCGGCGCCAAGGTCCACGAAGAGCTGAAAGACCTCGTCGAGGACCTCGTGGGCGCGGGCGTCCTGGCGGTCGATCTTGTTGATGATGACGATGGGGCGGAGGTTGTTCTGGAAGGCCTTCTTGAGGACGAAGCGTGTCTGGGGCATCGGGCCCTCGGCGGCGTCCACGAGGAGAAACGCCCCGTCGGCCATCGAGAGCACGCGTTCGACCTCGCCGCCGAAGTCGGCGTGGCCGGGCGTGTCGATGAGGTTGATTTTGACGGACTTGCCGGAAGGGTCGGTGTAGTTGATGGCGCAGTTCTTGGCGAGGATGGTGATGCCGCGTTCGCGCTCCAGGGGGTTGGAGTCGAGGATACAGTCCTGCTGGAGCTGGCTGTCGCGGAAGTTGCCGGATTGGCGCAGCAGTGCGTCAACCAGCGTGGTCTTGCCGTGGTCCACGTGGGCGATGATGGCGACGTTGCGGATATCGTCTCGCACAAACTTCATTGTATTCATCCTGAGCAGTGCTTCACCGTGTCGGCGGTCTTTCCGCCGAGTCCGAACGGCCACACAGGCGGCCATGGAAGGGGGAGGCGCTGGGGCGAAGGCGCGACAACATAATAGGCGCGGGGGACGGGGGCAAATGGATTTTCGATTTTTGATTCTCGATTTGCGATTGGGAGATGGCAAGCCGGTTCCGAAGGGCGAGGCTGGCGGGGCGGAGGGGCTGATGCGTGCGGTGGCGGAAGAGTGTAGGATGGGTGGCGAAAGGGTGAATCAAGCGTGAAGAAGCTGATCCTGCTATGGCTCGTAGCGTTCTTGCGTTTCCTGCGGACAGCGGCGCCCGTGGGGGTGGTGGTGCTGTGGGTGGTGTCGGGGGCGCTGTGGGTGGCGGGGTATTGGCGGCATGTGAGTGGGAGCGTTCAGTTCCATGGCAGCAGCCCGTACCACCGCCTGGAGGTGGAGCCTCGCGCGGGATTCGATTCGGGCGCGGCGGCGCTGGACCTGTACGTGCGCAGTATGAGGCCGAGGTTTTCCACCAGGGTCTTCTACGACGGGCCCGCGTTGGGCTCCGTCGCGACCGTTCAGGTGAGCCCCCGCGAGGACCACCTGCGGAGCATGCGGGGTGGCTGGGGCATCTCCTGGTCCAGTGCCACCATCAAAGTCTTGTGGTTTGGCGTAGCTGACGAGGGTGGCGACGCCTCGCCACCCTGCGTGCATGTGCTGTGGCCGCACTGGCTTGTGCAGCTCGTGCTCACTGGCGCCGCGGCCATCGCGGTGCGGGGCGCGATCCAGCGGCGCCGTGGGCGGCGCTTCGTGCCGGTGCCAGTGGAACGGCGCTGGGCGCGCATGCGCCGGACGATGGCGACGGCAGCCGGTATCGGCTGTCTTGGCGTTGCCGGCGCGCTCTTGGTGGTCTGGCCCGTCAGTCACTGGCGGCCGGTCGCACTGACGGCTAATCGAAGCACGACCTACTTGAGTGGAGACGAGGAGGAGGCGCGGCGTGTGGGCGGCTACGTGCGCCGAATGCACACGTTCGTGGAGTTGGCGGAGAGCGGTACCTGGCGCGCGTCGGCCCGCGATGGCGTGCTGAGCATACTGCTGGGAATGGATCGAGGGTGGCTCGGTTACCGTGAAAGCGAGTCGCCCTGGGTCCGACAATCCGGAACAGCCATGTTTGATGTGGGGGGGCGATGGGCGGCGATCGTGGCGCAACGGTCGAATCCCGATGCGTTGATGATCGGTCTGCGGCGGGAACCCCGACGGGTTGGGTCAGCGGATCCCGAAGCGCCGCTGGTGATCCACACGCCCTGCTGGACGATGGTGGCGCCGCTGACTGTTGCCGCGGCGCTTCTGCTTCGCCCATGGTGGCGGCACAGGCGCGCGGCGCGGTGGGCGAGGGACGGCAGGTGCGCGGAATGCGGGTATCAGTTGAGGGGCAACATCAGCGGCGTGTGCCCGGAGTGCGGAACGGCGTGCGGCGATGCCGCACCTACGGGGGGGGTGCGCCATCGCGGCCGACCAGTGCATCCGAACTCCGGTAGCAGCGGCACGGCCGCGGGCCGTTCGTAACACGCGAGTTGGTCGCCGGTGCAGAGGCCGCGCCCGTCGCGGACGGGCACGGGCGAGACGGGCGAGACGCCCGCGAGACGCCCGTGCTACGACAAAGGCGTCGTCGCGGGGGCCGGCGCGCTAACCGCGATCCGCTTATCACTGGCCATCGCGGCCGACCAGCTCCGTGGCGCGCGGGACGTGTGGCGGGGCGTAGCGAGAGCTTTCCGTGAGGTAGC
>Ga0308414_1001973_pt1 | contig 13317 bp, 10 predicted proteins | sample HotsprSampleOS50_FD_205667 | JGI IMG/M metagenome (GOLD analysis project Ga0308414, IMG submission 205667) | Hot spring phototrophic mat microbial communities from Octopus Spring, Yellowstone National Park, Wyoming, United States - 20090730_OS50 ... | reverse complement strand
AACAGCAGGATGCGCTCAGGGTGATACACTTCCTGTAGTTGTTTGACATAGCGTGTCAGTTCCGCCTCTAAAAGCGCGTGGCGTTGTACCGCCTTCTCATCGGTGGTCATGCGTCATCTCCTGCATAGCTGTGCTGCCACCCCAACCTCCAGCGGCGTTGCAGCTTATCCCGCCAGAGCCAGACCCATTCATGTTCACCAATCGCCTGGCGTTCCAACCCCAAAGGGGAAGCCGCAGGTCAGAGACCTGGCTTGGTGTGCTCCCGTTGCCAGATTTCCCTCAGCAATAGCGCATCGCCGTCAAATGCCACAATGTGTTGCCCACATTCAAAGATAGCCATTCGCCAATCGGTGTGTTGTTGCATCTTTTTAGGCAGTACAATGAAGACGTGAGGTCTTGGCTGGACCAGCAAATCTGAGACTGATGTCTTGTGCCCATCACAGAACAACACCATGTCAGGATAGTTTGCGGTAGTTTTCAAACTACCACAGTCATCATCATTGAACACTCGCATAAAGTAAACCCGATGAGGTTTTCCCCAACCGCCAGTAACGACTATTTTGCGAGTTTTGTCATTATAATGAAATTGGTGAGCCTTGCGCACGAGAGTAAAGATGTCTACAGTATAACTTGCAAATTGTGAACCACGACGCTTCGCTTCGTTCTCATCATATACCTCAACATTCGGCAATGATGTACGGAAAGTATCGATAGCTTCATAATCACGAATCCATCGCTCGTGCTTACTCCCTTTCTCTAAGCGTTCGTATCGTTTACGAACCTGTACTAATTTGCTCTCTATCCCCATTTTGGCGGCATATTCATCTAATACCCCATCTAACCAGTTCGAAATAGCGGCAATACGCTTCGGGTCAGCGTGACGCGTTTCTGCTGCCCGACGGCGCATGACATTAGCCTGAGCAAAGACGGTTAGAACGCCCATCTCCGTGCTCACGAACCATGGGCGAGCGTCTGCTGCATCGTAAAGAGCATAGATTTGCTTTTCCAAATCATCACGACTTATTATTTGAGCCTGTAAGTTTAGTGCATCGACCACACGGCTACTTTCCAGGAGGTAAGCTATTCCTGGTTGATGACGCCCCACGCGTCCAAAGCGCTGCATAAAACCGGCAGCATCACCTGCCTCAAAGATGAGGTAGTCGCATTTGAAGTCAATGCCAACCTCAATCGCTGATGTGCCGACTACCAGTGTTTTACCTTGCACCTTGCGCGCTCCTGGCGAAATCAGTCCGCGCACCGGGACAATTTCTTCACGTGCAAAGCCATTAGCAACTAACCAATCTTCTAATTCGATGGCATTGACCACCGAATTGAGAATAACTACACCAGGAATGTACTCTGAATCGGCGGATTGTGCCCGCAAAGCACGCAGCGTTTCGCGCAACTTTAGAATTTGTGCGCCAGCTGTTGCTACCACATCAGCGCCGATATTCACACACTCCAGGTTGACAGGATATGCTACTTGACGGGTTCCAATTATTGGATGCTCCGTGCGAATAGAGGAGTCAATGACATAGGGCCGCAACAACTTCTCTATCCATGTTCTAGTGTGCTCATCCGGTGTAGCAGAAAGCAATAGCACACGTTTGAACGTGTGTAACGCTCTAGCCAAGTGAATCAAGAACAGCGCGTGAGCCAACTCAACTCCGCCGTACAGGTGAAATTCGTCAAAAACCAGGGTTTGATAAGCTTGTAACGTCGCTACACTTTCGGCACTGTGCCGGTAGGCCAGCGTATAAACCAAATAAAGAATATCGGGGTTGATCAAAGCAATTTTGGGCCTGTCCAGGCGTAAGACTTCTGTCAAGGCACGCCCTTTATCCCAATCTCCATTGGGTTTACGAAACCGGTAGGCTTTTGCAAAGGCTTCCAGGCGTTCGGCATCTATACGTACCAATACTACCTGTTCTGAGCCGTACTTTTTCTGCACGGCGTCAGGCGTGAGGGAGGTAATCTCAATCCCTTCCACTTCCGCCAGTCGACGGATGCTACGCTCCTGGTCTTCGATGAGGGCATTGGTAGGGTAGACAAACACAGCACCTTCCCGGAAATCCGGATTTTTTGTGCGCAGCAAAAAAGGCAGAGCTGCTGCTGCCGTCTTGCCGCTACCTGTCTTGGTCAACAACAGGAACGCCTCGTGTTCCTCCCAGGCATCCAGGATGGCAGCCTGATGAGGATAAAGTGGACGCTTTACACCAGGATAAGAATGTACAGTCAGACTATAACCGTCAACCCGCATAGTTTCTCCTCACGGAAATGGGTGCAATCCGCATTCATAGCGGGTTGCTCTCATTAGGTTATTTCATGCGCCAATACGCTCACGAACCCTCTTGGGTAGATGAATCGTCGCGCTTCCGGTAGAGATAAACCAATCATTAGTGATCTCCGCATCTCGTAACAGCAAATGTGGTGGAATGGAGATTGCATCGAAGGCCTTGACCTGTCCACTTACATCTAGAGGGTTGATCAAGTGCCCGGGACGCACCGGTTCTGCACGATACTGCGCCAATGGGTTTGAAATTTCTTGCCACTGCACCCGCACTGCTGCGCCTTTCTTGCCCAGGCGAAACACACTCTGCGGTCGTGAGTTACCAAACCTGGCTTGATGTTCTTCGGCAAACACAAAGGCGTAGAATGTATAACCTCGCTCTTGCCGGGGCTTACCTGACGGGGTGTACACTGGATCCAGGTAGATGCGCCATCCCAGGTTGGGCGTGTTAATGCTGAGGTTGATGTCAGTACGCAGGCTCAGGCTATCTACAGCATTATAGGTGATTTTGGTGCGCGCTGCTCTTTCGGCGGCAGCTGGTGTGGTGTACAATGGCATTTGCGCCAGGTCTTCGGCATAGCGCGGTGTATTCCCCCAATAGGCAGCATACGAGAATGCCGACAGAGCGTAAGTGAGCGCATAGTTGTGAATTGCTGGCAATGTGGTGGAAACCTTGCTGATTTCGGTGGACGAGAACCACAGGTAATCGTGGTTGTACAGTCGGCCAACGAACACCCGCACGCCGTAATCATCCAGTCTGATTGGCTTCATCCATCACCTCCTGGCTATTTTTTGCCCTCTTGTGCTTTACGATAGGCCTTCACATCCTCGTAACTCGCCTCCAGGAAGGCTTTGTCCAGTTCAACGGCTGTTGCTGTCTGCACAATTGTCTTTACTTCTTCCGAAGTGAATACCTTTACCCGTCTGGGATTACCCGCCAGTGGTGCGTAGGTCTGAGCTATGGCATACATAGTTTCTGCGCTCAAATCGGCTTTGCGGTCGTACAACTCCAACGTAAACTCCAGAGACGTGAGCACTTCTTCCCATCCGGCGACGATACTAAAGATGGTGTTGCGCACATCCCCACCAATGCGAGACTCCGCACCGTAGCTCTTGCAGGCGAGAATCGTTTTGATAGCCAGGACCAACTCACGCCAGGTTACGCTGCGCAGAGTGACAATGCTGGGGAAGATGCTGGCCGGCGCAACGGCGTAGCGCGTTCCTAATGCCTGTCCGGTGATCTGCTTGTCATCGTTGATGGCATTAAAGGTGATAGCTGTTTCAATGTCCTCAAACGGCAACAACGAAAAAGCCGTCGAGTATTCGATCCGATGCTTGATGTTGGGGGTTTGCCCCTTGCCTGCTTCGGTACTGGTCGCGCCGAACAATCCACAGCGTGGGCACTCCAGACACAGGTTGTCTTTGAGAAAGCATGACTTCTCAATTTTGTAGCTTGCGCTCTCAGCGGCAGTGCGCAGCAAATATTCCAACTGGCGTGACTCGGCTGCCTTTTGCTTGGTCGCCAGGAATGCCACACGCCGGACGTCGTCTTCCTGCTGGATGGAAAGCGGCGTCGCCACGGTGTTCAGTTCGCGCGTCTCCTCGGTGCGCAACACAGTGTAGTCGTGAATCTCGCGAATGAGCAGTAACTGGACGGTTTTGGCACCGATCAAGGGGTGAGGGCGCTCTTCCAGGTACGGTTTCAATAGATCGAACGCAGCTTGCTCAGTCATTATTTTCCTCCTCTTCAGGAATAGCTTGATCTTGATATTGCTGCCAGAAAGCGTCTATGTCAGCTTTCTTGTTATCACTGGCCTTCTTGTAGGACTCGGATTTGTCACTCGGGTAACGAACATCGGCAAAGCCTGTAATGTCCTTGGTGTCCTTTTCGCCCCAGGCCTTGACCAGTTCGTTGAAATTGTCGTGGTACTTTTCTTGCAAGAAACGGATGAACATCTGGCGGGTGTTTTCCAGCCATTCGACGCCCTTTTTGCGGCGCGCGTAGTAGAGGCTGTAATCAATGCGCTCCACCACCTTTGCTACCGCTGTTACCGGAATGGTGCGGCACAGTTCCACCAACTGTGTTGTACCTTTTTCCAGGGCCTGGCGTGCGGTGGGACTGAGATAGCCCCGTGCTTTGGGATTCATCTCGTGCACCCGCAGCGCATAGCCAGTGAGCGATTGGGCATCCCATTTGTGCGTCGCGGCGCGTTCCAGGATCTTTGCCACCGGCCCCATCACCGCGTGCTTGCTCTTAGCGGTCTTAACCGGATACTCGTCCAGATATTGATCGAAACAGGCAACAATGGCTTCGATTTGGGGCCGGAAGCTATCCAGATCGAACCGCTCTCCACGAACTGTAACCACTTTTTTCATCGCAATACCTCCTTCAAGATCTCAAGATACTGAAGTTGTTGATAATTGAGCGTCCCAGTCTCATTACTCTGTTCAATGCGGCGCAAAATATGCCCCGGCGTCGGCGCGCTGAGAATCTGGTACAGGTTGGAACGCTCTGGCAAACCGGTGGCTTGGGCCAATAAACTTGCTGCGCGGATGGCTCTGAGCCATTTTTCAGCGCGATCCAGACTTATCCACTCACTGCCCACTAAAGCTCGCAGTGCTGGTAGGCGTGGAACCATGGCTACACCTTCGCCTCCTTCAAAAGCAATGTCCTCGCCGCTATTGAGAACGGCCGCAGAACAATCCAATGCCAATCCCAGGATAAGCAGTGTAAATAGCTCCCGGATCGCCTTGTTAATCTCGGCATCTTTACCGATGCCCATTGGATACAACAGTGGTATAAGAATCATATGCGGCGTCTGACATACAACACGCAGGGTTGGCTGGAGTTTGTACACCTCAGCGCGGATACTGAGTGCCGTATCATGGGCTACCCTACGCGCAATGAGAGCTTCTATCGCTTCATCCCACGTGGCAAAATGAGTGCCCCAGGCCGCGTTCAGATCTTCCACGGTATTGCCAAACTCTTCACGCAGCGCGTTTTCTAACGCTTTCCGTGCTTTTTTGCGCGTGTCTTCGGAAGCCTTGTAGGTGAACAGGTCCAACAACTCTTGTGCCGAGAGTTGAAACACATCGTGATCGGCCAGTTTACGCGCAATCATCTGCGTTAGGGAGAGACTCACGTGCTCGTTGGGGTCTTGAGCATCGGTGGACATCAAAGCCATGGCCCGATTGAGCAATTCGTGCGCTTTTTGTACCAAGACCGCACCGCTGCCTTGACCAATATTCATTCGCGGGAGCAAGACCAGCATTTCGGCCGGTTTACCGCCTAAAAGCAATTGCTGGATAAAGCGTTCATACTGACAAGGTGGACAGATCACAATGTAGCCAGGGCTACCGTGTGACACAGCCCGATTTGTGTGTGACTCCGGATTATCCAGGTAAGCCGCTTTAGCCGATGTCCCCGCGCCAAAGGGGGTGTTACAAATGGGACAGAAATGGACTTCTCCCCGTGGATTCTTCGCCGTGGCCTTGGAGCTTTGATAGGCGGTCAACTGTCGCTCCACGAACTCCATTAGATCCTGACTCATGGATGGATGCATTAGATCCAGCATGAAGTGGCGGGCGATGTCTCTAGCGCTGGTGCGCACAGGACGGTTTTCTGCCGGCACGCAAGCATATACTTTTTGAGCAATTTCGGTCAAGGTTCGGATCAGCGCGTCCTTGCGCTGATTGTCCGGCGCGAATTCTACTTTTTGAGTGGCCAGGCTGAATTGGTCACCGGGTAAAGTCCAGTAATAGTCTACAGAGAAAGCCATATCGCGAGCTGGCTGAAGGGTGGAGGTTTTTTGTAATGCATCAAAAGCGCCTTCTCCGAATATTGTGTCATACTCTATCTGTGCTACGTCTTGTGGTGTCACCGTTGGAGACTTTTTGCCTTTCTTGGACGGAATCCGTGAAACATAGGCAAATTGCGCTTCTGGTGTAGTCACACTACCGACCATCTTCTCGTCCAGTGCTGCTTTGAAGAACTTGAAAATGCATATTTCAGGATAGGCTCGGCTGATGCGCTGGCTCTCGCGAATCAGAGTGGCTTCGTCAACACTGGTGATTTTCTCACCTGAGCGGAAACCGAGATAGTTGCATACCTTTTTCTCCACATTCTTTCGGGTGTTGAGGGAGGCGATTTGCTTTGCAAAACGATTTTCTCCTCCACTCACCCGCTGCCCTGCTATGACCAGGTAATCCTCAATTTCACGGTAATCGAATAATGGCTCCATGCCAATAGCCGACGCACGAAAGTCGGTCGTAACGACTGCATTGGCGAATTCCTTGCCCATTGCTTCTTCAACTAACGATGCCAGGCGATCCTCAATTTTTTCAATCTGAGGCTCGTTTATCTCCTCGGCACTGCTTGCTACATATAACGTCCCGTTGCTGTAATGGAGCAATGGGGACCAACCAGCAGCCTCATATGCCTCAATCGCAGCCCGGTGCAGCAGGGTCGTGGAAACTCCACGCAACTGCACCAGGTGATGCGCCGTCTTGAGATGCTTCCCCAATGGGGATTTTTCCAGCGCTTGAATAGCGGCCAGCAAGCCGTTGGCCGAACACACGTTATCTATCTGAGCTACGATTGTTGAGAGGGTCATCCAGCGGTCAGTCTTATAGCCTTTGCAGATGACATCAAAAAGCAAACTGTCCGTTGTTTTGGTGGCCTGCATATGATAACTCACAAAGGCTTTAGCGTTGTCGCTGGAACCCTGCAGTCCTAAATCCTTAAAAAGCCGATCCACTGCCGCTTGTGTCAAGTCCTCTACTACATGAGGGACATATTTCGTCTGACCGGGAGGTGAAAGAACATAGGCTTGCCATTCTTGGGTCTCTTTGCCGACATCGTGGACCACGATCCCCACTACAAGGCTGGCTAAGTCTCCTTCGTTTAGGCCCCAGCTCTGACGCAGAATTGGCCAAAGCACAAAGAGGGCGTCCAACTCGTAGATGGAATGTTCAAACAAGCTTTGGTTGAACCCCCCGCGTTTGGCTGTCTTACGCTTCCAATCTCGCGCTATCATCCAGTCTGCAGCTTTTTGACGAATTGCGTCGATGTCCATTTATCCCTCCAAAGAGCGTGTATTAGCACTGGCCGCCCTTCGATGCTCCTCCGCCACCCGTTCCCGCAGCCAGTCTGGCGTCAGCACCTGCACTCGGGCGCCATAGTACAGCAGCCAGCTCACCATCTCTGGCGTGATGCCCACGTGGAAGGTCACCCGCACTCGACCGTCGGGCAGGACCTCGCTCTGCTGGCTTTTATGCCAAGTCTCCTCCGCTACCCAGCGGCCAGCTTCTGGATCGAAGAGCAGTTCGACCTGCTCGGGCTTCCCAGCTGCGCCGCGCATGATGCCCCACGTATCGCCCAAATAGACCTCAACGTCAAAATCGGCAGGTATGCTGTACTTTGTCTCCAGCAGTTCCGCTTCATGGATCCGGTCAATCTTGAACTGCAAAATCCCTTGTTGTTTGTGATCGAACGCGATCAGATACCACGACCGACCATACGGCATCATATGATATGGTTCGATGATGCGCTCGCCGGTCGCTCCACCACGCGAAGCAACGGCGTAGACAATCCTGATCTGCCGCTGTTCGATCAACGCCCGGTGAAGCAGCGTCAGCATTGCCTGGCGATGAGCCTTCTCTGCGCGCTGCGGAAGCCGTTCGATAGCGTCACGCAGTAAAGAGTGGAAAGTATCAGGAAAGATTGACTCAAGTCGGGCTATTGCCGCTGCCAGATCAGCAGAGTTGACCCCGGGTATCAATTGTGCAGTTCGAGCGGCGATGAGCAGGGCTAATGCTTCAGAGAAGGAATATGGCGTCGTCGGGAGTTGGGGCAGCCTGTCAAAGAAGTAGCCACTCCTATCGTTGCACAGGAGTAGCTTCAATCCGTTCCGGATGATGTCGAGATCCTTCTGAATCATCCGCTCGCTGATCTCAAAGCGCTGCGCCAGATCGGCGCGTCGATAGCGGCGCGGATTGCCCGCTATCAGTTGCACAATCTCAAGAATGCGCGCAGTGCGTTTGGTCTCTTCAAGCCTGGCTGCTGGCTCGTTCAAAGGGTCGTTCACAGGCTGCCTCCCGATGTGCAAGACGCCGACACATTTCATCCCCCCAGCGCTTGACACGCTTGTTTGCTCAATTATAGTACCGTAACGGGAACAATGATGTTCCTGTCTCATGAGAATTGTCACACGTTCTCGCTACTCCCTCAATATGCACTCCCGCCCGTCCTGCGCATCTGCGAGCGTGACGAGGACGTCAGGTCCGAAAACCTTCTTTATCACCTTGCCAGAAATGCGGCTGCACAGGCGTATCCGCTTGCGTTTCCTCTAACCATCGACTACAATTAAGAGTGCCTTGTCTCAGGAACCAGCCAGACGCGCCAGCAACGCGACCGCATCCACGAACCAGATCAGGAGAAATACCGTGGCTGCCAAAGCAATCTACAAACTGCCTCTGCTCTTTGAACCACAGACAGAAGGCGGATATACCGTAACCTGTCCTATCCTGCCTGAGCTGATTACCGAGGGTGATACTGTTGCCGAAGCGCTGGACAATGTCGCCGACGCCCTGCGCGCGATTGTTGAAGCCTATGAAGATCTGGGGCGTCCACTGCCTTCCGTCTTGCGGCAGGCCGCCTTTGACCAACAAACTCCTTTCTGGATCGAAACAGCAGTCGGGGCATGAGATACCACGAGGTTGCTCGCAAACTGCGCGCTCTGGGCTGCAAAGAGTTGCCCCGACACAGTGGCGGTTCGCATCGCAAATGGCACAACCCAAGCACAGGTCGGATCGCATCGGCGCCAGACTGGGGCGGCAAAGACCTCAAGATGGGCACTATACGTCATATCGTACGTCAATTGGGTCTTGATTGGGAAGATTTCAAACACATATAGACCTCCGCCACCTGACAATGCTTCACGAGCTGCTTCTGCCAGTCTGGTTCCACCACCCGCACGCCGCAACACAGTAGCCAGTCGCCATCTCCAGCGTGATGCCCGCTTTGAACTGCAAAATCCCTTTTTGTTTGCGATCGAATGCGACCATATACTCGTGGTATGATACATACCGTTCGCTCTAGCCCAAGGACCTGTTGCCATGCTCCTCTTCACTGTCGAAAAACTGAAGGCGCGTCTGGAAGAGATGCGCGCCGCCATTATTCGCGATACCCGCCTGATCACCGATGTGTGGACCTGCCCGGCGCCCGGCGCCCCACCCGATAACGCGATGTCCCCGCCGCCGCCCCCCGATGATCCATCCTGGCGTCCGCTGAAGGTCGGCGAACGCTGGGGCGGCGACCCGCAGAACCCCGATAAGCCGGATGAACCGCTCCCATGGGGCATGCCGGTCGATGGCGGGCATACCCACTGGCTGCGCACGACCCTGCGCGTCCCGGAAGAATGGCGCGGACGCCAGGTGCAGGTTCGGCTGCGCTGGTCTGAGGAAGGGCACGCTGGCATCGAGGGCATTCTCTACCTCGACGGGCGCGCGCTCGCCGGGATTGATGAGCCGCACCCGGCTGCGCTGATCCCCGAAAGCGCGCATGAGGGGGAACACGAGGTGCTGATCCGCTGCTATACGCCCTACCCCCGTCCGTTTGGCGGGCTGGAACTGCAACTGCGCGACGAAATCATCGGTCGCCTGACTGCTGTGATGTACGCGGTGCTCGATGCCATCTCCACCTACCGCGAGAGCGACCCGGAAAAGCACGCCCTGCTCGACCGGATCAATCGCGCGTATAACCTGCTCGACCTGCGCGAGGGGTGGCAGAGTGAACGCTTCGCCATTTCGGCTGGCGCGGCGCTGACCTTCCTGCGCGAGACGCTGACGGCCAACCTGGAGCCGGGACAACGCCCAACCATCCTGGCAACCGGCCACGCGCATATGGATGTCGCCTGGCTCTGGCCCCTGTGGCGCACCCGCCAGAAAATTGCGCATACGGTTGCGACCGCGCTGCACCTGATGGAACGCTACCCGGAGTATCACTTCAGCATGAGCCAGCCGCAAACCTATTCGTTCCTCAAGCAGGACGATCCGGAACTGTACGAGCGGTTGTGCCAGCGCGTCGCTGAAGGACGATTCGAGCCGGTCGGCGCAATGTGGCTTGAACCGGATTGCAATGTGACCGGCGGCGAATCGCTGGTGCGCCAGGTGATCCACGGTATTCGCTTCTTCGAGGGTGAGTTCGGTCTCATCGAGCATGTCGTCTGGTTGCCGGATGTGTTCGGCTATTCGGCGGCGCTGCCGCAGATCATGCGTCTGGCGGGCATTTCGTGCTTTATGACGACCAAAATCAGCTGGAACCAGTTCAACCGCATGCCCTACGATACATTTCGCTGGCGCGGGATCGACGGCTCCGAGGTGCTGGCGCATTTCGTGACTGCAACCTCCGCGCCGCTGAAACCAAACCCGACCGAAGCGCAGTTCTATACCTACAACGGCAGCATGCTCCCGTCTGAGGTCTTCGGAACGTGGAACCATTACCGCCAGAAGGATATCAATGACGAAGTGCTCTACATTTATGGGTATGGTGATGGCGGCGGCGGTCCGACCGAGGAGATGCTCGAACTGGCGCGGGTCATGTCCGACCTGCCGGGTTTCCCGGTTGTGCGCCCCGGTCGCGTCGAGCAGTACTTCCAGCGCCTGCGGCAGCGCGTCTGGAACAATCCCCGGCTGCCGGTGTGGGTCGGCGAGCTGTACCTGGAGTATCACCGTGGCACCTACACCAGTCAGGCGCGCACCAAGCAGAACAACCGTCAGGCGGAACTTTTGCTGCGCGAAGCCGAATGGCTCAATGCCTGGGCAGTTACGCAGGGAGCGATCAACCGTCAGGCGGACCTCGACGCCGCCTGGCGCACAGTGCTGCTCAATCAGTTCCACGATATTTTGCCCGGCAGTTCGGTGCCGCTGGTGTATGTCGAGAGCGAACGCCAGTTTGCCGAGGTGCGCGAAACGGTCGAGACGGTGCGCCACGCCGCGATTACCGACCTGACCGAGAGTGACGGGAACGGGGCTGCGCCACGCCTGGCGGTGTTCAACAGCCTGGCGTGGGATCGCACCGAATGCGTCGCCATTCCGCTCGATGATCGCCCCCGACCGGCGGTTGCCGGCGTGACGCAGACGGTCGAGCACCTTGATGGGACGCGCGCGCTGCTGGTGGAAGCGTCCGCGCCAGCATTCGGGTACACTGCCATCGACAAAGTCTCCCGCCCGACCCCGCCCGTCCGCTTTACCGTCCGCCGTGAGTATCTGGCGTCCGACGAGTTTCGCATCGAGTTCGACACGCATGGCGAAATCGGTTCGCTCTACGATGCCCGGTATGAGCGCGAAATCATCGCCGAAGGCGCCACCGGCAACCAGCTCGTCCTGTACGAAGACCGCCCGATGTTCTGGGATGCCTGGGATATCGATCCGTTCTATCTCGAAAAACCGTACCCGATTCACGACATTAGCGAATGGCGCGTTGTTGAAGAAGGACCGCTGCGCGCCACGGTCGAAATCGTGCGGCGCTTCGGCAAGAGTACGATCCGGCAGCGGATCAGTCTGTGGTGCAACAGTCGCCGGATCGACTTTGATACAGAGGTGGACTGGCAGGAACGGCAGAACCTGTTGCGCGTGCTGTTCCCGCTGCGGCTCAACGCAACCCGCGCCACCTGCGAAATCCAGTTCGGCGCAGTCGAACGCCCAACCCACCGCAACACCAGCTGGGATTGGGCACGCTTCGAGGTATGTGCACATCGCTGGGTTGACCTCAGCGAGGGCGGGTATGGCGTGGCGCTGATGAATAACGGCAAATATGGTCACAGTCTGCTCCACAACACCCTTGGCATATCACTGCTCAAATCGGCAGTCATTCCCGATCCGCAGGCCGACCGCGGAGTGCATCGTTTTATGTACAGCCTGCTGCCGCACGCTGGCGACTGGCGCGAGGCGCAGGTCACCCGCCGCGCGTATGAACTGAACGCTCCGCTGCGCCCGGTGACGGTCATGGGTGAAATTCCGGTTGAAGGGCGGTCATTCCTGCGCGTCGAAAGCGATCATGTCGTGGTTGAAACGATCAAAACTGCGGACGATGGCGATGGGCTGATCGTGCGGATGTACGAAGCGCATAACCAGCGCGGTCAGGTGCGCCTCGACTTCGGGCGACCGGTGGAGTCGGCGGTGGAGGTTGATCTGCTGGAACGCGAGACCGGACCGGTGACTGTGGACGGTCAGACGGTGCGGTGCAACGTGCGTCCGTTCGAGATCAAGACGATCCGTGTACGACTGTTGGGGCAGGGCTGAGACCTGTCTGCGAGGACACCAGTTCAGAAAGACCTATGAAAACCCACACGCTCACCGCGCTCCAGGTCATCGGCGTACGGTATCGCGGCAGTAAGCCAGCCGAAGGCGATGAACGCGCACTCGACGCTTACGCTGCTTCCGGCGTCTACTCAACCGCTGGCGTACCGGTCACCATCAGTGAACCGCAGATGCCAGAAGCGCAACGCAGCGATGATGAACCATCGAACCTGGGATGGATCTGCCGCACCATCGCCGATGACGTTGCCGCAGCGCGTACCATCGGTCGCGCGCCGCTGATCGTCGGCGGCGATTGCACCCACGCCGTCGGCGTCATCGCCGGGCTGCAACGCTCCTGCGAACCGCACACGCGCATCGGGCTGGTCTGGTTCGATGCGCACGGCGACTACAACACGCCACGCACGACCCTCTCAGGAATGCTGGGAGGAATGCCGGTGGCGGTATGCGCCGGGCTGGCGCTGCCACAGTGGCGCGATCTGGCAGGGATGACCGCACCGTTGCCAACCGACTGTATCCTGCTTGTCGATGTGCGCAACCTCGACCCTCCTGAAGAGCAGTTGATCCGCTCCACTGAAACCGCCATTGTCGATCTGAACAATTTCGCCGGTCCCCTGGCGGCGCTTGCGACAACCTGCGATCTGCTCTACCTCCACGTCGACTCCGACATCCTCGACGCCGCGCTTGTGCCCAACCACGCCACCCGTGAG
>Ga0308414_1001972_pt1 | contig 13325 bp, 10 predicted proteins | sample HotsprSampleOS50_FD_205667 | JGI IMG/M metagenome (GOLD analysis project Ga0308414, IMG submission 205667) | Hot spring phototrophic mat microbial communities from Octopus Spring, Yellowstone National Park, Wyoming, United States - 20090730_OS50 ... | reverse complement strand
GATTGTGGACGAGGTGATCCGGCTGGCCAGCGAGCTGGTCGAGCAGGAGGAGTTCGAGCGCAAGATGGCGCGCGAGAAAAAACACCGCTTCCGCGACGTTTACCCGCTGAGCCCCGAGTTGCGCAAGCGGTTTGAACAGGAGCGCCGCAAGCCGTAAGCTGGTTCCCGCACGGCCCGGCCGGGATTCCCATGGACGAAGAGCGCCGCGAACGGATCCGGTACTATCTGTACGCCGCGCTGGTGGGCGTGCTGCTGCTGCTGAACCTCACCGGGGTCTGGAAGACGGTATTCGGCATCGACACGGCGGCCATCATCACGCTGCTGGCGGGCTACAAGACCTTCTACAATGCCATCTCCGCCCTGCTCGACAAGCAACTTTCGGCGGATCTGGCGCTGTGCATCGCCGTCGTGGCCGCGCTCAGCGTGGGCGAATACCTGGCCGCGGCCGAAGCGATGTTCATTGTCCTGGTGGGTGAAGGACTGGAATCGTACGCCGCCGGACGCACCGAAGCGGCCATCCGGAAGTTCGTCGAGCAGTTGCCGCGGCGCGCGCGGGTGCTGCGCGGCGGCGAGGAGATCGAGGTCGAGGCCGGCACGCTGGCGCCGGGCGAGGTGGTGGTGGTCCGGGCGGGCGAGCGGATCACGGCGGACGGCGTGATCCTGGAAGGCGTCTCGGCGGTGGACGAAAGCTCGGTGACCGGCGAGCCCGTGGCGCGGGAGAAAACCCCCGGCGAAATGGTTTATTCCGGGACCCTGAACGGGCACGGCCTGTTGCGGATCCGCGTCGAGCGCGCGGGCGACGAGACGACGCTGGCGCGCGTCGCCCGCCTGGTCGAGGAGGCCAAGGATCGCCAGGCGCCGGTCCAACGGCGCGCCGACCGCTACGCCAAATACTTCCTGCCGGCGCTGCTGCTGGCGGGGGCGCTCACCTTCGCCTTCACGCGCGACTGGCTGCGGACGGTGGCCGTGCTGATCGTCGCCTGTCCGTGCGCGCTGATTCTGGCTACGCCCACCGCGATGGTGGCGGCCATCGGCGGGCTGGCCCGGCGCGGCATCCTGGTGCGCGGCGGCAACGTCCTCGAAGAGGCCGCGAAAGTAGACACGCTGGTTTTCGACAAGACCGGCACGCTCACCGAGGGCCGGTTCGAGATTCTGCGCCTGCTCCCGGCGGGCCGCGGGGAAGACGAACTGCTGGCGCTGGCCGCGGCGGCCGAACAGGCCTCGGAGCACCCGCTGGCGCGCGTGATTGTGGAGGCCGCGCGGGAGCGCCAATTGCGTGTCCCGGAGGTGTCTGGCGCGCGGGTCTTGCCAGGCCGGGGGGCAGAGGCCACGGTGGGTCTGCGCACGGTTCGGGTGGGCACGTTGGCCTACCTCGAGTCGCATGGCGTCGCCGCGCCCGCGGCGCTCGTCGAGGAAGCGGACCGGGCGGGCGCCACGGCGGTGTGGATCGCCGATGGCGCGGCGTTCGCCGGCGCCATCCTGCTGCGGGACCGGATCCGCGAGGGCGTGGCGCCGGCCCTGGCCGGCCTGCGCGAACTCGCGTTCGGCCGCATTTTGCTGCTGACGGGCGACCGCCGCCCCGCGGCGCTGGCCCTCGCCCGGGAGACCGGCATCCCGGAGGTAGAAGCCGAACTGCTGCCGGAGCAGAAACTGGAACGGGTCCGGCAACTGGCCCGCGAAGGCCGCACCGTGGCGATGTTCGGCGACGGCATCAACGACGCGCCTTCGCTGGCCGCCGCCGCGGTGGGCATCGCGGTGTCCGGCGCCAGCGATCTGGCCGCCGAGGCGGCCGGCGTCGTCTATCTCCCCCATTCGCTCGAGAAACTGCCGCGGCTGTTCGAGGTCAGCCGCCGCGCCGTCGAAACGGCGTGGCAGAACATCGTGCTGTTCGCCGGGGTGGTGAACGGGCTGGCGGTGGTCGCCTGCGCCACGGGCTACGTGGGCCCGATCGGGGCGGCGTTCACGCACCAGCTCAGTTCGTTCTTGGTGATGATGAACTCCCTCCGCCTGCTGCGGGTCGAGCGCGGCGAAGAGACGTGGAGGCGGCGCTGGCGGCGCACGCCGCTGCCCGCGCTGGCGGCCCGGTTGCGCGGCCTCGACTTCCGGCTGCCCCTCGCGCCAGCCGGCCGGAATGCCGTGGCCGCGGTACGGCGGCATCCGCGCCGCGCGGCCGCGGCGGCCGCCGGGCTGCTCCTACTCAACGGCTTTTATATCATCCCGCCCGAGGAGACCGGCCTCATCGAACGCTTTGGCCGCAAGACGCTGCCGTACCGGGAGCCGGGCCTGCACTACAAACTGCCGTGGCCGGTGGAGCGTCTGACCCGGGTGCAGGCCCGCCGCGTACGCACGCTCGAAATCGGCTACCGCGCCGAGGTGGCCCGGCCCGAAGCCGAGCCCGCCGCCTACGAATGGAATACTCCGCACCGCGCGGGGCGTTTTTTACGCATTCCGGAGGAGTCTCTGATGCTGAGCGGCGACCAGAACATGCTGGAGGTCACCGCGGTGGTGCACTACCGCCTCCGGCGTCCGGACGATTATCTGTACCGCCAAGCCGACGGCGAAGCCACCGTGCGGGCGGCCGCCGAGTCGGTGCTGCACGCGCTGACGACCACCACGCCGCTGGACGCCGTCCTGACCAGCGGACGGCGCGGATTGGAGTCGCGGGCCCGCCAGGAACTCGCCGAGCGGCTGGATCGCTACCGGGCCGGCGTCGAAGTGCTGCACGTGCGGTTGCAGGACGTGCATCCGGCGCGCGAAGTGGTGGACGCGTTCCGCGACGTTTCCGGCGCCTGGGAGGACCGCGCCCGGCGCATCAACGAGGCGGACGGATACCGGCAGGAACAACTGGCGCTGGCGCGGGGACAGGCGCGGGGCAACCTCACCCGCGCCGCGGGCTACAAGCGCAGCCGCGTCGAGCGCGCTTTCGGCGACGCGGAGCGATTCATCGCCGCCGAAGCCGCCCACCGCACCGCGCCCGGCCCCACGGAAACCCGGCTGTACCTGGAAACGATCGAGCAGACCCTGCCGGGCAAGAAAAAGATGATTATTGACACCAGCCGCGGCCGGCGGCACCTGCTGCTGGTGGACGACGGCGTCGAACTCGGCCCGCCGGGCGCGCCGCTGCTTTCCCCGCCGCGCGCTTCCTCCCGGGAGCCTTAACTCATGATGCATGACCGCCCCAAACTCGTCCGCGCGGCGCTGGCCGCAGCCGCTCTTTGGTTGCTCTGGGCCTCGCTGTTCACGGTCCGCGAGACCGAATTTGCGTTCCTCACCCAGTTTGGCCGTCCAGTCCGGTCAGTCGCGGAGGCGGGCCTGCACTTCAAATGGCCGGTCCAGAATGTCACCTACTTCGACCGCCGGCTGCGGATCTATAACCCGCGTCCTTCGGAATTCCTGACCCGCGACAAGAAGAACATCGTGGTGGAAAACTACGTGGCCTGGCGGATCGACGACCCGGAGAAGTTCGTGCAGTCGGTGGGCGATGCGGGCGCGGCCGAACTGCGGCTGCATGACATCATCTGGTCGGGCCTGTCGGCCGCCCTGGGTTCGCAGGAGTTGGACGCCCTGGTGTCGCCGGATCCGGCCGCGGTCCGCGCCCGCCAGATTCTGGACCGGCTCACGGAGGACAGCGACCGGAGCGCGCTGCGCCAGTACGGCATCCGCGTCGTCGATGTGCGGATCAAGCGCCTCAATCTGCCGGAGCAGAACAAACAGAGCGTCTATGCCCGCATGCGCGCCGAGCGCGAGCGGATCGCCCGCCTGTACCGGGCCGAAGGCGAGGAGCAGGCGCTCGCCATTCGCGCCGACGCCGACCGGCAGCGGGAGGAGATTCTCTCGGCGGCGTATCGCGAAGCGGAGCGGACCCGCGGGGAAGGCGACGCCGAAGCCACGCGCGTGTACGGCCAGGCGTACGCGCGCAATCCGCGCCTGTACCGTTTTCTCCGGACGCTGGAATCGTACAAGCGCGTGCTGGACGACAAGACCACCGCGATTCTCAGCTCGGACTCCGAGTTGCTGAAGGTGCTGATGCGCGGGCAGAGCGGGGCGCAATGAGCACGCTCGACCTGGGCGCGCCGGAAGCAGCCGCCCCGGCGAGTCCGCCGCCCGTCCCGCCTCCGCGAGGACGCCGGCGGCGGTATGCGTGGTGGGCGGCGGGCTTATGGCTGGCCACCGGGCTCTACCTGGTGCCCTCGGATCAGCAGGCGGTGGTCACCCGTTTCGGCGCGGTGGTGGAACCGCGGGCGCTCCCCGGTTTGCATCTGGCGTGGCCCTGGCCGATCGATCGCGTGTACCGCCTCAAAGTCCGCCAACTCCAGCGCCTGGCAGCCGGAGGGGACCCGGCCGATCCCGTGCTGGGCCGCGCCGACGCCTCCCGCAGCCAGTTCCTGACCGGCGATCAAAACCTAATCCATGTCCGCGCGGTGGTGCAGTACTCGGTGGCCGCGCCGGCTCCTTACCTGTTTGCCAGCGAGGATGTGGCCGCCGTGATCCGCAGCGCCGTGGAGAGCGAACTGGCGCGTTGTCTGTCCGGGAGGGGCGTCGACGCGGTCCTGACCACCGAGAAGGCGGCCATTCAGGACGAGGTGCGCGCCGGAGCGCAGCGGTTGCTGAATGAATACGGCGCGGGCGTGGCGCTGGCCAGCGTCAACCTGGAGTCCGTACTGCCGCCCGCCGAGGCCGCCGGCGCGTTCCGCGAAGTGGCCAGCGCCCGCGCCGACGCCGCCCGGATCGTGAATGAAGCGCTCGGGTACGCGAGCAGCGTGCTGCCGCGGGCGCGGGGGGAAGCCCGCCAACTCCTCGAGTCCGCCGCCGCGTACAAACAGCGCAAGATCAACGAGGCGGCCGGCGACGCCGCGCGGTTCCAGCAGGTGGCCGCCGAGTACGCCAAGGCCGCCGAGGTGACCGGCGAGCGCTTGTACCAGGAGGCGATGGTGGAGATCCTGCCGAAGATCCGCAAGCTGATCGTCGACGCGCAGGGCAATCTGGACCTGACGATCATCCGGCGGGGCGAACCGGCGCCGGCCGCGGCGCCGCCCGCGCCATGACCCGCGCCCGGGCGGCGAAGCTCCTGACGGCGGCCGCGCTGGCCGCGTCGTTCGGGCTCGTGGCGCTGCGGACGCGCCGGCCCGCCCTGCCGGAGGGTCCTCCGGCCGCGGCACGGGCGCAGACCCCGGGGGACGCGGTGTACGCCATGCTGGAGGCGGCGCGGGCGGGCGACGTGGAGGCTTACCTGAACACTCTGGCGGGGGACCAGGCAGATCTGGCGGCGCGGACCTTGCGCGAAACCGGCCTGGCGGAGTTCCGCGCCGCGTTGCAGCGCTCGCAGCGCGGCGTGAAAGGGATCGCTCTCCGCGAACTGGAAGATTTGGGTGGCGAGCGGCGCCGGATCCATGCCGAGTATGTGTTCGAGGGCCGCAATGAGGCGCAGCAGATCGGCCTGGTCCGCCGCGGTGGCGGGTGGAAGATCGAGTCGGTCGCCGCGGCATCCCCCGTCTCGCCCGCGGTCCCTTATGGCGCTCCCGTCCGGTAACCGCCGGGATTACCGCTAAATGTTGCTGATTTGCTTGCGGTTATTCCAATCCGCGGGCCGCCTGCGCTAAAATACGGTCTCGGATGTCCCTTCCCGAGTCAGCGGATGGATTTTGTTCTGGCGCCACCTACGCTGCCCAAACTCTCCATGATGGCGATCGTGGATATCGTCATCGTGGCGTTCCTGATTTATGAGTTGATCATGATTGTGCGGGGCACCCGCGCCGCGCACATCCTCACCGGCATCCTCACCCTGGCGGTGATCTATAACCTGGCGCTGTGGCTTCGCCTGCACCTGCTGCACACGATTCTGTCGAAGGCGATTCCGTACATGGCGATCGCCGTCATCGTGCTCTTTCAGTCCGAAATCCGGCGTACGCTCGCCCGCATCGGCCGGCGGCGGATTGGAGCGAGCGCCTTCCGGCGCCGGGAATCCACCGAAGACATCGTGCTCGCGGTAGCGCGGCTGGCGTCATTGAAGACCGGCGCGCTCATTGTGCTGGAACGCGACATCGGTCTGCGCACGTTCATCGAGAGCGGGGTGCGTCTGGACGCGCACATTTCGCGCGATTTGTTGGTGTCCATCTTCAACAAAGAGAGCGCGCTGCATGACGGAGCGGTGATTGTGCAGAATGACCGGATCAGCGCGGCGGCTTGCTTCCTGCCGCTGAGCATGAATCCGGCGCTGTCGACCAAGTATGGCACGCGGCACCGGGCCGCCATCGGCGTAACCGAGGAAACGGACTGCCTGGCCATAGTGGTATCGGAGGAAACCGGCCGGATCTCGATCGCGGCTTTCGGCGAACTTGAGTCCGGCCTGACCCCGGAGGAGGTCGGCGCGCGGATCGTCCGCCATTTCGGCGCCGACCGCCGCGCCTGGCAGGCGGAACGGCAGGACGCGCGCGGCGTCCCCGAGGCCCAGGAGGTCCAGCGGGTATCGCGGCCATGGCCTTAAAGGAAACACTCACCCGGAATCTGGGTTGGCGTTTGTTCTCGCTCGGCGCTTCGTTTTTGCTGTGGCTCACCTTCGCCACTGATCTTGATCTGGGCGCGTTTGTCCAGACGCCGCTGGAATACAAAGGGATGCCGGAGCATTTGGAAATCAGCTCCGATGCGCCCGCGTCGGTGACGTTGGAGGTGCGGGGCACCGCCGAGCAGTTGCGCGCGTTCAGCGAAAGTCCGTCCGCGGTCGTGCTGGATTTTTCCCACATCGCCCGGCCGGGCGAGCACACGTTTCAGATTGATGAACGCAACGCCAATCTGCCGCAGGGGCTGCGGCTGGCGCGGGCGATTCCCGCGCAGATCCGGTTTCAGTTCGAAGAGCGCATCCAGCGCGAAGTCCCCGTCCAGGTGCGTTTCGGCAGCACGTTGCCGTTGGGCTACACGCTCAAACGCTACACGGTGGAGCCGGACAAGGTCATGATTGTGGGACCATCCAGCCGGGTCCAGCAGGTGGAATCGGCGGTCACCGACTCGATTGATCTGAGCGCGGTGGTGGGGGAGACGCTCTTCCGCGTGGACGCTTACGTCGACAACACGCAGGTGCGGCTGGCCCGCCCGGGCCGGATTTCGGTGCGGGTCTTTGTGGAGAGGGAGTAAATTTTGGCCAAGCAGCTTTTCGGTACGGACGGCATCCGGGGAACCGCGGGCGCGCCGCCGCTCGATCCGCAAACGGTGTACGCGTTTGGGGTGGCGCTCGGGGAGATCCTGTGCGCGCGCGACCCCCATCCGGAGGTCCTGCTGGGGATGGATACCCGCGAGTCCTCTCCGTGGATCGCGGCGGCGGTGGCGGGAGGACTGGCGCGCGCCGGGGTGACCGCGCGGTCCGCCGGGCTGCTCACCACGCCGGGCGTGGCGCACCTGACCCGGACGCTGCCGTTCGCCGCGGGCGTGATGATCTCGGCCTCGCACAATCCATTCGAGGACAATGGCATCAAGGTTTTCGATCACTCCGGGTTCAAATTGCCGGACGAGCAGGAGCACGAAATCGAGGAGGAGATCTTCCGCTTGCGGGCGCGGGACGCCGCGCCGGTCCCGCGCGAACTGCCCGTGGATGAAGGTCTGGACGCGCAGTATCTGGCCTTCCTGCTGTCGACGCTGGAAAGCCCGCCGCCCGTGTTCGCTGGCCGCCGGGTAGTGCTCGATTGCGGATACGGAGCGGCTTGCCGCCTGGCGCCGGAGTTATTCCGGCGCGCGGGCGCGGAGGTGATTGTCCTCCATGACTCACCCGACGGCCGCAACATCAACCTGGCTTGCGGCGCAACGCACCCGGAACCCATGCGGCGGGCGGTGCTCGACGCGGAGGCGGATTTTGGCGTTGCCTTCGATGGCGACGCGGACCGGGCGATCCTGGCGACACGCACGGGCCGGGTGATCGACGGGGACGCGGTGCTGCTCATCGCGGCCCGGCGCCTGAAGGAACGCGGCCGCCTCCGCCACAATCTGGTGGTGGCGACCGTCATGTCGAACCTCGGACTGGAGAAGGCCTTGGAGGGCGAGGGGATCCGCCTGATTCGCACGGCCGTCGGCGACAAGTATGTGCTCGAGGAAATGGTCCGCGCCGGCGCGGCGGTCGGCGGCGAGCAATCCGGCCATGTCATCTTCCGCGATTACGCCACCACCGGCGACGGCCTGCTCACGGCCCTGCGCATCGCGGAAATCATGGCGCAGACTGGACGGAGCCTGGACGAGCTGGCGGCGGACCTGCGCGTCTATCCGCAGCGGCTCGTGAACGTCCGCGTGCGCGAGCGCAAGACGCTCGCCGAGATCCCGGGCGTCCGCGAGGAAATCCGCGCCGGCGAGGAGCTGCTCGCCGGCGCCGGCCGGATCTTCGTCCGTTTCTCGGGCACCGAACCGCTGGCGCGCGTGATGGTGGAAGCGGAAAACGAGAGCCACGTCGAACTGGTGGCCACGCGCATCGCGCAGGCCATCCAGCGCGAAATCGGCGCCTAGCGGTGTTGCAAACCGGACCGGGTCATGCTGTCATGACAGGGATCATTCATGGCCAGCCACGTCCTGACCGAGAAGCCCACCGGGGTTCGTCACTGGGTCATCTTTTACGCGGTAACCCTGGCGATAATTACCTACATCGACCGGGTCTGTATTTCGCAGGCCATCATCCACATCGAAAAAGATCTCGGGTTAGCCGCCGAGCAAAAGGGCTGGGTCTTCGGCGCGTTCACGCTGGCGTACGCCCTGTTCGAGATTCCCGGCGGGTATTTGGGCGATGTAATGGGGCCGCGCCGCGTGCTGATGCGGATCGTGATCTGGTGGTCGTTTTTCACCGCCGCCACGGGCTGGGCCTGGAATTTCGTCTCCCTGGTGACCACCCGGTTCCTGTTTGGCGCGGGCGAAGCGGGCTGTTTTCCCAACCTGACCAAAGCCTTCACCAACTGGCTGCCGCATGGGGAGCGGGTCCGGGCGCAAGGCATTGTCTGGATGAGCGCCCGCTGGGGCGGGGCGTTCACGCCGCTGCTGGTGTATCAAATCCTGCAACTGATGGACTGGCGGCGGACGTTCGAAGTGTTCGGGCTGCTGGGCGTGGTGTGGGCGATCTTCTTTTACCGCTGGTTCCGCGACAACCCGCGCGACAATCCCAAGCTCAACGAAGCGGAGGCGCGGCTGATTGAATCCGGGCGGGACCCGGACGAAGGCCATGGCGGCATCCCGTGGCGCTATTTCATCCGTTCCCGGCAGGCGTGGCTGCTGTGCGGGCAGTATTTCTGCCTGTCGTACGGCTGGTATTTTTACATCACCTGGCTGCCTACCTATTTGAAGAACGCCCGCGGGCTGGATCTGAGCACCGGGGCGGCGCTGGCCACCCTGCCGCTGTTTCTGGGCGGGCTGGGCTCGTTTCTGTGCGGAAATTTTTTCTATCCCTGGCTGGACAGGCTGACCCATCACAACGTCGGCCGCTCCCGGCGGATCATGGCTTACGCGGGGTTTACCGGCGCCACCGGGTTCCTCCTGCTTTCGGTCGCGATCCAGAATCCGCTCTACGCCATGCTGTCGATGGGGATGGCGAGTTTCTGCAACGACCTGGTGATGCCGGGCAGTTGGGGCGCGTGCATGGACGTAGGCGGCCGCCTGGCGGGCACGCTCTCCGGCACCATGAACATGATGGGGAATTTCGGCGGCGTGATCTCCCCGGTCGCGATCGGCTACATCCTCAAGTACACGCACAACAACTGGGACATCACGTTCTACATCTCGGCGGCCGTGTATTTCGCCGGGGTGTTTTTCTGGTGGTTCCTGGATCCGGTGACGCCTATGGAAAAGGTAATGCGGCGGGCGGCGCGGGAGGCCCGGTAGGTGCGGACGGGGGGCGCGGCGCTGCTGCTGGCGGCGGCGGCCGCGGCGCAAACCTACGACATCGCCATTAACCACGGGCGCGTGGTCGATCCCGAGTCCGGGCTGGACGGCGTCCGGCATGTCGGCATCACGGGGGGAAAGATCGCGCGGCTCAGCCGGTCGCCGTTGCGCGCGCGCACGGTGATCGACGCGCGCGGACTGATCGTGACGCCCGGTTTCATCGACCTGCACTGGCACGGGCGGGATCCGGCAAGCGACCGGTGGTGCGCGCTTCAGGGAGTCACCGCGGCGCTGGAACTCGAGATCGGCGTGGCGGATCTGGAGGCGTGGTACGCGGCGCGCGCAGGGCGTTCCCGCATCCACTACGGCGCGGCCGCCGGACATCCGCCGATTCGCATGCGCGTGATGGACGATCCAGGGGACTTCCTGCCCACTGGCGATGCCGCGCATCGGGCCGCTACGCCTGCCGAGCTTGCCGAGTTGGCCCGGCGCCTGGAAGAACAACTCCGCTGGGGCGCGCCCGCGGTGGGCTTTGGCCTGGCCTACACGTACGGGGCTTCCTACCGCGAGATCATCGAGATGTTTCGCGTCGCGGCGCGGTTCCGCGCGTCCTGCCACGTGCACATGCGCGGCAGCACCAGTTTCTCCGGCGAGGTGGAGCAGGGACTCAGCGAGGCGATCGCCGCCGCCGCCATCAGCGGCGCGCCGCTCCAGGTGGTCCATATCAACGCGACCGCGGGCAAGGCGATCGCGAGCGCGCTCGAGATCATTCGCGACGCCCGCGCCCGCGGCATCGACATTACCACCGAGGCTTACCCTTATACGGCGGGCGCCACCTCGATCGAGTCCGGCGTCTTCAAGGATTGGGAGCAGATGCCGGATAGCTGGTTCCAGACCATTCAATGGGTCCGGACCGGCGAGCGGCTCACCCGCGAATCCTTTGCGCGCTATCGCCGGGAGGGCGGCGGCGTGATTGTGCATTCGAACACGCCCGAACGGCTGGATCAGGCCATGTTGAGTCCGCTCACCATGATCGCCAGCGACGGTTCCGACCTGCGCGGGGGACAGGGCCACCCCCGGTCCTCGGGATGCTACGCCCGGATCCTGGCGCACTACGTGCGGGACCGTCAGGCGCTGCCTTTGATGGAGGCCATCCGCAAGGCGGCGCTGATGCCGGCGCAGCGGCTGGAAGGGCGCGTCCCGATGATGCGGCACAAGGGCCGCCTGCGGCAAGGGGCGGATGCCGATCTCGCCGTCTTTGATCTGGCCCGGGTGCGGGACCGCTCCACGTACGAGCAGCCTGCCCTGGAACCCGAAGGCTTTGTACACACTCTGGTCAACGGCGCGTTTGTCCTGCGCGACGGCCGGCTCGTCGGAGACGTCTATCCCGGCCAGGCGATCCGCGCCCCGCGCGCGCCCTAAGGCTACTTCTTTACGCGCTTGCCGATGCACCACAGGTGTCCCGTGGTGCGCAGAAAAATCTGCCCGTCGGAGATGGCCACCGTGCTCAGGCAATAATCGGCCAGGTTGTTCTCGCTCACCAGTTCGAACTTCGGTCCCGCTTTGAACACGCTGGTCACCCCGTCCTCGCTGGTGATATAGATCTTGCCGTCAGCCAGAACCGGCGAGGCGCTGTAGGTGCCCGTGGCCAGGCGCGCGCCGCCGTAGACTTCCTGGCCGGTCTTGGCGTCCAGCACCCACACGATGCCCTTGTCATTCACCGAATAAAAATACTTGCCGTCAACGACCGGAGTCGGCACATCCGGGCCATTCTGAAACGAAAAGACGTGGTGGGTCTTGGTGATGTCGCCGCGTCCGCCGCCGCGAAACGCCTGAAGGGGGCGCACGCGGGTGGGGGCATAGACGATCCCGTCCGCGGCCACCGGCGAGGCGATGATGCGGTTGAAGGGGTTGTTGTCGGGATTGAACCCGCGGCCGCGCCAGAGTTCTTTGCCGGTGGCCAAGTCGTGGCCGGTCACGCAGTCGCCGCCGTTGATGATCAGTTCTTCGGCGTTGCCGATTCTCAGGACCACGGGCGTCGCGTACGAGTCCGGCGACTCGCGGATCGCGTCGGTCGGCCGCTCGACCCGCCATACCGTCTTGCCGGTTTTCGCCTCGATCTTCAGGACGTAAGACGGATCGTCGGTGAGCATGCCGTGGAGCACCTGCACATACAGGTGCCCCTGGTGCAGCAGGGGCGACGAGGCATAGCCATGATTCAGACCGAACTGTCCGTAATCCTTCTGGATATCGCGCGCCCAAAGCTCGTTGCCGGAGAAGTCGAAGGCTTTCAGCACGCCCGTACCGGTCATCACCCAGACGGTCTGGCCGTCGGTCACCGGCGACGGGGACGACATGTTTTGCTTCTGGCGCATGCGGTCGCCGCCCGAGAGGAGTTTTTTCCAGAGGATGGCGGGCTGGTTCCGGTCGGCGCACCAGAGGTAGAGGTTGCCGCCGTCGGCGACATGGAGAAAGATCCGTTCGCCCCAGATAATGGGCGTCGAGCCGCTGCGGGCCGGCATCGGCAGTTTCCAGGTGATGTTTTCCGTGGGGCTCCACCGGACCGGCAGGTTGGTTTCGCGGCTGATCTGGTTGTTTTCCGGGCCCCGCCATTGCGGCCAGTTGGCGGCGGACAGCGCGGCGGGGAGCAGGAGCAGCAGACACCGAGCGGACTTGGTCATTGCTTCAAGATACTGCGAAATGGACGGTGCGGGAGTCCTTCGGCCGGCGCTGTTCGTCTGTTTACTGGAGCCGCGGCCAGTCCCGTTCGGGTAACGGTGGCAACTCGCGCAGGAGACGCCAGTCCTTGACGCCACGGTCGTTCGCCAGCAGGCAAGCCTTGCTGAGGACGATCTCCAGCACGCGGTCGCCCTCGAACGGCAGATAGACGCGGGGCGCGCTTCCGCCGGGGTTCACCCACAAGTAGCGGCCGCCCGGCTCCAGCAGGACATGGCCGCTGCCGAGGTGGATGCGATAGAGAGCGCGCTGGCCTTGCACCAGAAGAAAGGGATCCTCGATCCGGCAGCGGGAGGCGATGGGCAGCGCGGGGAGAAGCCGCGCGAGCACATCCCGCCGGGATTGGCCCGCCGTGGTCAGGGCGCCGAAAGCGAAGTCCCGCCAATAGCGGGCGAAGGGCTCCTCGGGCCGGAGACCGTATTCCGGGTCCGCGCCCACGCTGGCCGCCTGGATCACCAGATCGACGTCGCGCAACACCTCGGACAGGACGGCCGGCGGCGGTTCCGCAAAGCCCACGTCGAGTGGTTCCCCTGGGTTACCTGCGAGCTGCCGAATCGCTGTCCTGCGCCGGCTGCCGGGCATCCGGAGGGTGTTTCCCAAAGACGGAACGGAGCGGCAGAACCGCAGTTCGCCAGGCTCGAGATACGAGTGGTCAGGCGGCGTGGCGGCGGCAGGGTCAGCCAGCGGGATCAAGCGGAGCTCCGCGCGCAGGTTCCACTCGGGCATTTCCAGCCACGCCGCCGGGGGAT
>Ga0308414_1001970_pt1 | contig 13336 bp, 10 predicted proteins | sample HotsprSampleOS50_FD_205667 | JGI IMG/M metagenome (GOLD analysis project Ga0308414, IMG submission 205667) | Hot spring phototrophic mat microbial communities from Octopus Spring, Yellowstone National Park, Wyoming, United States - 20090730_OS50 ... | reverse complement strand
CACCGTGTCGCCCTCGCGCGCCTTCGTCAGCGCGCGGGCGATCGGGGAAACCCAGCTCACCTTGCCGCGCGCCGGGTCGACCTCGTCGATGCCGACGATCGTGATCTCCTGTTCGCGGCCGGCACCATCGGCGTAGCGCACGGTGGCGCCGAAGAAGATCTGGTCGGTCGGCGGCCGCGCCGCGGGATCGACGACCTCGGCGGCATCGAGCCGCTTGGTCAGGAAGCGGATGCGCCGGTCGATCTCGCGCAGCCGCTTCTTGCCGTAGATGTAGTCGCCGTTTTCCGAGCGGTCGCCATTGGACGCCGCCCAAGACACGGTGCGCACCACCTCGGGCCGCTCGACGTTCAGCAGGTGCAGCAGCTCTTCCTTCAGCCGCCGATGGCCTGACGGGGTGATGTAGTTCTTGCTGCCGGCGGGAATCTCCGGCAACGCGACGTCGTCGTCATCTTCGACGTCGGCTTCGCGCACGAAGGCTTTGCTCATCGCAACCAGCGTCCGCAAGGACGCAGACAGAAAGGAGATGCCGGCAGCCGCTCGCGCCGGGGAAAGCCCGGCTTCTGCCAGCGCATTCGGACAAGAGGAATTTTACGACCCCGTCGCCGCGAAGGTCGCACGGCGCCTGTTCGTCCCTGGCGTGGCCTGCGACGCAACGTGCGGCAGCCGCCTTCTTCCTCTGGGCAGTGCGCTGCGGCGGTATCCGCCGCGCAGGGGCACGTTCGACCTCGGCGCACGCGCCGTGACGATGGGCGCGCGCCGAAGGCCAGCCGCAAAGCGATCCGGGCCGCGACTAACATCGCGGCACAACCAGCCCCTGCCGCGCCCCCACCCCGGACTTGCAGCCGCTCACCTTCACCGCCGACGACGGCGAAGCGATCCATCTGTGGCGCCACGGCGAATACGGACCGGCCATCGTCTTTCTGCACGGCTGGACCGCGAGTCACCTCGAGTGGTCGCCGTTCATTCACGACCTGGCGCCGCAGTTTCGCCTCTTCCGCTGGGATGCCCGCGCCCACGGCGGCCACCCGGCGCGCACCGCGACCGTGGCCACCGCGCGGCGCATGGCCCGCGATCTGGACCAGATGATCGCCGCCTTCGAACTGGCCGGCGCCTGCTTCGTCGGCCACTCGATGGGCGCGCTGACACTGTGGCAGTACCTGCGCGACTTCGGATCCGCGCGCATCGGGTCGCTGTGCCTGATCGACCAGTCGCCCAAACTCGTCACCGATGACGAGTGGAAGCTCGGCATCTACGGCGACTTCGATGCCGCGCGCTCGGAGCGCTTCATCGGCGAGCTGCGCGAGGACTTCGCCGAGGCGGTGCTGCGACTGGCCGCCCATGGCCTGAACGACGCGGCCCGCGAGGGCTACGCGGCCAACGGCCGCGGCTGGCAACGGCTGCGCGCGGCGCTGCGCGCGCTGGCGCCGGAGCCGCTGATCGCCTGCTGGCAGGACCTGGTGCGCCTGGACCTGCGCGACGTTCCGCCAGCCATCGACCGGGCCTGCCTGCTCGTCTACGGCGGGCGCAGCAACTTCTATCCGATCGAGACCGCCCACTGGGTGCGGCGGCACACGCCCGGCGCGAAGCTGTCGATCCACGAGCAGGGCAACCACTCGCCGCACCTGATGGATCCGAAGCGCTTCGTCGCGGAACTGGCGCAGTTCGCCGCCTCGGTTTGAACGCCGCGGAAGCGCACGGTCGTGCCGCGGCGATCAGCGCCGCCCGGCGAACGTTGCGCTCGTCGGCGGCGGCGCGCCCGCGGATCAGCCGCGCAGTGGCGCGCCCGATCGCGACTGCCGAGGCTGGCGACCGCCTCGCCAAGACGCCGCGGCCAGGCGTCGACAACGGCGCAGGAAAGGCGACGACGCAATCGGAAAGCGCCGTTTGCCGAGGCAGAAAAGGTGCAGCGGAACGGCCTTCCTGGCCAGCGTCCCTGAGCAGCGGGCGCAGCCGCGGCACGGAGAGGTCGCAACCTGCGCCGCAGGAGCCGATAGCCGTTCCGACGAGACGCCGAGCTGGGCAGTGATGGGGTGGCCGATGGGATTCGAACCCACAACAACCGGAATCACAATCCGGGACTCTACCGTTGAGCTACGGCCACCACTTGTTCGTCTCCGAGGCGGCGTTTTCGCCCGCCGCGTGCCGCTATCGCGCCAGCCGCTTTCCCGCCGTGCTGCCATGAGCGAGTCCGGCACCTGACGCGATCCCCGGCCGCTGCCGACGGTCTCGCCGCCTCGCTGGCCTGCCCGGCAGGACTCGAACCTGCGACCCCCGGCTTAGAAGGCCGGTGCTCTATCCGGCTGAGCTACGGGCAGGTCTCGGGCTGTCGGGCCGGGCGCAGGCAGTCGGTGCAGGTTCTGGTCGGGGCGAGAGGATTCGAACCTCCGACCCCCTGCGCCCAAGGCAGGTGCGCTACCAGGCTGCGCTACGCCCCGGAGAGCGCGGATGATACGCGGCCGGCCGACCGGCGGCAATTTGCGACCGAGGTTCGCCGATGGGCTGGCCGTCATGACGTCGCCAGCGCGGCGCGCTGGCCACCGCACACCGCCAACGCTCGCGGCGACTGCAGTCGCGCAGGCGGCGCAAGCGTTTTCGCCCGTCGCGCAGGGCGTGCAGGGGATCGCCCGCGCCATGCGCCGCTTTGCCACCGAGCACGGCGCCAGCGGGTGACCGCGAACGGGCGCCGAAGCGGCCGCCAGCATCGCCAGGCCGACGCGCAGCGGCGCGCGATCGGGCAGCCGTCCGGCGCCGCCCCACGGCAAGGTTGCAGGCGACGGCACGGCGCTGCGCAGCGTCAGCGCGGCGATACCGACCGCTGCGTTCAGGCGGCGCGTTTGAGCTGGGCCGCGCTGGCCGTGCGCAGCCGCGACGCCGGCAGCCAGGCGCGGAAGGTGCTGCCCCGCCCCACCTCGGAGTCGACCAGCAGCTGGCCCTGGTGCCGTATCAGCACGTGCTTGACGATCGCCAGCCCGAGCCCGGTACCGCCGGTCTCGCGCGAACGGCTGCGGTCGACGCGGTAGAAGCGCTCGGTCAGCCGCGGCAGGTGCTCGGCAGCAATACCGATGCCGGTATCCGTGACCGCGAACGCGGCGCCGTCGTGCTGCGCCCGCCAGGCGAGCGCGATGCGGCCGCCGCTCGGCGTGTAGCGGATGGCGTTGGACACCAGGTTGCCGAAGGCGCTGCGCAGCTCGTCGCGGCTGCCGCGGACGAAGACCGGCTCGGCCTGCGCCGAGATCTCGTGCCGGCCGGCCGACAGCGCCCGCGCCTCCGCCTCCAGCTCGGCCACCAGCGCCGGCACGTCGACGTCGTCGTCGGCCAGCGGCGTCTCCTCGGCCTCCAGGCGCGACAGCATCAGCAGGTCCTCGACCAGCCGGCTCATGCGGCTGGCCTGCTCGTGCATCAGCCGCAGGTGCCGCTGTCGCAGCTCGTCCAGCGGCGGCTGTGCGTCGAGCAGCGTCTCAAGGAAGCCGTTGACCACCGTCAGCGGCGTGCGCAGCTCGTGCGAGACGTTGGCGACGAAGTCGCGCCGCATCGCCTCCAGCCGCTCCGACTGGGTGACGTCGCGCGTCATCACGATCGAGCGGCCCGGCTCGAACTCGATCACCCGCACCGACAGCGCCAGCGCCGGGTTGGCCAGCGGCCGCAGCAGCAGCGGCTCGTCGAAGGCGGCGGAGGTCATGTAGGCGACGAAGGCCGGGTCGCGCACCAGGTTGGTGATGCGCAGCCCGTGGTCGGCCTGCAGCCGGATGCCGAGGTGCTGCTCGGCCACCGGGTTGCACCACTCGATCTGCAGCGCCGCGTCGATCAGCACGATCCCCTCCGGCAGGGCGCTGATCGTGCGGCGGAAGCGGGCCTCGTTTTCCTCCAAGCGGCGGGCGCTGACCTCGCTGGCCCGCCGCGCCTTGTACAGGCGGTTGAAAACCTCCGTCCAGCTGCCCCAGCCGCCGGGGATGGACGACAGCGACGGCCGCTCCAGCCAGGCGCCGAGCAGCGCCAGGTAGTGCAGGTGCAGCGCGAAGAACGCGCCGAGCATGGCGAGTGCCGCCCACAGCCCCGCCTCGGCGCCGAAGGCGAAGCCGACGGCCAGCGCCACCGCCGCGACGATCAGCAGGCGAACGAAGGCGGGCAGGATCACGCGGATCCTGCGCCGAAGCTCCTCGGACATGAAACGAGTCTACTGCTCGCTGCGCGCCGACAGCCGATAGCCGAGACCGCGTACGGTCTGCACCAGGCCCTGCGCGCCGGCGGTGGCCAGCGCCTTGCGCAGCCGCAGCACGTGCACGTCGACGGTGCGCTCCTCGATGAAGACGTGGTCGCCCCAGACGTTGTCGAGCAGCTGGCTGCGCGAGAACACCCGCTCGGGGTGGCCGGCGAGGAACTTCAGCAGCTTGAATTCCGCCAGCCCCATTTTGACCGGCTTGCCGTCGACCGAAACCTCGTGCCGCGCCGGGTCGATGGTCAGCGGCCCGTAACTGAGCGCCTCGCCGCTGTGCTGCGGCGCGCGGCGGCGGAAGACGGCCTTCACGCGCGAGACCAGCTCGCGCGGCGAAAACGGCTTGACCACGTAGTCGTCGGCGCCGGCGTCCAGTCCCGCCACCCGGTCGCCTTCGGCGCTCTTCGCGGTGAGCAGGATGATCGGCAGGCCGCGCGTGCGCTCCTCGCCGCGCAGGTCGCGCAGCAGCTCGATGCCTGGGCGGTCGGGCAGCATCCAGTCGAGGATCACCAGGTCCGGCAGCTCCTGCCGGATCGCCTCCTGCGCCGCGCGCACCGAGTCGACACGCCGCACCTTGTAGCCACTGCTGGCGCAGGAAAACGACACCAGCTCCTGGATCGCCGGCTCGTCCTCGACCACCAGGATCGAACCCTCCATCGCTGCCTACCCCTGCGACACCACGCGATCGACGTCCTCGGGCGAGGCGTGCCGGACGTCGGCGCCGTGCGAGATGAAGATCACGTGCTCGGCGATGTTCTTGGCGTGGTCGCCGATGCGCTCGATCGCCTTGGCCACCCAGACGGTGTCGATCGCCGCCGAGATCGAGCGCGGATCCTCCATCATGTAGGTGATCAGCTGCCGCAGCGTGGCCTTGAAGCGGTCGTCGATGCCGGCGTCGTCGCGGATGATCGCCGCCGCGGCCTGCGCGTCGAGCCGGGCGAAGGCGTCGAGCGAGCGGTGCAGCAGCCGGGCCGCGATCTCGCCGCTCTGGCGCAGGTCGGGGATGCGGTTGATCCTGAAGGCGGCGCCCTTGTCCTTCATCCACTTGGCCGCGCGGGCGATCTTGGCCGCCTCGTCGCCGACGCGCTCCAGGTCGGTGATGGTCTTGGCGATGCCCATCACCAGCCGCAGGTCGCTCGCCGTCGGCTGCCGCCGCGCGATCACGTGGTTGACCATCTGGTCGAGCTCGATCTGCAGGTCGTTGACGCGGCGATCGGCGGCGATCACGTTGTCGGCCAGCTCGATGTCGGACGATTCGAAGGCGTCGAGCGCCGTCTTCAGCTGCGACTCGGCCAGCCCGCCCATGCGCAGGATGTTCGAGCGCATCGACTCCAGCTCGATGTCGTACTGCTTGAATGAGTGTTCTCCGGCAACCATGTCGTCTCCCGCTCGCGCCCTGCCCAGCCAATCCGCTCGGTGAAGCCGTCGCCCCGCCGCGGCACCCGCCTAACCGAACCGGCCCGTGATGTAGTCCTCGGTGTGCTTCTTCTTCGGCTTGATGAACACCTGGTCGGTGGGGCCGAACTCGACCAGCTCGCCGAGGTACATGTAGGCGGTGTAGTCGCTGACCCGCGCCGCCTGCTGCATGTTGTGGGTGACGATGACGATCGTGTACTTGTCCTTCAGCTCGGCGATCAGCTCCTCGACCTTGGCGGTGGCGATCGGATCGAGCGCCGAGCACGGCTCGTCGAGCAGCAGCACGTCCGGCTCCAGTGCGATCGCGCGGGCGATCACCAGCCGCTGCTGCTGGCCGCCGGACAGGCTCATGCCGCTGATGTCGAGGCGGTCCTTGACCTCGTCCCACAGCGCCGCCCGCCGCAGCGCCTTCTCCACCGTCTCGTCGAGCACCGCCTTGTTGTTGATGCCGACGATGCGCAGCCCGTAGGCGACGTTCTCGTAGATCGACTTCGGGAAAGGATTGGGCTTCTGGAACACCATGCCGACGCGTCGGCGCAGCTGCGCGACGTTGACGTCGCGGTCCATGATGTTCTTGCCGTCGAGCAGGATCTGCCCCTCGATGCGGCAGGTGTCGACCAGGTCGTTCATCCGGTTGAAGCAGCGCAGCAGCGTGGACTTGCCGCAGCCGCTCGGGCCGATGAAGGCGGTGATCCGGTTGTGCGGGATCTCCAGGTCGATGTTCTTCAGTGCCTGCAGCGTGCCGTAGTAAAGGTTCAGGCCGCGCACCGCGATCGAGGTCCGCGTCGGCACCGAGGTGTCCGCCGCCGCGGCGCGGTCGAGCGCGCCGATGTTGATTGCGTGGCCGGTCGCCGTCTGCGCCGTCATCATTCCGTCCGACATTGCCTTTCTCCCTAACCGTGGCCGCTCAGACGCCTTCGAGGCCCTTGTAGCGCTCGCGCAGCCGGTTGCGCAGCGAGATCGCCGTCAGGTTGAGCACGACGATCACGATCACCAGCAGCAGCGCGGTGGCGTACACCAGCGGCCGCGCCGCCTCGACGTTGGGGCTCTGGAAGCCGACATCGTAAATGTGGAACCCGAGGTGCATGAACTTGCGCTCGAGGTGCAGGTACGGGAAGAAGCTGTCGACCGGCAGCGCCGGGGCGAGCTTCACCACGCCGACCAGCATCAGCGGTGCGACCTCGCCGGCGGCGCGCGCCACCGCCAGGATCAGCCCCGTCATCATGGCCGGGCTCGCAATCGGCAGAACCGTGCGCCACAGCGTCTCCGCCTTGGTCGCGCCCAGCGCCAGGCTGCCCTCGCGGATCGCGCGCGGCACGCGCGACAGGCCCTCCTCGGTCGACACGATCACCACCGGCAGCGTCAGGATCGCCAGCGTCAGCGACGCCCACAACAGGCCCGGGCTGCCGAAGGTCGGCGCCGGCAGCGCCTCGGGGAAGAACAGCTGGTCGATGTTGTGCCCCAGCACGTAGACGAAGAAGCCGAGGCCGAACACCCCGTAGACGATCGACGGCACCCCGGCCAGGTTGTTGACCGAAATGCGGATGGTGCGAATCAGCGGCCCCGGCTTGGCGTACTCGCGCATGTAGACCGCCGCCATCACGCCCAGCGGCGTCACCAGGATCGACATCAGCAGCACCATCATCACGGTGCCGAAGATGGCCGGGAAAATGCCGCCTTCGGTGTTGGCCTCGCGCGGGTCGTCGGTGAGGAACTCCCAGAACTTGCGCACGTAGTGCCCGATTTTCTGCGGCGTCGACATCGCGTTGGCCTGGAACACGTCGGACACCTTGGCCAGCGGCACCTCGATCAGCTTGCCGTCCATGATCTCGGCCACCAGCGAATCGCGCTGGATGTCTTTGCGCAGCTGCGCCAGCCGCCCGGTCAGGGCGTCGAACTCGCCCTGGCGCTTCGCGCGCTCGGCCTCGATCTGCGCCTTCGCCTCGTCGGTCAGCTGGTTGCGCAGCTGCAGCCGGCGCTCGCGCAGGCGGGTCTGCTCGATGTGGTAGTTGACCCGGCCGATCTCGTGCTTCTCGATGCGCAGGATCTCGCGGAACAGGTCGTTGGCGCGATCGACCCGCTTGCGCAGCTCGCCGAACGCCGCCGCGCCCTCGGACACCACCTGCGGGCCCTCCTTGACCTGCTTAAGATGCCCGTAAAAATTGCCCCACTCGTGCCGCTCGACCGTGACCAGGTCGGGCGGGAAAGTGACGTTGCTGATCAGCGGCTGCGGAAACCAGCGGAAATCGACGCCGGTGATGTCGCGGTTGCCGAGCTTGATCAGGGAGCGGGTGACGAACGGCGCGTCGGTCTTGATGTTGAAGCCCGCCTCGACCAGGCGGCGCGTGGCCACTTCCTCGGTGTCGCGGATCTCGCCGATGACGCGGATCGCCTTGCCGTCCTTCTCGATGAAGGTCAGCTCGGCGACGTTCTTCGGCCAGAAATAGCCCAGCCCCTGAAAAGCCGTCAGCCACAGCACGCCGAAGACGAGCACAAGCGACACCGAAACCGTCCCGGCCGTGAACCAGATCCACGGCGTGCCTTCCTTGAACCAGTCTTTCATTGCCGCCCCGGCCTCAGATCGAGCTGTACTTCTCGCGCAGCCGGTGCCGGATCAGCTCGGCGACGGTGTTGACGACGAAGGTGAACGCGAACAGCACCAGGGCGCTGAGGAACAGCAGCCGGTAATGGGTGCTGCCCACCGCCGCCTCGGGCATCTCGACGCCGATGTTGGCCGACAGCGTGCGGAAGCCGGTGAAGATGCTCAGGTCCATCACCGCCGTGTTGCCGGTGGCCATCAGCACGATCATCGTCTCGCCGACCGCGCGCCCCAGCCCGATCATCACCGCCGAGAAGATGCCGGGGCTGGCGGTCAGCAGCACCACCCGCGTCAGCGTCTGCCACGGCGTGGCGCCGAGCGCCAGCGAGCCGCTGGTCAGGTGCCGCGGCACCTGGAAGATCGCGTCCTCGGCGATGGAAAAGATCGTCGGCGTCACCGCGAAACCCATGGCAATGCCGACCACCAGCGAGTTGCGCTGCTCGTAGGTAATGCCCAGCTCGTTCGACAGCCAATTTGGCATGTCGCCGCCGAACAGCGCCACTTCGATCGGATGGCCGATGCGGAAGCAGAACCAGATCGCCAGCAGCACCACCGGGATCAGCAGCGCCGCCTCCCATCCGGCCGACACCCGCTGCGTAAGCGCCGCAGGCAACTGGCGCCAGATGAACGCGGCCGCGAAGATGAACAGCGGCACCACGACGAAACACAGCAGCACCGCCGGCAGGTTGTTGTCCGCCAGCGGCGCCAGCCACAGGCCGGCGAGAAAGCCGAGGATCACCGTCGGCAGCGCCTCCATGATCTCGATCGACGGCTTGACCACCGCGCGCATGCCCGCCGACATGAAGTACGCGGCGTAAATGGCGCCGAGGATCGCCAGCGGGATCGACACCAGCATGGCGTAAAAGGCCGCCTTCAGCGTGCCGAAGGTCAGCGGCGACAGGCTGAACTTGGGCTCGAAGTCGGAGGTGGCCGCCGACGACTGCCACAGGAACTCCGGCTTCTCGTAGCCCTCGTACCAGACCTTCTGCCAGAGGGAATAGAAGGAAACCTCCGGGTACTCGTTGCGCAGGTCGGCGAGCTTGACCTGGCCGGCGCGATCGACCACCACCAGACCGTTGGCGCGCGGCGCGATCTCGATCAGCGCGATCGGCTGGTCGCTGAACTTCTCCTCGGCGATCAGCCGCCGCGACGTGGCGTAATACACGCCGACGTTGCCGCGCTCGTCGCCGGCGGCGAAGCCCTTGCGGAAGTGCTCGGCGGTGAGCGTCGTGATCGGCGCCGGCATCGGCGGAAAGTCGCGGATGCGCGTCATCACCGGCACGTTGTCGGCGTCGCGCACGCCGAACCACTGCACCAGCGAGCCCTTGTCGCCGCCGACGATCAGCGAGTAGCCGCCGGAAAGCACCGTCGCGGCGGTGATTCTCTCGCCCGCCGGCAGCGGCTCGAACCGCGAGATCAACTTCGGCTGCGTACGGTTCTCGACATTGAACTGGCTGACGAAGCGGTCGCCGTGCACCACCAGCACCTCGCGGCGCTTGACTTCGAGCAATACCGCCTGCACCGGCCCTTCCACCGGCGGCAACTGCGCCCCGACCCGCTCGAGCTTGACTTCGCCGGTGATCAGGTTCTTCGAGCCTTCCAGCGCGGCAAAGACGATCCGACCGTCGGCGGTCAGCGCCGCAGCCGCGAGCTGCTCGCCTTCGGCCTGCACCGAGAGCTTGACCAGCGCCTGCCCCTGTTCGTCGAGCACCAGCGGCGCCTCGCCGAACGGGAACTCCAGCTTCGGCGTCACCACGCGGCGGTCGCCGGGGAAGGTGACCTGGAACGCCTGCCGAAAGACCAGCAGCCGGCCGTCGGACAGCCCGAACGCCTTGAACCTGAACGATGCTTCGCCGGCGGCGAACGACGTGATCGAAACGTCCTTGGGCAGCGCGATGCGCTCTTCGGCGAGCGGCGCGCCGGTCGCGTAAGCAGCGAAGCGGACCAGCCCGTCGTTGCCGTACTGCGCCAGCACCTCGCGCAGCTCGTCCAGCCGCAGGCCCACCTTCTGCCCTGGTGCCATCGCCGCCGCCGGCACGCTGCGCACTGGGCCGAGGCTCGCCGGCAGGAACATCGGCGCGACGACGCTGGCGAGATAGAAGAAGATCAGCGAGATCGCGATGATCACGCTCAGGCCGCCGAAGGTCATGACGCGCCGGAACCACGCGTCGCGCACGAGGCGGCGGCTGATGTTGCGCTCGACGACCTGCGTGGTCGTGTCGATCCGACCGGACGCGGCTGCGCTCATTGTTCCTCCCTGCCGAAGGGCAGCGGGCATGGCGACCGCGTCGCCATGCCCAACGCCACTTCGATCGCTTCAGTTGCCGGCTGACCGGCGGCTCACTTGCCGGCCCGCAGCGCCTTGAATTCCTCGATCAGCGCCGTCGGACGGCCCTGCTTGACGGTGTCCTTGTTCAGCGCATAGATCACCGACGCGCCCTTCGGCCCCTCGCCAATCGTGGCGAAGGTGTAGGTGATCTCGTTGTGCTCGAGGAAATCCTTGAAGTCCTTGGCGCTGCCGAAAACGTGGTAGCGGCCATCCTTCACGACCTCGCCGTAAAACGGATCCTTGAGCTCCAGCTTCCGGTCGTAGATCAGTTCGGCCACGCTCGGCTTGTTCGACTTGACGTCGTCGTTGGTGATGCCAAAGACGATCGTCTGACCCTGCGGCCCGGCGCCGATGCGCGTGCGCGTCAAGGGCACCTCGTTGTGCTCGCGGTACGCGAGGTAGTTCTTCGGGTCGCCGAACAGGTACAGGCGGCCGTCTTCCGGCATGACCATGAAGTAGTACATCTTCTGCGCCGTCGCCGGTGCGGCGGCGGGGGCCGCCGCGGGCGCTGCAGCAGGCGCGGCCGCGGCCGGCTTTGCTGCCGCTGGGGGCTCCGGCGCGGTGGCGCAGGCGGCGACGGCGCCGACGGCAGCCAGCGCCGTCATCATTCGGATTGCGGTCTGCATGAGGGTCTCCTCCGAAGGGTGCAGGAGACGCCGCGGCTGCCGGGCAGCCGCAGCGCCGCGGTCACTTCATCAGTTCGGCCAAAGCGTTGGCGGCCATCTTGGCCGGCATCGGCACGAAGCCGTCCTTGACCACCACCTGCTGGCCTTCCTTCGAAAGGACCAGCTTGAAGAATTCGCGCTCCAGCGGCGGCAGCGGCTGGTTCGGCTTCTTGTTCACGTAAACGTACAGCACGCGCGCCAGCGGGTAGGTGCCGTCGATCGCATGCGTCGCATCGGCCTCGACGCAGGCGCCGCCCGTCGTCTTCGACAGCGGCAGCGCGCGCACGCCGGAGGTCTTGTAGCCGATGCCCGAGTAGCCGATGGCGTTGATCTGGCCGGTCACGCTCTGCACCACCGAGGCCGAGCCCGGCTGCTCGGCGACGTTCTTCTTGAAGTCGCCGCGGCACAGCGCCACTTCCTTGAAGTAACCATAGGTGCCGGAGACCGAATTGCGGCTGTACAGCGCGATGTCGCGGTTGGCCCAGTCGCCGGTCATGCCGACCTGACCCCACTTGGTGATGTCGTTGGGATGACCGCACTTGCGCGTCGCCGAGAAGATCGCATCGACCTGCGGGATCGACAGGCACTGCAGCGGGTTGTCCTTGTTGACGTACACCGCGAGTGCGTCGATGGCCACCGGCACCGCGGTCGGCTTGTAGCCGTGCTTCTTCTCGAACGCCTCGATCTCCTTGGCGTTCATCACCCGGCTCATCGGGCCGAAGTTGGAGGCGCCCTCGATCAGCGCCGGGGGCGCGGTCGACGAGCCGGCACCCTGGATCTGGATGTTGACGTTCGGATAGAAGCGCTTGTAGGTCTCGGCCCACAGCGTCATCAGGTTGTTCAGCGTGTCGGAGCCGACGCTGGTGAAGTTGCCGGAAACACCGGGCGCCTTCTGGTACGAGGGCAGCGCCGGATCGACCTGCACCGCTTGCGCGAGGGCAGCCGACGACGAAAAGGTCAGCAGCGCGGCAAGACCGACCGCCGAAAAGGACTTCTTTAGCAACATAGAGAGGGCTCCAGAACGGGGAATGTGTGCGGGAGGGATGCGGCGGGCGAGTTGATCCACCGACCGGATGATCTTGAACGGCGACCATGACAACTCGGTGACATGTCGCGACATTTTTCGGGACATGCGTCTGGGGCTTGCGACATGGCCGCGCTGCGGCAGGCAGTCATCAACCCGTCACAAATCGCCCCAAGCATCCGCCAGAGGTTTCCTCTTCGTCTGCTGACTGCCCGCCACAGCCGGGCAAGGGCGAGCGACCCTTACGGTTCGCGCGCAGTTCGCCTTGGCCGGGCTCTCGCCCCGGCCGGCCGCTACATAACCGCATCCCATGCTTCGACCGCCAGCCGCGACGACCACCGCATCGCCCCCGGCGCCCGTGCCGCCGTCCGCGGCCGCGCTTGCCGGCTGGGACGAAGCGACCTGTCGCTCGCTGATCGCCGAACTGGCCGCGCTTCGCGAGGCGCTGCTGCAGCGGGAGGCCGCGCTGGCCGCCCTGCTTGCCGACGTCGACCCGAGCTACCGTGCCAGCGCGCGCAACCTGGTGCACTACCTGGAGCTGCGCCGCGTCGACCTGCGGCCGTTGCAGGAGAAGCTGGCCCGCCTTGGCATCTCCTCTCTCGGCCGCTCGGAATCGCACGTGCTGGCCAACGTCGACAAGGCGCTCGGCATCCTGCATCGGCTGGCAGGACTGCCCTGGACCGGCGGCGCCGAAGCGCAGGAGCCGGCCGGCATCAACACCGGCCGCTCGCTGCTGGAGCGGCACACGCACGCGCTGCTCGGGGCGCCGCCGGCGGGCCGCCGCGTGCGGATCATGGTCACCCTGCCCTCGGAGGCCGCAGCCGACTACGGCCTGGTCAAGCGGCTGGTCGCCGCCGGCATGGACGTGGCGCGAATCAACTGCGCCCACGATGGGCCAGAACAGTGGCGGGCCATGTCGGCCTTCGTCCGCCGCGCCGCGCACGCGGCAGGCCGCTCGGTCCGCGTGCTGATGGACCTGGGCGGGCCGAAGCTGCGCACCGAGTCGCTGCCGCCCGGGCCCACGGTGCTGAAGCTGCGTCCCGAGCGCGACGAACTCGGGCGGGTGCTGGCGCCGGCACGGTTGGGGCTG
>Ga0308414_1001966_pt1 | contig 13338 bp, 8 predicted proteins | sample HotsprSampleOS50_FD_205667 | JGI IMG/M metagenome (GOLD analysis project Ga0308414, IMG submission 205667) | Hot spring phototrophic mat microbial communities from Octopus Spring, Yellowstone National Park, Wyoming, United States - 20090730_OS50 ... | reverse complement strand
ACGACGCAGGTTTACACCCACGTTGATTTCGCCCGTCTTAAAGCAATTCATCGTCGTTTTCATCCCCGTGCCTGATTAGGACCTTCAGTCGGTATCTGCGACAGATTTCTGGAAAGGCGGCGACCAAATTCGGAGGGGCGTGCCCGTCACGCCCGATCAAGCGGAATGGACAATCCAACATGAGGCGGCGGACCTGACAGGCAGGTCCCTCCGAGACGAGATTCGGAGGGGCACGCCTGTCGTGCCCGCCGACGCGGGATGGATCATCCAACGTTACGGATCGGACGCGACAAGCGCGTCCCTCCGAGGGGCGGACCTAACAAGCAGGTCCCTCCATTCTCGCTGCTGTGTGGGCGAATCGCGATTCATCCCAACTTGATCGTGCCAGGGGGCACGGACCTACGCACAAACAAGACGCAGTCGCTGTTGGCCGAATAGAATTGAACGGAGAATGTGTCGGGCGAACTCTGAAGGGTCAGCCACTTTCGGCCCTCGGCGGGGCGAACTTGATCTTCTCCACCAAACGCACGATTTGCCCATCAGGTGCCACGTACCCGGACACCGCCGTGATTGCCCGAATGACGTACTCGTAGCGTAGGTCGTAATCGCAATCCAGCTCGACTTCGGCATCGCCGGCGCTACCGGGGCCGCCGCTGTCGCCGACAAGCGCTCTGATCTGCTCTCGCAATTCAGCGAAGTTTCCAAGTCGCCTTTCGGAAAGGTAAAGTCCGGCAAGTTCACCGCCGGGGCCAGCGGTCATGCGAACCTTGATCGGCGGCAACTGCAAGTCCGAGGGAACGCCGGCACTCGGGGCAGAAAGGGGCATCTTGATGAAGAAATCCCCTTCCGGGGCCACGATTTTGAACGTCATGATGAAGAACGTCAGGAGCTGAAAGACGACGTCGATCATCGGCGTCATCATCAATTCGATTTTGCCCCCAACATGTTTGCCAGATCGACGAAACTTCATGTCAGGAACTCTCCTGCTTTGCCCGTAGTGTAAACTTTTCAAATCCAGAGCTTTGACACACCCGGATCAATTCTTGAACGCGACCGGTTTTTGCAAACCGGTCTGCGCGGATGATGATAGTCGTATTGCGGAAGTCTCCACCCCGGCGCCGAATCAATTCCTTCTCGACGTCAAGGACCGGCTGTAAACCTTCCAGGGTTAACTCATCGACGCCGTAAAAAACGGTGCCTTTCGAGGTCATCTGGAGTGTAATCGGCCAAGCGGGGGCCGTATCCGGCGGTTTGGCAAGCTCACTTGCCGGCAGACGAATCAACTGGTTCTGATCGCCCTCGGAAAAATTGATCAGAATCATGAAGAAGGCGATGAGCTGAAATGTCATGTCGATCATCGGCGTCATATCGCCTTCTGCCTCAGGGATCTGCCGAACTCCTCGACGGGGCATGGTCCACACCTCTGTTTATCTTAAAACCACTGCGCGACGCAGTGAAGCGTCAACCACGGAACACCACAATATCCCAACGGAGTTACTTCTTGGGCGCGACGCTTGAGAATCGCGACATCAAACCCTCGCTGACAATGCCAACCTCAAGCACCAGGCGGGCAATGCGATTCCGAAAGATCCCGTACACAATCACGGCCGGAATGGCAATGAACAGGCCAACGAGCGTCGTGATCAGGGCCGTCGAAATACCACGGGCAAGCTCTGACGGTTTCGGCGTTGTTGTGCTGTTGGCAATAACGCTAAACGATCTCACCATACCGTCCACCGTTCCCAACAGCCCCACCATTGGGCTGATGGTGCCGATCAGGCCAACATAACTCAGCCGGTGTTCCATTCGCATTGCCTGCTCTTCGCCGACCTCCTGCATTGCCTCCATGGCTTGCGGATAACCCGACGAAAGTTTTGCCAATCCAGCCGAGAGGACCTGTCCCAGGAAAGACTCATCGTTCTTGGCCAGTTCATAGGCCTCTTGAAAGCGTTTTTCGTTGAATAACGTCTCGAAGCCATCGATCAGAGCCTGAGGCATCACGGCCTCCCGTCGGCAGGACACCAGATTCATGACAAGCAACGCGACAAAAGAAAACGAGATGGTCAAGAAGGCCAACGTATATGTCCATCCCAACGATTCGAAAAACCATGCCAGGACAGACTTTTCCGGTGCAGCCGTTTGCCCCTCAGAAGGAGCTTCCGCTGCCGGCGCAGGCGCAGGCAAAGTATCGTCGGCAGCCTCTTCAGCCGTGGCCAGCGATTGGAGCCACACGGGGAGTTGCGGGACGACAGCAAGCAAAAACACCAAGCTCAAGAACGAACCAAGGATCGCTCCAGTCCAGGTCGAGAACACACCCTGCCGCATGAGTACCTCCGTAACGTTTTCGAAACAATCTCTCTGTTACCGTTCCAAAGAATATCGCCCAGCAAATCGCCGTGCAGTACGATACAGTCTAATCTTCCAAAAACTCTTCGTATTGTTTCCAGTTTAATCTCAATTTTCGATCAAGGTAAATGGCTACCGCCTGGCAAAAATCGGGTCCGGCACCAAAAACCGCCTTGATTGTCGCTCGGGAAAGCTCAATTGACGGTAATCTCCCGGCCATACTGCTTCTTAAGCACCTCGGCCGCTTCCGCAGCGCGCTCGGGATGTCCCGCCTGAGGCCATAACTCAATCAGGTTCTTAAGTGCCTCGATGTGCGAGTCGCTATGGCGGAAATAGATGAGGTCCGTGTGCAGGAAAGCCATAATGGCGCGCTTTGCATCACCTGCCTTGCGATACGCCAGCCCGAGTGCGACGTAAGCTCGGCCCATGACTTCAGCATTCTCGGTGAGGTCGGGCCGCTTGAGGACCTCCTGAATCATGGAGACCGCCTGCTCTGTCTGGCCCTTTTCGGCGAGACATCTTGCCTTTCCAATCGTGGCAAGCACCTTCGGTGTATCATCGCCGGAAATCTGAAGGGCAATAACATCGCTAAATGCCTTGTCCGCTTCATCAATTTTACCACTTCCCAAATAGGCCCAACCAACGGCGGTTCCGGCCTGGGCCTTGAACTCCGGCCAGGGGGCCTGTGTCAGTTGTCCATAATATTCAACCGCTTTATCCACGGCTCCCTTGGCGACAAGCAAATCGGCCACCAGTTTCGTCGCCTCCCAGTAATGGTAATTGTTCGGATTATTCAGGGCGAAATTTGCGACGAGCTTTCCTGCCTCGTCAATCGAACCTGTCCCCCGCAGAGCCAAGTAGGCCGTCGCCGCCGCCCGATAAAACTCGATATCCTGTCGAATCTCTGCTCGCGTGATCGTATCCATCTTGATTCTGTCAAGGGCTGAGATCACATCTTCATATTGCGAAACCTGCATCGCCATCCTGATGTTCTTAAGGGTGGCCGGTTCCCCATCCCAGGAGATACTCTGAATCTGGTTGACCGGGATGGTGCGCGCACCACCGGTTGTTTCGATCACCACTTCCGTTTTCGTCATTTGCGTGATACGACCGGAGACGGTCTGGTTTGCTTGCTGAACGACGTCCGCCGCAAACAGGACCAACGGCTGAACCGCAAGCGCAACTAACAAAGCCAAAAATCTCGGAAAAGCTCGCATCTAAAACTCCTTCTTAAGTTCTCTTATAAACTCAGTGCGCTTACATCCCTTGTAACACCGTGCAAAATCACCTCGTCGATGCCGGTGTTGCCTTTGGCCGCGTCTCAAACGCCTTCAAACCTTGAGGGACTTTCTCTCCCCGAAGCTGCTGGATCATTCGAAGCAATTTGTCATATTTGGCGTACCACTCCTTGCCTCCCAGACTGGGATAGAGCAGATAGGTCCTTTGAATGTCAAGCTCAGCTTCTTTGAGCAGTCGATCCCGTTTTGCGCCGGTCATTTTCTGCGCCAATTTGAACCGGCAGTAAGCCAGATTGTAGCGAGACTGGTGAAAGACATCCTCAAACCGCTGATAGTCGTTGGCCACGCGTCGGGCGATGCCACCCCAACCCCAGATCAAATAGCGTCCGTTCTTTTCATGCCCGCCACGGATGGCATACTCGTAGTACTGTTCCTTTCCGGGCTGTTCCGCCCATTCCTGATAAATCTGGGCGGCTTCCAATTGAGCGTCCAGCCGATTTTCCTTGCCCTGTTTGTCGATCACGACGAGGACCGCCTCCATGGCTTTCTCAAATAGCCGCAGGCCTCTCAAAGCGGATGCCAAACGAACACGGAGGAACAACGGGGCGTCCTCAGGCCCGAAACCCGGTTCACTTTCGCAGCGTTTGATCAGTTGAACGTACGTGGCAAGGGCCTTTGTATAATACTCAGCCGCTTGTTCCGGGACTTGAGGGCCACCGGTATCCAGCCCCTTGGCCAATCCCAGGAATGTCTCGGCCACCCAGTTCAGGGCCCGAAAATCCACCCCCTCAGCCCGTTCCTGGATTGCTTCCAAAAACTTTGTGAATCCATCCAGAACCTTCTCCATCTCCGCAGTTTTTCCTTCGGCCCGGAGGCGAGCAAGCTGTTCCTCCAACTGGCGGCCAAGCCCCACATAGACGGCTGTCAGCCGCTTGGTCGCCTCGGCGTCGCCGCTTCCTGCAACCAGTTCCTCAAGTTTGCCCCGGATCTCAAACGCTTTATCCAGTTGCTGACTGCCAACATAGGCGCGGAGGGCCACCTTCAGGACCTCTTCGCGAAACTTTGTATTTGCCACCGCTGCATGTCCTTGCTGGATCAATGTCAGCGGTCCCAATCTTGAATCCTCGAGGAGTGCAATCGCCTGATCCGTTGCACCGGTGTTCACAAGAAGTTGAGCAAGCAGCAGCACCGAATACTCCACGAAATAGTCAACCTCGCCACTTCCCTTGCGGACTCGTTCCAACCCTTGTTCGAGAAACTGTTGTGCCTCTTGCAAGAGTTTTTGGACATTCTCAGCATTCGCCTGATCTTGACTTGCCGCCGACTTCGCGTATTGCGTCCAGAGGACTTGACCCAATCGTAATTCGGCTCGGGCGCGACCGGCGGATTCTACAGGGATCCGTTCGAGAAACTGCTTGGCTTCATCAATCAGGTTCAAATCGAAAAAGCTCTCCAGCAGGGTCAGGACACACTCACTGGCCTCGCGCTCATTGCCCCACTGCGACAGTGCATACTCCGTCAGCTCCCTCATTTTTTCCAATTCGAAGGTTCCGTCACGACCATTCTTTCGGGATTCATCAAAAAGATTCCGATAAGCTTTGACGGCAATCTCAACCGCCTTTTGTGATCCCGCGTTTTGCGGATAATTGCGTGCCAGAAACTCCCCCAGGATGGCCGAGTTTTCCAGCAACCCTGCGTCCCAAAACAGGTAGATGAGCTGATATCGGATGAGATTCAATTCCTCGATCGGCTCAGACTTATGCAAAGCAAGGGCTCTGCGATAAAAACTGATGGCCTGGTTGCGCGCCTGGTTTGCCTCCTGACGAATCTTTGCCGTATCGCCTTCTTGCTTGTCCATCTGGGCTACGGCTGCAAGAAAACGGCCCCAGGCGGCTTCCCCTCGTGCCTTTCCATCGGCGAAGTCCACAACCGGGGATTCCTCGATCGTCTTTTCCTGTCCCAATAACTCTCCCAGCTTTGCCTGGGCATCCAACCGATATTGCCCAGGTACGCTCGCAACCACTTTCAGGAACCGCTGCGCTAAAGCCCGTTGTTGTTGCGCTATCTTGTTCTCTTTCTTTTGCTCGGCGTTTTTCGCAACTTCGATTGCGGAAAGGGCACCGTGATAAAGGATCTCCAGTCCCCAATCCGTATTACGAACGTCGGGACGAACCGATTCCTCCCAGGAAACCGCGGCAGCAACAACGTCATCATGTTTGCCTTGTTTCCGATAGATCTGAATCAACCGAGCCATCGCCTCGGTCCGCAAGCGCTGGATCTCGGGAGAATCTCCGGGAACCGTCAATGTCTCCTTAAAAATGTCAATCGCCGTGCTGTCTTGCGCTAGCTCCTGAGCACAAACACCTTGATAAAAGCGAGCGAAAAACCCTGCCGAGAGATCACGATACTTCTCATAAAACTTCTCGTATTCACTTGCTGCTTGCTTCAGCAATTCGGCTCGCTCTTTTTCATCCTTTGCATACGTTTGTGCCAATTGATAAACAGCCCCCATGCTGAACATCCGAGCCTTCAGGTAGTCGGCATAGGCTTGTTCTCGCTCTTTGTTCAGTTGCTCATTGCGCGAATCAATGACCTTACCCTGAAACTCCTTTGCCCGCGTGTAGGCGTTTTTTTCGTAAGCATCGAAATCCTGTTTCGCCTGCTCGATTAGTTTTCGGGCCTCCCCACGGAGACGCTTGGCCTCTTCGGGGCTTTTCGTTTCAATTCCCTGCAGCAGACTCTTGGCCTGCTCGACCAGTCCCTGGCCCAACTGGGCCCGGGCAGCGTCAACCAGTGCATGCTGAGGATGCTCTTGCACGAATTTTCGCAATCGCTCAATGGCATCTCTCAGCGCCTGATCTCTTTTTTGTGGGCTGCGCTGAGTTTGGGCAGCAGCGATGAGACAGACCCCGGCCTCATAGTCGATGATTTCTTTAAGCTCCGAGGGGCAACCTGGGTCAGAGGCCAACAGGTCCAGGTATTCGACCGCGGTATCGTAATATCCGCGACCTCTCAGAGCCTCCAAAAAACGAACGTGTGTACCGGAAGTCTGTGCCAGCAAGGACGAGGATACAAAGGTTCCGATCAACGCCAATGCAACCGGCAATTGCGGCCAAATCATCGAACGTGGTCCCTCCATCCGGAATGGACTAGCGAATTCCTTCTTCCCCCTCTACGAAGGGTGATACGCCTTTACCTATCTTTTACTAATTGCCGGGCTTCGAGTCCAGTGGTCATGGTCGCAGGACACTGGCGTCAATGCAGTGTTGGCCCGAACCTTTCGGCAAACGTTCGTCTTGTTGATCCCACCGAGCATTTTCCATTCCACAAAAACACGATCCCTTCTTTGTGCCTTTCAGGGCGATTCTGTGGACACGGGAAGGAATCAGAGTATATTACTGTCAGGTCGCCGGAATACTCAAATGGTCCGTTGCACTGTGGGCGGAAACCACTGGGAGGATCAACAATGCCACGCGCTGTGTACAGTTTGGCCGTCGTCATTGTGATTTTCTGTCTTTCGCTTCCTGCTGGCTTTGGTAAGCAAACAGCCGAGCCGGCTACTTACCGTATTGCAACATTTTCCTGCGACGTGACGCCGCCTCCCGATGGCCATCCACTCATCTGGCTTGTTCCCGTCAAAGAAGTCGAGACGCCCCTGGAAGCAAGGGGAATCGTCCTGGATGACGGCCAACGACGTTACGTCCTCTGTGCGATGGACTGGTGCGGCATCTGCAATTCAACACACGAGATGTTACAAAATGCACTGGCAGAGGGGGCCGAAACGCAGCCGGAATATGTGGCCCTGCATACGGTTCATCAGCATACGGCGCCTTATACCGACAGCCAGGCCCAGCGATTGTTGGACGAAGTTCAAGCGGAAATCCGCTATGTGGACGACAGCTTTCTGAACGTTGTCGCCGATCGCATGAAAAACGCAGTAAGAGAGTCACTTCAGCGCTTTCAACCGGTCGATCAGATTGGCTTCAGTGCAGTCGCCGTAGAGCAGGTCGCATCAAATCGTCGGGCGTGGACGCCTGATGGTCGCCTTGTCACAAGATACAGTTCATGCAAAGATCCGCAGATTCGCGATCTCCCTGAAGGACTCATTGACCCACTCCTGAGGACGGTGACATTCGCCAGCGGTGGTCGGCCAATCGTCCGCCTTCATTACTACGCGACCCACCCGCAGAGTTTTTACGGCGACCCACGCGCTAGCAGTGATGTCCCTGGGTTTGCCCGGGCAAGACTGGAAAAAGACGAGGGGGTCTTTCAGATCTATTTCACAGGCTGTTCGGGCAATATCACAATGGGCAAGTACAACGATGGGAGCCGAGAGGCGCGAGATCAATTGACCGAGCGACTTTATCAGGCCATGAGTCAGGCACGGCTCAAAACCCGATATGAACCCCTTCGCTCGGTTCGTTGGCAAAGCATGCCATTCCGCTTTATCCCGCGGTCGGATGCTGGTTATCGAGAGGATGATCTGCGGGGCCGTCTTGCCGATCCGAGTGTTGATCCCGTCCAGCGGGTTCGGGCGGCGTGCAGATTGTCTTTCCTGCAAAGGGCGGAAAAGCCCCTGGTGGTTCAGGCCCTCTCTCTTAATGACGCCTTGATCCTGCATCTGCCCGGCGAATGCTTCATAGAATATCAACTCTACGCACAATCGCTCCGGCCAAATGCCTTCACTGCCGTGGCCGCTTACGGGGATCTCGGACCGGGTTATATCTGCACTGCTAAGGCCTTCCAGGAAGGCGGATACGAGCCAACGGCAACAGGCCTGGCACCGGAAAATGAGTCTCTGCTTAAAGAGATTATCGCCACACTTGCCAAATGGGAATCATCGCAACAATAATCAGGCTGGGTCGATAAGGAATGATGATGTAAAAATGGTCCTGCTTTTTCAGGAGATTTCGCAATGAAACACGCATGGTTTCTGTTGGTGATGTTGATTTGTGTCCCGGTATCGGCTCAAGAGTTTGAGGTGGGCATCGGAAGGGTCAAGATCACCCCGGAAAAGCCCATCCGTATGTCAGGCTACGCTGCGCGAAACAAGCCCTCGGTGGGTGTCCTGCAAGACATCTGGGCGAAGGCCCTTGCCATCCGCGATAAAGAAGGGCACCGAATCGTAATTATTACCACAGACATTATTGGCTTTAATCGGGACTTCTCCGATGATCTTTTCAGTCGGGCCAAAGAGCGCTTTGGTCTTCATCGAGAAGAGATCCTTTTAACTTGTTCCCACACCCATAGCGGTCCGGTGGTGGGTAGCAACTTGCGCACGATGTATCGCTTGACGGATGAAGAGGCGGCCACAATCGATGAATACACGAAACAACTCGGAGAGAAGCTTCTGACGGTCATTGAGATGGCACTTCAAAGTATGCAGCCAGCCCATCTTAAGATCGGACATGGAAAGACCGATTTCGCCATCAACCGCAGGGAAATACGGGGAGACAATGTTGTCCTAGGCGTTAATCCGAATGGCCCGACGGACCACGATGTCCCGGTAATCACCGTCAACGCTCCGGACGGAAAATTGCGGGCGGTTCTTTTCGGCTACGCCTGCCATACCACGACGATTGGGGGGACAACGGGGGACGATTTTTACAAGATTCATGGGGATTACGCGGGAGTCGCTCAGGCGGAACTCGAAAACCAGCATCCGGATGTGACGGCTATGTTTACGATTCTCTGCGGTGCGGATCAGAACCCCAACCCGCGCGGTGCCATCGAGTATGTTGTGCAGCACGGGAAGGCCTTGGCCCAGGCCGTAGAGCAGGTCCTGCAAGGTCCGATGCAAGAAGTCAAGCCGCCGATTCGTGGGGCCGTCATGTATGCCGATGTTGAGTTCGCTCCGCACACACGGGAAATGTTTGAGGAGGAACTGAATAAGGCAGTCGCGGCGAAGGACATTTACCGCGAAGGCCGTGCCCGTCGTATGTTGGAACTGTACGATCAAGGGCGGCCAATGCGATCGGTAGCCTTGCCCTTACAGGTCGTCCGTTTCGACAACAGTCTCACCCTCCTGGCAATCGGCGGCGAAACATGTGTCGAATACGCGCTCCGGTGCAAACGTGAGTTTCATCAAGAAGACCTTGTCGTCATCGGCTATGCCAACGATGTCATGTGTTACATTCCATCGAAAAACGTGCTTCTCGGTGGCGGATATGAATCGGTCTCGAGTATGATTTATTATGGCATGCCGGGTCCCTTTGCAGAGAACGTTGAGGACGTCATCATGACGGCCATCCACAAACTGCTGGCCAGCGTGGGTCTGTATCCAGCCGGCACGCAAACGGCTGCCAATTAGTCGGCACTGGCACATTTTCCCGGCACATCCCCATGTAAAGTTATCGCTGGAAAGGCGTTCGTCACGTCATCGAGCATGGTAAGGCATCAAGAGGCTTCGGGGACATATCGGTCTGTCCTATTTGCTATTCGTGTCTGTCTCTGGTTGGTCCTCATGATCACTTTTGGGGATCACCGCTCGTCGCTTGGCGCTGTTGTGGTTATCAGCAACCCAACAGAGAACACCGTTGAAGTCAACGTTGTGAAACCTGAAGGGCAAGCTGCCGACTATCAGATCCCCGGTCATGGCCTGGTGCCCATCGTCAGTTTTGCTCCGGTGACAGTTCGCGTTTCTCTCGGGCAGTTTTCGACCGTACAGGAGTTGTCCCTCAATCGAGTCTATGAAATTCGCATGCGTGGGGACGACACGGGCCAGAGTGTCGTTATTGCGCCGGTCCAGATTGGTAATGTCCGCCCCGGTGTTTGGCTCTTTCCAAACAGGGAAAAGCTGCCTCAAACGGTCACAATACCGGTCGCAATCTTCGTCGATGAGGAGCAGCCGGCGAAGCAATCCGTTTGGGAACCCAGGTTGCAAGGGCAAGTTGCCGAAGCATCGCGATTTATCGAATGGTTTTGCCGCGTGCGATTTGAAGTCGTGGGCACCGGCACCTGGGAATCGGATAACGCTCGTACCGGCGTCGAAGGCCTTCTCGAAGATTTTCGCCAAAAAATTCCCGCCCAAAAGGCACGGCTTTTGATCGGTTTTAGCAGTCAATTGACTGTTCCGGCTGAAAGTCGTTTTCACGTCACCCCGCGATTGCTCGATTCTCACATCATAATTCCTGATGTCCAGGCAACCTTTTCCGCCCAGGATCAACTTATGGTCCTGATCCACGCTTTGGGACATTTTCTCGGCGCTGTGGACACGGCCGAGGCGTCTTCGGTCATGAACCCAGAATACGCGGCCATCGGGGCAGGGAAGCGTCAGCGCGACTATTTTGATCCCCTCAATGTCCTGATAATGAACATTGTCGCGGAGGATCTCATATTCCGCGGCGTGGGCCAAGTCGATCAGTTCTCCACGGGGACACGCGACTACCTGTCTGCCCTTTACCGTTTTCTCGGTCAGCGGATGCGGCGGCAGGATATTCGCGTTCTCCTGGATACGCTCGAAAGGCCCAGGGTACCGGTGGAACGATTCATTGTCCAGTGGCAGCAAGGGCGACAAACAAGTGCCGCGGAGATTTCCAATTGGGGCGATCCCGATGCCCAACCGGAAATCTCGGGACACTTGATCTTTGATGCAAACGATCCAGCGCGTTGGATCTTCGACTCGTCACTTCAAGATCAAACTAGCCCCCCAGACGCGTGGATTGAACTTGGAGTAGGCGACCGTTTGCCGGGAAGAGTCCAGCGAGCGATCGCCGCAGGCGTCGTTGAGAAAGAACAGTTACCGACACATCTGGAAGTCGTTCCTTACACCCGGGTCGATTGGCCCGATGGTCCGTCGCGACAAACGATTCGTGTGATCGCTTCGCACGTCAAACGGATCGTGTGGCAACCGGTTGTGGGAGAGTTACGCCCGGGCCAGGCCTTTCTCCGCGATGGGACGAGCATATCATACCGGCTGGCTCAGTGGACTGCGGACGGCGTCCGACTTCTCACAAACGATGGGATTCGGGCCCTCGCCTTCGCTGACCTGGCTGAGCTGCACCTGCCCGCAGTTGATCCCTGGGAAGAGGTCCTCTCGCAAAGGGCTGGTCTCGCACCCGAGGGCAAGGGCACGATTATGCAGCTCGAAACGATCGACGGATTGATCGTCACCACTTCTTCTGAACGCTGCCTCGTCCGATCGCGCGGGGACAAGAACCTCCCCGAGAATTGGTATCACTTTGTCCAGCCCATGTGGAGTCTCGACGGACTCTGGCTTCCCCATCGCTCGGTGATCTGGCGACGCTTTTTCGCCAACCATGAGGTACCGCTCTCCGTCTTATCACCGAAGGTTTACCGTGAGACTTCCACGCTCGGCGGCAAGTGGGGATACCATGTGAACCGCAACCTGAAGGACGGCGTCATGACTACCGAATCACGGGTCTTCGGCTGGGGTTTTGGTGTCCCCTCCGGCTCAGAAATTGTCTTTCCCCTGTCGCCCCTGGCTTCTGCCTTTCGTACGAACATCGGCCTGGACAAGCTGGCGGACGATGGGGGTTGCATCCGCGCAGTTGTATCCGTCGTGGATCAGACGGAGCACGCAATCTACGAATCGCCCCTCATTGTTGGGTCTGCTCAGGCCTTTGATACTGGGCCAGTATTTCTACCCACTGAAGGCCGAGGCGGACAATTGATCCTTCGTGTTGATGAAGCCCATGAAAACAGGCCGCCCGCAGCAGACCCGTGGAATGTTCGCGATCTAGCCAACTGGGGGGAACCACTTTTAACATTCGATCACACCATGTTCACAAATGCCCTTCAGCAAAAGAAGTCCCAGCTCATTTGGGCCTGGCAGGATTGGCAAATGCATGACGATCACACACCTGTACGGATTGTTCAGGATTTGGATCAAACCTCGGCGAATTATCCGACTTTTCGGTGGGTTCAAGAATTTGACACGCAGTTCGCCATCGAACAGACGTTGACTATTCCCCATCAGGTCAGGACTCTGGCCGTGCTTGTTTCTCGACCGCGCGGTGTGCCGCATTATCGGGCTGAAATCTTTGCCAATGACCAGTTGTTGGCAAGCGGCGACGTCCCGGAATGGGGTGGATGGAACCTGCCGTCCCCGATTGAAGCCGATCTGTCGAAGTTCGTAAATCAAAAGACGCGACTGCGCGTACTATTGCGAAGCGAGAATGCGACGAGAGGTCTTAAAGCCGATTGGCACTCGATTCAATTCGTGAAAGATGCTCCCAGCAATCCCTGATCCTAAGTACGGCTCTCGTCTCTTCAGGATAAGCAGCAGGCAAGACCAACTCACACATGATTTCTGAGGCCCAGCTCCTTGGGATGGGGATAAAGATAAACCTGGTCCAATAGGTAGGTCACACTCATCCGCTGGGCATAATGGGCGATCAAAGTGATCGGGACAATCAAAGGCAATTGCCCTTTGCGGTAATCCTCGATGTGCTGGCGGAGCTCTTGTCGTACGTCTTCTGACAAGAGCTTCTTGAAGAATCCCAGCATATGATGCAGGACATTGACATTCTTCACGGTCGTCGCCAAACGTTTGAGTCCATTCATAAACTCGGCCTCATAGCGGACCTTCAACTCCTCTCGCGAGATCGATTTCCCCTGGGCGACCAACTGTCCCAGTCTCTTGTAGTGCTCAGGCGAATGCGCCAGAAGCAAATACTTGTGAGCCGTATGGAAGGCGACCAGGTCACCCATTGACCAGCGTTGCTTCCAAAGGTTCTTGAGACGATGAAAGGCAAAGATCCTGGTGACCCAATTCTCACGAAGTCGCGGATCA
>Ga0308414_1001955_pt1 | contig 13369 bp, 10 predicted proteins | sample HotsprSampleOS50_FD_205667 | JGI IMG/M metagenome (GOLD analysis project Ga0308414, IMG submission 205667) | Hot spring phototrophic mat microbial communities from Octopus Spring, Yellowstone National Park, Wyoming, United States - 20090730_OS50 ... | reverse complement strand
GGACCGCGACAACCCGGGGCTCTGCCGGGTGGCGACGCACTTCAAGGACTGGCCGGTTTCGACTGCCGCGCGACCCTTGCTCGAACCGGGCGCGGATGTGTTCATCCGTTTCAACGAGGGCCTTTCGATCCTCAAGAAAGTCGTTGCTGTCGAAACAGGGCAAACTGAAACTCTCTTGCTACCAGAAAGTAAGCGATTTGATCGGCTCGTTAGTTCGCTCCGACCGTTCGGATTCCGTACCTTCTTTCGTGGACGCAAACAAACGCGAAAAGGGGATGTAACGATTTATCACAACGGCGGAACAGGTTTTGTTGCGCGCCAAGATGTTGAGATTGGCACTGAACTCATCGACAAGTGGAAGATATATGTCGGCCGTGCGGCGCCAGGTACCGGCAACCGCGATACCTACCCGCATCGCATCATCAGCACACCCTTCATCGGCGAACCGGGGAGCATCTGCTCAGAAACCTATCTCTGCATCAGTCCTTTCGATACGAAGACAGAGGCGGAAAGTGCGCTGTCCTATCTTGCTTGCCAACTGACCCGCCTGTTGATTCTTCTGCACAAGGCTTCGCAAGACACCACGCGCAAGGTCTATACCTTCGTGCCTGTCCAGGACTGGAGCAAACGGTGGACGGACGCCGACCTTTATGAGAAATATGGTCTGACGGTCAGCGAAATAGCATTTATCGAAAAGATCGTTCGCCCGATGGATCTCACTACCGATTTACCCGAAGACGTCGCGGTGGTCGAAGACGATGCCTAAGCCCATCGAGGAAATCCTTGCCCCCAAGCCTGCCGCGCGGCTGCGGATCTACGCCTATTCGATTGCCGACCGGGCGCACGCGGGGCTGTTGAAGATCGGCCAAACGACGCGCGAGTCGAAGTATCTGGTAATAAGCCTGCAAAGGAAGTCCGATGAGTCCATTCAGCGATGAGCAGCTCCTATCGATGCTGAGCGCGATTGAATCGGAATTGGTCGAGCGCAAGGCGTCTTTAAAAGGCTCGGCGCCGGAGACGGTGCGAGAGGCCATTTGCGCCTTTGCGAACGACTTGGCCGGGCACGGGCGGCCGGGGGTTGTGTTCATCGGCGCCAACGACGACGGCAGCTCCGCGGCGGGGTTTGCTGTGACCGATGAGCTCTTGCGCCAACTGGCCGACATCAAGGCCGACGGCAACATCGTCCCGCCGCCGACGCTGCTGGTGGAAAAACGCCGTCTCAAAGGGGCTGAGTTTGCCGTGATCACCGTCTGGCCATGCGACACCCCGCCGGTGCGCTACAAAGGGCGCATCCATGTACGCTGGGGCCCGCGGCGCGGCCTGGCCAGTGCACAGGATGAACGGATTTTGAATGAGCGGCGTCGTCATCGGGACCGTCCTTTCGACGTTCAGCCCACAGCAGGCGCATCGCTCGATGACTTGGACCGGCTTCGTTTCGAGCAGGAGTACTTACCCTCGCTGGTGGCGCGCGACGTGCTGCTGGCCAACGATCGAAACTACGAGCAGAGGCTGGCTGCGGCCAAATTGATCGTTTCCGACGCCGAGTTGATTCCCACCGTGCTGGGAATGCTGGTCTGCGGCCGATCGCCGGCAGATTGGATTCCGGGCGCCTACACGCAATTTTTGCGTATCGCCGGCGGCGATTTGACTGACCCGATTGTCGATGAGGCGGTAATCCACGGCACGGCGGCCGACCAGATTCGCCGCCTGGAGGAGAAGCTCGAAGCCCATAACAGTCGGCGAGTCGGATACATCGCCACCTCCCGCGAAACCGTGATCGAGGAGTACGCCCTGGAGGGCCTGCGCCAACTCGTCCGTAACGCTTTTCTGCATCGCAGTTATGAAGCAACGAACGCGCCGGTGCGGGTGTACTGGTTCGATGACCGCATCGAAATCCACAACCCCGGCGGGCCGTTCGGCAGTGTGACGGTAGAAAACTTCGGCCAGCCCGGCATCACCGATTATCGCAACCCCAATCTGGCGGAGGCCTTGCGCGCGCTGGGTTTCGTGCAGCGTTTCGGCACCGGCATCGCGATCGCCCGAAAGTATTTCGGCGCGCGGCTGCGTTTTGATGTGCAGGCGGGCGTTGTGGCGGCAATCGTCGCGAAGGAGTAGGCATGATCACCATTGCCTTTTTTAACAACGAAGGCGGCGTCGGCAAGACCTCGTTGGTCTATCACACCGCATGGATGTTCGCCGAATTGGGTTATCGGGCGCTGGCGGTGGACCTCGACCCGCAGTCGAATCTCTCCATCATGGCGCTGGAAGAGGAGCGACTGGAAACTCTCTGGCCGGACGATGCGCATCGGCAAACGGTGTTCGGCGCGGTGGCACCGCTTTTTGAGGGCACCGGCGATATTCGTCCCGCTCACATCGAACCCCTGGGAAACGCATTGGGGCTGCTCGTCGGCGACCTCGCGCTGTCGCGCATTGAGGACGACCTCTCCACCGAATGGCCGCGCTGTCTGGAAGGACGCGAACGGGCGTTTCGCGTCACTACGGCGTTCTGGCGAATGATGAAGGATGCCGCAGATCGCCACCAAGCGGATGTCGTGCTCATCGATGTCGGGCCGAATCTCGGCGCAATCAATCGCGCCTCGCTGGTGGCGGCAAGCTACGTGGTCGTACCGGTGGCCCCCGACCTGTTCTCTCTGCAAGGTTTGAAAAACCTCGGGCCTACCCTTCGCAAATGGCGGGAGACCTGGCAGCAGGCCAAATCCAAGGCGACAAAATCCTTGGGTACACTGCCGAGCGGCGAGATGAAGCCGGTCGGCTATGCCTTAATGCAACATGCCGAGCGCTTGGGACGCCCCACCAAAGCCTATGCCAAATGGCAGGCACGTTTGCCGCAGGTCTATCGGGAAAGTGTGTTGGGACAACCGGCAGGTCAATCGGTGGCTATGCCCGACCCCCACCAGATTTGCCGGATTAAACACTATTGCAGCTTGATGCCGATGGCGATGGAGGCGCGCAAGCCAATGTTTGCGTTGCTGCCTGCGCACGGGGCCATCGGCGCCCATCAAGCCAATGTGCAGAAGTGTTACGAGGATTTCAAACAGTTGGCGCTCGCCATCGCCGAGCGAACGTTTGAATCGAGGACTGAGCATGCCTAAGTCCATTGACGAAATCCTCGCCCCCAAGCCTGCCGCGCGGCTGCGTATTTACGCCTACTCCATCGCGGATGCGGCGCACGCGGGGCTGTTGAAGATCGGCCAAACGACGCGCGACGTGAAGCAGCGCGTGGCCGAACAGCTCAAAACCGCCGCGATCAAGAACTACCGCATCGAGCTGGACGAACCCGCCGAGCGCGACGACGGCACGATCTTCACCGACTTCGAGGTGCGCGCGGCGCTCGCGCGGAAGAAATGTGAAATCGTCACGGGCGAATGGGTGCGCTGCACGGCGAAGGACGTGAAGGCCGTGCTGATCGAACTGCGCCGGGGCCGGCCGATTGCGGGCACGCGCGACCAGGATTTCGCCATGCGCGCCGAGCAGCGGGCCGCCGTCGAGAAAACCCATGCCTACTTCCATTCGGTGTGGAAGGAAGACATGCACGCCGTGCCGCGTTTTTTGTGGAACGCGAAGATGCGCTTCGGCAAGACGTTCGCCGCCTATCAGCTTGCCAAGAAGCTCGGCGCCAAGCGCGTGCTCGTGGTTACGTTCAAGCCCGCCGTCGAGGATGCCTGGCAGACCGACCTGGAAAGCCATGTGGACTTCGACGGCTGGCAATACCTTTCGCGCAACTCGGGCGGCGATCCGTCGAAGGTGTCGTTGCGCAAGCCTCTGGTCTATTTCGGCTCGTTCCAAGACTTGTTGGGGCGTGACGAGGCGGGCAACATCAAGGCGAAGAACGAGTGGCTGCACCAGGTGCGGTGGGACTTGGTGGTGTTCGACGAGTACCACTTCGGCGCGTGGCGCGAGACGGCCAAGGAGCTGTTCGAGGGCGAGGAGGAGGCGATTGCCCGCAAGGAAGCGAAGCTCGAATACGGCGCGGGCCTAGAAAACGTGAACGAAGACCTGGCCGAATTCTCGGCGAGGGAGACCGAGTTTCTGCCGATCACGGCGAAGGCGTATCTTTACCTTTCGGGCACCCCGTTTCGCGCGCTGGCCACCGGCGAGTTCATCGAGGAGCAGATTTTCAACTGGACGTACACCGACGAGCAGCGCGCCAAGGAGGAGTTTGCCGCGAAGAACCCCGGCAAATGGAACCCTTATGCCGCGCTGCCGCAGTTGCGTTTGCTGACCTATCAGATGCCCGAGGAGCTGGTGGCGATTGCCAGCGCCGGGGAGTTCGACGAGTTCGATTTGAATGCGTTCTTCGAGGCGTTTGGCACGGGAAGCAAGGCGCAGTTCAAGCACAAGAGCGACGTGCAGAAGTGGCTCGACATCATCCGCGGGCAGTACGTGCCCAAGGCCTCGGAATACCTGAAAACCGGCACGCGGCCGCCCTTTCCGTATTCCGACGTGCGGCTGCTGCCCTATCTTCAACACTCGTTCTGGTTTTTGCCGAACGTGGCGGCCTGCCATGCGATGGCGAATCTGCTGGCGGAGAAGCACAACGCCTTCTGGCACGACTACAAGGTCGTGGTGGCCGCCGGCGCGTCGGCGGGCATCGGGCTCGACGCGCTGCCCCCGGTGCGCAAGGCCATCGGCAGCGGGTTCGACACGAAGACGATCACGCTTTCGTGCGGCAAACTGACCACGGGCGTAACCGTGCCGCAGTGGTCTTCGATTTTGATGCTGCGGAACCTCAAGTCGCCCGAGACCTACTTCCAGGCGGCGTTCCGCGTGCAGTCGCCGTGGTCGATCAAGAACCCCAACGGCGACGACCCGAACCAAGAGGAAATCCTCAAGCCGGTCTGCTTTGTCTTCGACTTCGCGCCGACGCGCGCGCTCAGGCAACTGTCGGAGTACGGGATCGGCCTCTCGCCCAACGAACCGAACCCGGAGAACGCCGTTCGGGATTTGGTGTCGTTCCTGCCGGTGCTGGCCTTCGACGGCGCGAACATGACGCAGATTGACGCCGGCGGCATTCTCGACATCGCCATGGCCGGCACCTCGGCCACGCTGCTCGCCCGCAAGTGGGAAAGCGCGCTGCTGGTGAACGTGGATAACGACACGCTGCGCCGCATTTTGAACAACCCCGAAGCAATGGCCGCCGTGGAACGCATCGAGGGCTGGCGCTCGCTCGGCGACAACATCCTCGAGACCATCATCAACAAGAGCGAGAAGATCAAGGAACTCAAGAAGCGGGCCAAGGACGGGAAGCTGACCGAGAAGCAGAAAAAGCAGCTCACCGACGAGGAAAAGGAGTTCAAATCCAAACGCAAGCTCGTGCAGGAGAAGCTCATCAAGTTTGCCACGCGAATCCCGGCATTCATGTACCTGACCGATTTCCGCGAAAACACCTTGCAGGATGTGATCACGAAGATCGAGCCGGACCTGTTCCAGAGCGTTACCGGCCTGACGGTCAAGGACTTCCACCTGCTCGTGCAACTGAAGGTGTTCAATACCGAGCAGATGAATCAGGCCGTGTTCGCCTTCCGGCGGTACGAAGACGCCTCGCTCCGCTACACCGGCATCGAGAGCCATCCGGGGCTGACGCACTACGGGCTGTATGACACGGTGGTGGCGCGCGAGGGATCGTCGGCCTATGAGACTGCGGGCTGACCGCCCTTTCCACCGGCCGTTAGAGCTTGTCGTGGTCGATCAGCACGCGGCCCAGTCCGTGTTCTTCCAGCCACCAATACGTGAAATGCTTCGACAGCCAGCTTGCGGCGCGTTCGGCGGCAAGTTCTCGGAAGGTGGAAGGGTAGTGTCCGTCAATATGCGCACATTGGATTTTAGGTAGGCTCTGGAGTTGGAAGCTGTGTCTTCTGCTGCTCCCCCGAGGGGGAGCCGGGTTGCAACGATTATTCGGCGTTTGGCGGCTGCGGTCGTTCAGCCCGGTGTTTCAATGGGCCGGTTTAGCGGCGGCCTTTCGGCCGTTGATTTTGGCCATCGCGCTTCTCGATGCCTCTTGGACCGCGGGATTACGGCTGCGCATTCCCTTCCGCAGCACATCGAAGCTCTTCGGCGTACCCACATCGCCCAGCAGATTGACCGCCAAGAGGCAGAGCTGCGGGTCGGTCGTGGGGGCGATTTCGATCAGCGCATCTTCGGCGGGCGGGCCAATCGAGCGCAACGCCGCCGCCGCCGCGTCGCGGTATCGAATATCCTTTAGCCGCTCCGCCACCGGGGCGACGGCGCGGGGGTCTTTCAGTTCGCCCAACGCCCGAATCACGTCGTTGGCAACGAACCGGTCGCCGCTCTCCAGCATCTTGATCAAGATCGGCGCGCTGAACTGGCCGCCCCAAACAACCAGCCCGCGAATCGCCTTCGACTTGTCGAACGACGATCCGTCCTCGGCCAATTGTTTGAAGTTGCGGGCGATCTTGCCGCGGACCTCGGCCGAGGCCTTCGCGGTGTCGGCCGCAATCAGCAGGTCAATCGCCTTCGACTTGTCAATCAAGTTGCTCGACGTCATCATCTCGGCGAGTTTGTCGAAGTAGTCGGGCGAATCGGGATTCGGCTCGCGCTTTTTGCGCTCTTCCTCCATCCTGCGCAGCGTCTCGGCCTGCTGCTCTTCGCGCCGCCTTTTCTCTTCTTCCAACTGTTCCGGCGTTTTCGCGATGCCGGGGCCGAAATGGGGCCCGCCCATACGCTGCGTTTTTTGGAACTTGTCGGGATCGACGGTCAGTCGGATCACGCCCTGGGTTTGTCCTCGAACAACACGGATCCGAAATCCAACGATTTGAGGAAGGCGTCGTAGTCCTCTACTGGCGCGAGTACGATTGTCAACTTTTCGAGCTCGCGATTGCGAACCATTGCCGCGCCGGGAGCCGCTTTTCTGATCCGCTCCAGCGCTTCCGACTCGAGATAGCCAGTCAGGTTGTTCAATTCCAAAGAGACGGTTTTCTGATTACCGTACGTTTTGATGAATTTCTCAATTTGGTGAAGACGCTTCAGCGTACTCTCAGGCAACGGCTGGGTTGCTCCGACCAAAAGTTGATGCTCGATCGTGCGTTGCGTGACAATCGCCCAGAATTCCGGAGCAGGCCCGCGCGTTTTTTGAAGCCGCTCGATCTGCGATTGTATCTTGGAAATGGCGGCCGGCAATTCTTGAGCCATTCGCTCAACGAAGCTGGCTCTTACCTTCCCGTTTCGTAGCGCGATAGCCTCGCGCCACGCCTCGGTCGCCTCTTGAAACTTTTCCTCGACAATCGGAAGGGCTTGGCGCGATTCTTCGGCGGTGTTGATCGTCGCAAGCGTGTCGGCCAATGCGTTCAGGCGATCGATCAAGCGTTGATAGGCTTTTTCGGTCCGCGTGGCGCACCCCGACAACGCCACCACCAAGACCGCGGCGAATACCGATCGGCATCGGACAGATAGGTTCATCGCATCGTCCCCTTCGACAAGTTCGAGATTCACCCGAAGAACGTGCGGCAGTGCGGACCCAATCGGCCCGCGCAATCGGAAGAGCGGCCGCCCCTGGCAGCGTTACAGTCAGCAGCATTGCAGTCTATTGCATGTTATCGCCGCTTGATCGCTTTTCCGGTTGTCGCGGTTCTGTCTTGTTATCGCACCGCGCCGCCGATTTGCGGAGCCGCGCGCCGGCCTCGGCAATGCTCCGTTGGGCCCGACCATCGCTTCGCCCGAGGTCGTCCGGCCGCGCGCCGAGTAACATTGTGCCGCCCGCTCGCCCAACAGCGTAGCGACGCCGAAACGAACGGTCAACGTCTTTGAAGAACGGCGGCACAGGACGGCAGGGCCGCCGGCCAACCGGTGCTGTCGCACCCGGCCGAAAATCCGCTCCCGTTGGTCGCCGGAATTCAACACGGAATCCGAGGCTGGCGGCACAGAATCAGAACCGGACCTCGAACATGAGCCTGCCGTAAGTTTCATTTCCCCCCGAGATAGCTACTCTATCGGTAGGAAAGAAGAGCCGGGGGACAAAGTGATTTTCGACAGCCCGCGATGTTGTAGCGGCGCCTTTTGGGTCTGCGATGGACAACGCCTATTCGTCCCCTCATAGACAGAAGTCGCTGACCGATCCGCCGTCGAGGTGCTCATGGGAAGGGGCGAGGGCCAACGGTCCGTTGGAAAACACAGTTTCCGCGAATGCAGCCCGCGAAATTCGCGGGAAAACGTACGGCCGCGAATCGGACAACGACTTTTTCAACGGGCTGATAGCGATCCTTCCTGCTGCTTCACTTGGCTGAGGTGTTGCGCAAATGATGTAAGTCCGCCGAGTTTGCGGGCACCAGCGTTGTTTGGCTTGGCGCGGCCCAACAGGCCGGGTGCGGCAGCGCCGGTTTGTGGGCAGCCGTACCGCCTAGTGTTCCAGTTGTGCGTTTAGTCGCGTTGATTTGCGGTTGCGTCTCATTTTTTGCGTTTATTGGCGTTCGCGGCTATTTTTCGGTTACTTGCGTTCATTCGCGGTTTCCCTCCGGGAGACGGCCGGTTCTCGGCTCTGCGGAGGATCGCGGGGTCGTTTTCGTTTGCCGGCAGGATATACTGGTGAGGTTCGGGCGGCGCGGTTCTTTGCGCCGCCTTCCGTTGCAGTAAGAGCTATCTGGAACGACGATGAACAAGACGGCGATACGGTCGGAGGACGTGCTGCTCGAGCAGGTGGCCCGGGGCGACCAGTTCGCCTGGGCGGAGTTGATTGCGCGCTTCGAGGGCCGGCTGTTGGCCTTCGTCGCCTCGCGCACCGGCGATCGGACCGAGGCCGAAGACATTGTGCAAGAGACGTTTTGCGGGCTGCTCACCAGTTTGCCCAACTACGATCGCCGACGACCGCTGGAAAGCTACCTGTTCTCGATTGCGGCGCACAAGTTGGCCGACTGGCTTCGCCGCCGGCAGCGCCGGCCGTCGCTGCCGTTGGCGAGCATGCTCGATCACGGAGCGGCCGAACCGGCCTCGCCGGCCCGCCCCGCCAGCAGCATCGCGCGCAGCGGCGAACGGCGGCACTTGCAATACCAGGCATTGGCCGACGCCTTGGCGCAGATTCTCGGGCAATGGCTCGATCAGGGGTTGACTCGCAAAGTGGCCTGCTGCGAACTCCTGCTGGTGCGCGGCTGGGCGAACAAGGAGGTGGCGGCCGCCCTGGGTCTTTCGGAACAGGCCGTGGCCAACAACAAGTTCGAGTTGATTGAAAAGCTTCGCGGCCACGTGCGCCGCCAGCGGCTCTCGCCCGATGTATTTCCCGAACTCTACGAACGCAATGGCTGACCCCCGGGCTACCGGAAGAACGCGAAACCGAAGGCGCGAATTTCGCAACGACGCCCGCCCAATCGTTACGGATGACCCATGGAACTGAACGACGCGGAACTCGAAGCGTTTCTCCACGAGGCTCTTCCCGCCGAACGGATGGCCGAGATCGAACAGGCATTGCGCGACGATGCCGCACTGGTTCAGCGGTTGGCTCAAGTGGCATCGTTGATCGATTCGGGCGTGGTGAGCATCGGCGGCGTTTGGCGGCGCGAGCGATTGACATGCGCCTCGCGCGACGAGCTGGGCAGCTACCTGCTGGGAACTCTTGATCCGAGCCGGCGCGAGTACCTCGACTGGCATTTGCGATTGGTGGGCTGCCCCTTTTGCCGCGCCAATCTCGACGATTTGCGGCGGCAGCAATCGGAATCGCCCGAACGGAGCGAAACGCGGCGGCGGAAATTCTTTCAAACCAGCGTGGGTCGGTTGCCGCGATCCGGCCCGAAAAAGCCCTCGGCCTGATCGCGGACGACTCGCAGCCCCCGTTCGTTACATCCGCAACCATACGAAGTAGGCGATGAAGGCCGCCGCCACCACGTACATCAGCGGGCGGACATCGCGGCCTTGGCCGGCGGCCACCTTGATGATCGGATACGCGATGAAGCCCAGCGCCAGCCCGTCGGCGATCGAGTAGCTCAGCGGAATGCCGATCATGATCAAGAAGGCGGGCAACGATTCGGCATAGTCGTCCCAGGCGATGCGGGCCGCGCCGCTAATCATCATCGCGCCGACAATCACCAGTGCCGGCGCCGTGATCGGCGGATAGCTGCCCACCATGGCGATGATCGGCCCGAAAAACAGCGCGGCCAAGAAGAGCAGGGCGACCACCACCGCCGTCAGCCCGGTGCGTCCGCCTTGTTCCACGCCGGCGGCGCTTTCGATGTAGCTGGTGACGGTGCTGGTTCCGAGCACAGCCCCGGCCACGGTGCCGACGGCGTCGGAGACGAACGCTTGCCGCGCCCGCGGCAGCCGATTCTCTTTGATGAAGCCCGCATGACGCGCCACGCCGACGAGCGTGCCCACCGTGTCGAACATCAGCATGAACAGGAAGATGAAAATGAAGGGGATCATCGGGCGCGAAAGCGCGTGGCGCAAATCGAGCTGGGCCAGCGTGGGGCGAACGTCGGGCGGGGCGGCGAAGAGCTGTCCATCGGTCGGCGGATGAAATTGCGTGAGCAGCCGCGAATGCGAGATCAGCTCGGATTGCCGCCAGGTGTCGGGCAGCGCGGGCACAAGCCCCCACCGCAGCACCAGGGCGAATACGGTCGCCGCCAGAATCCCCCACAGCACCGCGCCGCGGACCTTCCGCGCATGCAGCCCGCCGGTCAGCAGCAGCCCGAAGAAGAACACCAGCAAGTCCGGGCTGGCGAAATGCGTGTTGAGCTTCACGGCCGTTCCGGGATCTTTGACGATCACGCCGGCATTCTGTAGCCCGATGAAGGCGATGAACAGCCCGATGCCGACGGCGATGCCGTCGCGCAAGGCGGGGCTGATGGCGTCGAGCACGGCCTCGCGCACGCCCAGCAGCGACAGACCGAGGAAGAGCGCGCCGGATAGAAAGACCACGCCCAGCCCGATCTGCCAAGGGGTTGTTTCGCCGGCGGCGATTTGCGGGGCGAAGGCGGCGGCCGCGGCGGGCAGCATAGTCAGCACGAAGAAGAAGTTCTCGCCCATGCCCGGCGCTTGCGCAATCGGATATCGCGCGTAAAGGCCCATAATCGCCGAGGCCAGCGCGGCCGACAGGCAGGTGGCCGTGGTGACCGCGCCGAAGTCCATGCCGGTGGCCTGCCCGAACATCGCCCCGCTGAGCACGGCCGGCTGGACGAAGATGATGTAGGCCATCGTCAAGAAGGTCGTCGCACCGGCCAGCACTTCGGTGCGAACATTCGTTCCGTTCTCGCGGAGGCGGAAGATGCGATCGAACATCGTTGCGGCGTCATTTGCTCTATGAGCAGCCCGTCGAAAAAGGCCCGTGGGAGCTGCATGCGGGCATCGAAATCCTCCGGAAACCTCAGAAAAGGCGCGGCGAGCCACGCCGGCGCGGCCGACGTACTCAGCGGGCCGTCGGCGCCGTTTCCAACGGCGGCAGATCGAAGCCGAAGTATCGGGCGGCGTTGTGGTAGCAGATGTCGGCAACCATCGGTCCGATCAGGTCGAAATCGTGCGGCAACAATCCTTGGGCCATCTCGCAGCCGAGCTTGTTGCACAGAATGCGGCGGAAATACTCGTGGCGCGTGTACGAAAGGAACGAGCGGCTGTCGGTAAGCATTCCCACGAAGCGGCTCAGCAGGCCGTGGTTCGACAGCGCGTCGATCTGCCGTTCCATGCCGTCTTTCTGGTCGAGGAACCACCATCCGCTGCCGAACTGCATCTTTCCCGGCGTGCGTCCGTCTTGGAAATTGCCGATCATCGTGGCCATCACGTCGTTGTGGACGGGATTGAGATTGTAAACGATCGTTTTGGTGAGCCGGTCTTCGCGGTCGAGCCGGTCGAAGAAGCGGGCCATGGGCCGGGCGATCAGCGCCTCGCCGATCGAGTCGAAACCGGCGTCGGGTCCGAGCCGCGCGAACATCCGCGAATTGGTGTTCCGCAGCGGGCCGACATGGAATTGTTGGGTCCAGCCTTTTTCGTGATCGAGTACGGCGAACTCGTAGAGCATCGCCGAAAGCAGTTTGCGGATTTCGCCCTCGCCCGGGGTATCGCCCGAGCGAAGTTTGGCGAACGCCGTTTGCACATCGATGCCGGTGTAGTCGTCGGCATAGAAATTGTCTAACCCGTGGTCGGAGAGACGGCATCCTTGCTCGTGGAAGAAATCATGCCGGCGGCGGACGGCCTCGACGAACCGGTCGAATCGGTCGCCGATCTCCACGTCGGCCGCTTGCCCCAGCTTGTTGATGTATTCGTTCCAGGCGGCCGAAGAGGCGAAGTTCATCGCCCGATCGGGTCGGAAGGTGGGCAGCACGCGAATCGAAAAACTCGCGTCTTGCCTGATGCGAATGTGATGCTCCAGCGAGTCGATCGGATCGTCCGTCGTGCAGACCAAAACGACGTTCATCCGCCGCATTAGGCCGCGGGCCGAAAAGCCTTCGCTCGCCAAAAGGGCATTGCATTGGTCGTAGATGCCGCGGGCCGTGGCCGGCGAAAGCAGCCGATCGCTGATGCCGAAGGGCCGCTTCAACTCGAGATGCGTCCAATGATAAAGCGGGTTGCGGAGCGCTTGCGGTACGGTTTCGCTCCATTTGAGGAACTTTTCCCAATCGTCGGCCTCGCCGGTGATGTAGCGCTCGTCGATCCCGGCGGCCCGCATCGCACGCCATTTGTAGTGGTCGCCCGCCAGCCAAATCTGCGTCATCGTGGCAAAGCGATGATCGTCGGCGATCTGCTGCGGCGGCAGATGGCAGTGATAGTCGATGATCGGCAGGTCGCGGGCGAACTCGTGATAGAGCCGGACGGCCTCGTCGCATTGGAGCAGGAAGTTGTCGGTGATGAAAACGTCAGTCATCAGATGGCTCGCTTTCCAACAAACAGTGACGGCGTGATGAGCGGCGACGATGCTTGGCGAGTCGTCGCCCGCTGTCTGATGCGGTTGTCTTCCGCACAACAGCAAAGCAAAAAATAGTTCCACACAATCGCGCAACCGGCCGTTGGGGCAACGAAGCGGCTCTTTTGCACGCTGTCTCCTTTAGAACCGCTGTGCCTTTTTTCGCGGTCTTGTCGAGACTTCGGACAGCCGATTTCCGCGAGAACGCGGAGAAACCGTGAACTCAAACCTCGATTGCTTCGTGAACGCTAATAAGCTCCGAGGAAGGGCGATTCCGCGGCGAAGGCGGCCCAAAGCGCGGCGGCCGCCGCGACGTCATTCGACCGGCTCACCCGGACCACCCGCCAGCGACAGCGCAAAATAACGCCTTTTTCCAAGGGCCGCGTGAAGAACCGGTGCCGCAGCACGGGGCCGTCTGCGCCCGACACGTCGATCGTCGTTTGCTCGAAATCGGTTGGGTGGAGCATTTCTACAAAACTGACCGCGGAGCCGGCGGGCCGAACGAGCCAGCAACCC